>WNFN01019299.1_pt1 | contig 10563 bp, 7 predicted proteins | sample 5400161 | NCBI WGS metagenome assembly WNFN01 (sample SAMN13153353, study PRJNA577476) | soil metagenome | isolation source: 80 cm saprolite on Douglas fir-dominated hillslope | place: USA:California | collected 2013-09-17
GGCTGATTGGTGCTGCCATCGGGATAGACCATGAGGTGCACAACGGCGCCTGCAATATCTACTCGCTCCAGGGAAATCTTGCGCGTGAAGAACGAGACGATCTTTACGTCGACAGTGATGCGATCGGTATGGGCATAAGGAACTTCATTGGCGGCCTCGCGGCCGTGGATGGTCAGATTGCGAATTTCAAATCGTAGCGTGGATAGCTTCCAGGTAAACGACTCAATCTCAACCTTACCCCCGGTCATGCGCTGCAAGTCAGCCACCACGCGGGCACGAACGGTCTCGCGGAAAGAATCGCTGTTCAGATAGAGCACCAGGCCGCCCAGCACCGCCGTGAGCGAGAGCAGAATGATGGCGTGCACGCGACGAAAACGGCGCTTCTTACGTTGACCAGCGCCGGTCGTCCCCAGGTCGATATCCGTTTTGACGGTCATGGCGTGGCCCCGATGGCGGGAGCCGGCGAGGGCAGCATCTTTTCTATATGCGATTGCGAGCGCAGCGTCTTCAGCCATGCGCTCAAGAGATCGTCAATGCGCTGCTCCGCCAGAATCTGTTCGATCTTGTCCGAGACTTCGGCCAGCTTGGGTTCAGCGGCATTGCGCTTGCGCACTTCAGGCAGGAATTTGTCCTGATAATAAGCCGCTATCGCGTCCTTCTCCACGCGTACCACCCCGCGGAAGCGCAGATCAATGAAACGGAGGATGCGTATCTGCGAAGTCAGTTGCTCTTCAAGGTCCTGCTGCGTCAGTCCGTAAGAAGAAAGGATTGCCTTCCAACGTTGATCGCCAGGACCGGCAGCGCTGGGGATTCCGTCGCGCACCTCTTTGATGCGGGCGGCAAGCTCCTCAGGCGTGGGATCGAGCACGGCGGTGTTGATGATCTGCTGGTCCAGCAGCGAACGGTCAATAAGGCGCTCCAGCACTGCTTCGTTGTCGGCGCGGGTGAGCCCGGCCAGGGACTTGCCCTGGAGCAGAAACTCGACGCGCGCGGCCTGGTCCAGTTCGCTTTCCAGGATGACCCGTTTATTGACCACAGCCACCATGCGGTCAACCACCTGGGCCGGGGCGAATCCGGCCAGCAGCAACACGATCACGAAGTGGAGACGCACGCGCATCAGAAAGTCTGCCCTATGTTGAAGAAGAAATTCAGGCGCTTCAGCACCTGCGACGATGGGTTGCCGGTGGCGGGCTTGGAGATAGGAAACGCCGGCGGGTTCAGGTTGTAGCCCACATCGAAGCTTACCGGGCCGATGGGCGTACGGTAGCGGACGCCGCTACCCACCGCGTGCGATGTGTAGTTAAAGTTGCAGCTCCCGGCGGCGGGATTCAAACACAGGCTCCGGTCCGGCTGCGAATACTTGAAAAAGCTGTTGGCCATGTCGCTGGTGGTGGAAAAAACGTTGCCCATATCGTGAAACAAGACCGCGCTCAGGTTGTTGCCAACAAAAGGAAACGGCAAGGGCGGCGTACGCACTTCAAGGTTGTTGAGAAACATGGCCTCGCCTCCCAGGGGGAAGCCGGTGGTCAGGTCTCGCGGACCCGCCTGATTGATGCCAAAGCCGCGGTGGGATGTGCTGCCGCCGGCAAAAAAGCGCTCCGGCAGCGGAGCAAAATCCGTACGGCCGAACGGCTCTTCCACGCCGATGCGCGTGGATCGTGCAAACACCCAGCGCCGTTTGTGAAATTGATAGTAGCTGGAATTCTGCACCACCAGGCGGCTGAAGTTTGCCTCCGAACCGAATATGCCTGAGGCAACGCCAAGATCGAAGGTGGAGAATGTGCCCTTCAGCGACTCGATGGGATTATCGCGGGTGTCGCGGATATAGCTGAAGTCAGGCATGCCCACGCGCACCGGCTGCGAGAACAGCGGGATCAGGTTGGGATCAATCACGAGATTGTCCGTGCTGACGCGGCGGTAGATCAGACGATAGAGCAATGTCGTCGCCCGGTTCAGGTCCTGCTTGATGGAGGCCGCCCCTTCCAGTCGCTTGGCGGTAAAGGTGCGCACGTCATTCGTCTGCTGGTAGAAGGTGGTGAAGTCGAGCGTGAGTTTCTGGGAATCAAACAGACGCGGCGCCTGATAGCCAACGAGGACCAGCTTCTCCAGATTGCCGTAGCGGCTCTTGAAAGTAATGGTGTGGTCGCGGCCACGAAAGTTGAGGCGCGTCACGTCGAACGATACGCGACCGCTTACGCCGGTCTTCCCTTGCGGATTGGAAACACCAGCGGGCTGCCCGGTCTGGGCCTCCAGGCCAAGACCATAGTTAAAGGTGTAACGCCGGGCTTCAGAAAGCTGGAAATTCAGGTTCTTGTGCGTGGCGTCGCCTTCAGGGTTCTGGACCGGAACGTTCACCTCATTGAAGATGCCCATGTCATAGAGACGGCGCTGGGAGTCGAGCATCTGGCTCTGGCTCAGGCGATCACCGCTGCCGATCCTCATCTCGCGCTCCACCACAAAAGGCCGGGTGTAATTGAGACCGGAGGTGAGCACCTTGTCCACAAAGACCTGTTCGCCCTCAGTGATTTTGTAGGTCAGATCGATCTTATTGGGATCGTTGGCCTCAGGTAGCGCGGTATATTCGAACTTTACTTTGGGAAAGCCAAAGTTGAAGTAACCGTCCATAACTTCGGTCTGGTCATTGATGACCATGGAATCAGAATAAGGCTGGCCTTCAGAAGCGGAGATCATGCCGCGAATCTGGCCTTCCGGGAGAGCCTCATTGCCCACAATGGTGAGCTTGCCCACGGTGGTCTGCGGACCTTCATTGATATTGAGGAGCACGCGTATGTGGCCCTGCTTGCCGTAGTTGTCCTGCACTTCGGGCGCGACTTTGACCTGAAGAAAGCCGTTGTTGCGGTAAAGGTTCTCAATGGATTGTACGTCGCGGGTGAGGATGGACTGGCTGAACAGGCCGTAAAGAAGCAAGCCTCCGGCGGGCTGCATGAGCATTTGCTCACGCAGGTCCTCACGGCGGAAATAGTGGTTGCCCTGGATCGTCAGCTCCGCCAGCTTGTGCCGCTGGTTCTTGTCGATGTGGAAAATCACGTCGCGCCTTTCGGTCTTCGGGTCCTGGGTCTGCGAGTAAGTGACGTTCACATCAAAATAACCCTTGGTCTGGAAATAATCTCGCAGATTGCGCGCCCCTTCGTTCAGCAGGTCTTCGTCCACCGCGCTTTCCTCGTAAATGGGGACATATCTCTTGATCAGCCCGCGCCGCAGCTTTGCCCCTTCAACTTTAACGTCGACCACCGGCCCGCGATTGATGTCGAAGGTGTAATCCACCAGATTGGTCTCCGGATGGTAGAGGCGCTGGGTCAAGGTGACCTGGGCTTCCAGGCGTTCCTGTTTCTGAAAGCGTTTGCGCAGCCGCCGCAACGCGCTGGTAACTTTGGCGGCGGTGACTTTGTTGCCGGAACGGAGTTTGGCGATATTGCGGACCTCTTCCGCGCTATAGCCGGGCGATCCGGTCACGTTGACCAGGCCGATGCGCGCCTGGGCGCCGCGTTCCACCACAAACAGCACCTTCACCTGCTGGTTGTGCGAATCCCATTCGTAAAATGGCTTGATGCTGGCCTGGTAATAGCCGTTCTCCCGCAGGGTCCGTTTCATGCCCTCAATGCCGGCCTTGATCTTCTCTTCGGTGAACTGCTCGCCCAGGTTTAGCTTGCTGGCATTGACCAACTGGTTGTCAGAGGGGTGGCCGGGCGATCCTTCGACCAGCAGAGAACCGAAGAAATAGTTCTCCCGCGCGTCGAACACCAGAATCACCTCACCGGTGGGAGTGCGCTGGGCTTCCACCTGGATCTCGGCAAAACGCCCGGTGTTGTAAAGCACTTGCACAGACTGGCGGACCTTGTACTTGTCCAGGGGCTCGTTCACTTTTTGCGGCAGGGGGGGGGAGGGGAAGCAGATTTTCCGGGTTTTCGACGGCGGAGCTGTTGATCCGAATCAGGGCGACCTTCAAGCCCTGCAAGCTGTTGAGGCCGCCGGGAAGGCCGGGAGCGGTTGCAGGGTCTGCGGGCGTGGCCGGCTGCGTGGTGATCGCCGCGGCAGGCGGACTGGCCGGCGTGGAAGCGCCTTGCGCTGTAGATCCCTGCTCCTGCGCCGCACACACACCAAGACACAGCACAAGCGGCAGGCACACTGCGCGGAAACGTGGCAATAGAAGCCCCATTATTGGAAGTCGCTTTGTGTACTTCGATGGCAGCAGCTTGGACCTTAGTTGCACGTATGCGTCTTAGCCAGCATTTTAAGCTGCACGCGATGAAACGCCTAAATGGCGCAGCCTCATGCACCTATAATAAATGTCATGAGGTTTGAGGACCGATACTCGCGCCAGGTGCTCTTCCCCGGCATCGGTGCGGAAGGGCAAGCCAGGCTGGCCCAGGCACGGGTGACGATTGTGGGGTGCGGCGCCACCGGCACCTGTGTCGCCGGCTTGCTGGCGCGCGCGGGCGTGGGCCGGCTGGTAATTATCGATCGCGACTACGTGGAGCCCAGCAATCTGCAACGGCAATCGCTGTTTGATGAAGCTGATGCTGCCGAATCTCTGCCTAAAGCGGTGGCCGCCGCGCGAAAAATTGCCGCATTCAATTCTGACGTCCAGGTAAAGGCCGAGGTCGCCGACCTGACACCGGAAAGCGCGCAAGCTCTGCTGGGCGAAGCCGACCTTATTCTGGATGCGACCGACAATTTTGAGACCCGCTATCTCATTAACGATTTTGCCGTGAAGAATGGCAAGCCGTGGATTTATGCCGCCGCCGTGGCAGCCTATGCGGTGACCATGAACATTCTGCCGGGTGAAACTGCATGCCTGGCCTGCGTGTTTCCCGCGCCGCCGGAAGGCACGGTGGAGACCTGCGATACGGCGGGAATCCTGAACAGTGCGGTGAACCTGGTGGGATCGATCCAGGCGACTGAGGCCGTCAAGTACCTGGTGTGTGCGAAAGACAAGATGCGGAGGACATTGCTCTCCTTCGACGTCTGGAGCAACGAGCAGGCCGAGATCGCTGCCGCCCACCCGCGTGAAGGGTGCCAGACCTGCGGCAGGCGGGAATTTGTCCATCTGGCGGGCGAGCGGCGTCCGCAGATCACTTTGTGCGGAAGGAACTCAGTCCAGATCCATGAGCGCAGCCGGCCGGTGGATTTTGCCGAGATGTCCACGCGGCTGGGGCCGCACGGCACGGTGAAACACAACGCCTTCGTGCTCAAGTTCTGGCGCGATCCTTACGAGATGACCCTCTTTCCTGACGGCCGGGCCATCATCAAGGGGACGAATGACACGGCCGTGGCCCGCAGCCTCTATGCCAGGTTTGTGGGGAGCTAGGGCTCCGAGTGCGCCGCCAGATGACGGCCTATTTCGCTGCGGGCAAAGGTTTAAACACCATGCTACTAAGGTATGAGCATAGCTGCTGGCATCCCTTGTTTACTCCTGAGTAATCCAAGTAAATGGACGACTATCAGGGGTGATGTATGTCTCGCAAAGCGTTATTGGCGGCAACACTTATGGTTTCGCTGGGCCTTTTCGGCCAGCGTTCCGGCACACCGAGCAGCGGAAGCAGCACGCCCGCAAGCAGCCCAACGGCGCCGGGCGCGCCAACCACGCAAGGCGCGGTAGGCGGACTCTCAGGCCAGGCAGCCGCGGGACAAACCAACACGCCTTCAGCCAACACACAGGGCACGCCGACGGTTCCTGGCGCTATGGCAGGTCCCGCGGGAACTTCCGGCACCACGCAGGCAAATCCGGCCAATCTGAACTCGAATACCTCGGTAACCACCGGAACATTTGGGGGAAGCTTTGCCACGGCCCCGCTGCTGGCCACTCCATCAGCAAGCTTCGACGCTCCGCAGCCGACGGCGGGAATGAGTGACGCGGGACGCGCGGGAATCTCCAACAATGCTCAGATCAATACCGGCGTGACCAGCACGCTCGGCCCTTCGACCATAGTTTACAGCGCGATACCGCCCGTGAATGTGGTGGTGGTGAATCCGCCAGCGGGAAGTGTGGCCGCTTCGGCGAACGCCGGCGGCGGCAGGCTGATCAATGATATGGGGCCGTCTTATTATTCTGACGCGCTGCCGGCTGTAAACAACGTGAGCCTGGGCGAGGTGGCGGCGCAGTTCAAGGCGCAAAAGGGGACAGCCAATGCTCGCATGCTGTCTAATGACGACGTGCAAAAGATGGTAGGCGGCAAGACCGGCGTGACCATGGCAAAGAACATGCCACCGCTGGGGCCGGGACCAACGCCACAGGATGGAACTACACAAAGCGCGGCATCACAAACGATGACGGCACAGTCTTCGTCCAGCAGGCCATCCGGCGCGACGGGGCAGCAGCGCGGGGGTACGCCGCCACCGGTCGACAGCACTCAGGCACAGCCAGCAGGTTCCACAGCAACCGCCGGGACTTCAACCACACCGCAGATCAATCCGAACCAGCAGTCAAATGACACGCAAGGGAGCAGCCGGCTGCCTACAACCTCAACGTTCCTGCCTTTGCTGGGGTTGCTGGGACTGGCAAGCGGAGGAATCGGATTGTGGTTCCGGAAGTTCCGCAAATAAAGAACCGCCGGTTTCATAAATTGAAGAACAGAAGAGCAGGCCATAACGGGCCTGCTTTTTTGTCGTCGATTCCCGCGGACGACCTTGCCGGTGGTTGGGCGGGGCGCGCTTGCCGTGTATATTAGCGTTGCCGAAAAGCAAGGAGGTCGCATGCGAATTCCAGCACTGTTGACCAACCTGGAGTTTGTGGGCCAGGCCGAGGGCGACAGGAGGACATACTTCGTTTTTAAGGGACGGACGCAATACCTGGTAGCATCGGCGAACAATCGTGGCGGGCTGAACGTGAACACGGTAGAAGGCGAAGCGCCCAAAGCCATCCTGCGAAGGTATGCCGGTAAGGAAGTGACCAGCAAGCAACTTGGCAAGAGCGGCCGCGGCCCGGCCCTGGTTCGCCAGAGGTTTGAACGCTTGAACTCGCTTTACGCGATGGTGGCGTTGGGCAAAGCCAAAAAACTCAAGAAGCGCGAAGGCAGGTCAATGGTCTTCAAGATCGCAGCCCACTAGCCGCGTTTGGCCCCGGAAGGAATGAATGGCTGAAGAAGCCCTCACACCCAAGTCACAATTGCGCCGCGCCATGGGCTTCTGGGACGTGCTGCTGTTCAACATCGCCGCCGTGCTGGGCCCGCGATGGATTGCCGCCGCCGCGCACAACGGAACGTCTTCCATCAGCTTGTGGGTGCTGGCCGCCGTGTTCTTCTTTCTGCCCACGGCGCTCATCATTATTGAGCTTTCCACGCGCTATCCCGCGGAGGGCGGGCTCTATGTGTGGAGCAAAGAGGCATTCGGCGATTTCCACGGCTTTGTGGCCGGGTGGGCGTACTGGATTTACACGTTCTTTTACTTTCCCGGATTGCTGACCGCGAGCGTGGCCATGTCTGTTTATATCGGCGGGCCAAAGTATGCGTGGCTGGCTGGGAGTCCAAGGTACTTGCTCTGGGCGTCATTGGGGCTGCTGGCGGTTGCAGTGTTGTTCAATATCATTGGCCTGGACATCGGCAAATGGCTGCAGAATGCCGGCGGTGTTTCCACCTACGCTCCGCTGGTGATGCTGGTGGGGATTGGCGGCTACCTGGCATTGCACCATGGTAGTGCGACACATTTTAGCTGGCGAGGGATCCTGCCGGACTGGCCGCCCAACGTAGATAGACTCAATTTCTGGTCAAACATTGCATTTGCTTTTACCGGGATGGAACTGGTCTGCGCAATGAGCGAAGAAGTACGCGAGCCGCGAAAGACCTTTCCGCGCGCGATCTATGCTTCCACCGGCCTGATTGCCGTGATTTACATTCTGGGCACCATGGCGCTCCTGTGGCTCCTCCCAGCGGACCAAGTTGACCCGCGCAACGGCGTGTTTGGCGGCATCAGTTTTGGTTCGGCGGCGTTGGGGATTGCGTGGTTTGGAATGCTGGCAGCTCTGCTGGTGACGGTGGGCAATGCCGGCGGTGTAGGCGCCGGCGTATTTCGGCAAGATCCATCCCAAATGGAAGACGCCGTACATATCAATCCTGATCCAGGCCGTAATCTCAGCGGCGATTTTAGTGTTGTCACAAATCAATGCCACTGTCATCGGCGCGTATCAGTTCCTGGTCTCGATGTCAGTGATCCTTTACTTCATTCCCTTCCTTTATATGTATGCGGCGGTTATCAGGCTCGCGTACAGGCCAGACCGGGTCGCGGGCGGACAGGCGGTGCTGGTTCCAGGGGGGAAAACAGGAGTATGGATTGCCGGATCGCTGGCTTTCTTGATCACACTGGGATCGATGGCGGTGGCAGCGATCCCGCCGGGCGGAGAGAATAAAATCCTGTTTGAGGGCAAATTGGTTGGCTGCACAGCTGCGTTCATTGGAGCAGGCTTGGTTCTTTACTGGCGTGGAGCTATGAAGAAAAGAGCCGCTGGCGCTTAGCGAAGTTCCACCGGCTCCGATTTACATCCAGCACCTAAAGCTATCTCTCAGCTAAGGTCCGATTCCCGTGAAACGGAAGCGGCGTTCGCAGTCACTAGATTATGTGTTCATAAATACTGACTGGAGAGTGACTCTGGATTCTAAAGACAACGTCATCCCAGCGCGCCCACGCTGACGGGGTTCGGGATGACGAAGCTTTAACATTCGCTCCTGGCAAATCAGATTTATGAAACAACCTCTACTCATGCAAAGGCACGTCCATGGAATTGCAGCGCATCAGCGATCTTGATCTGAAAGAACTCATCGCCGGCCGTGGCGCGCCCTATTTCCCTTCTCCTGCCCACTGGGAAGATGAAGTGCTCTACTTCATGCTGGTGGACCGGTTCTCTGACGGCAAAGAGCAGGGCTTCCTTGATCTTAACGGGAACGCCGTAGCTACCGGCAGCGCGCCCATGTTTACCGCCGCCGACAGCGGCAACGCCATCAAGACCGAACCTGACGCCGCGGCCTGGAGAAATGCGGGCGGAGGCTTTATGGGCGGCAATCTGCGCGGCCTGACTTCAAAACTGGGCTACCTGCAAAGGCTGGGCGTGACTGCCATCTGGCTGAGCCCGGTGTTCAAGCAGGTGAATGCCGACAACAGCTACCACGGTTATGGCATTCAGAACTTTCTTGACGTCGACCCGCACTTCGGCACGCGAGAAGATCTGCGCGACATGGTGAAAACCGCGCACAGGAATGGCATTCGCGTGGTGCTGGACATCATCCTGAACCATACTGGGCAGGTTTTTGTTTACGATCCCGACCGCTACGATACAGACGACGGCCATGGGAATACGTTCAAAGATCCGCGCTGGGATGGGAACCCGTATCGGGTAAAAGGTTTCAGAGACGCCGCGGGTGCGCCCTCGCTGCCGTTCGCCACAATCGACACGGCGGCCAATCCAGCGGCCTTTCCTAACTCCGCCATATGGCCAGCGGAACTTCAGGACCCATCGAACTTCACCCAGCACGGCCACATCAACAACTTTGATTATTTTCCGGAGTTTCTTGATGGCGACTTTTTCAGCCTGAAAGACTTGCATCACGGAACGCGCGTGGTGGTTAACGGCGAAGACCAGGTTGACCAGTACGTGATTTCTCCCACGCTGCTGCATTTGTGCCAGATCTATAAGTTCTGGATCGCCTTTGCCGACCTGGATGGCTTCCGCATTGACACGGTCAAGCACATGGACCCGGGCGCCACGCGCTGCTTCGCCGCGGTGATTCACGAGTTCGCCGAGTCGCTGGGCAAGGAAAATTTCTACCTGATCGCCGAGATCACCGGCGGGCGGGACCGTGCCTACAACACGCGCGAGGTCACCGGCGTGGACTCGGTGCTGGGCATCGACGACGTGCAGGACAAGCTGGAATACCTGACAAAGGGCTTCCGCAATCCCAGCGACTATTTTGACCTGTTCCGCAACTCGCTGCAGGTGCGCGCCGATTCGCATGTGTGGTTCCGCGACAAGGTGGTTACCATGACCGACGATCACGACCAGATCCGCAAAGGCGGCAACAAAGCCCGCTTCTGCGCGGCCGAGCGCGGCGGCGATCTGCTGGTCGCCATGCTCGGACTGAACGCCGCGACCATGGGGATTCCCTGCATCTATTACGGCACGGAGCAGGCCTTTGACGGCCAGGGCAGCGGCGATGGCAGCGACCGCTACATTCGCGAATCCATGTTCGGCGGGCCGTTCGGCGCGTTTCGCAGCCGCAACCGCCACTTCTTCAATGAGAATCATCCGGCCTACCAGGAGCTGAGCAAGATTCTGGCGCTGCGGGAGAAAGAGCCGGCGCTGCGGCGCGGGCGCCAGTTTCTGCGGCCCATTTCCGGCGACGGCGTGAATTTTGGTTTGCCGGCAATGGTTGGCGGACAACTGCGCTCGGTGGTGCCATGGTCGCGCCTGTTCGTGGAAGAGGAACTGCTGTGCGCGATCAATACCGATCCCGACAACGGCCGCTCGGTCTGGGTCACGATCGACGACTCACTCCACAATGCGGGCGATAAGCTGACCTGCCTGTACTCGTCCGCATTGTGGAGTGAGTCGTCGAT
>WNFN01035580.1_pt1 | contig 10562 bp, 5 predicted proteins | sample 5400161 | NCBI WGS metagenome assembly WNFN01 (sample SAMN13153353, study PRJNA577476) | soil metagenome | isolation source: 80 cm saprolite on Douglas fir-dominated hillslope | place: USA:California | collected 2013-09-17
CCGCACATCAGGATCAGACCATGACCTGTAAGCCTTGGACCTTCGGAATACTCGCCGCGCTAAGGCTTCTGATATCCGCGCTGCCTCAGCCGCTTACAGCTCGAAACCAGCGAACACGATGCGACCGTGAAGGCCGCCCGCGCCTTTACGACTTCTGAAACACCGGAAAGAGACTTCGCTCCAGCCGAGCCATCGCAGAAACCTTCATGAGCATCAATCCATGAGCACCAACGAATACAGCGCGCTCGTCGCGCGGCACCGCAAGTACTTCCGCACCGGTGCTACTCGCGGCGTGGAATGGCGTAAGAGCCAGCTGACTGCACTGCGCGCTATGATGACTGAGCGCGCCGAAGATTTCTACGCGTCGTTATGGACCGATCTGCGTCGCGGACGCGTCGAAGCGGATTTCGTGGATGTGAAATACCTCGTCGGTGAAGCGGAGCACGCGCTCGCTCACGTCGGGCAATGGATGGAGCCGATGCGTGTGAGCAGTCTGCGCATGCTGGTGCCCTCACACACGCGCGTACGATTCGATCCCCTCGGCGTCGGTCTCATAATCGGGACCTGGAATTATCCTTTGATGCTGACGCTGTCGCCATTGATCGCGGCAATCTGCGGCGGCAACGTCGCCGTCATCAAGCCGTCAGAAGTTGCAGCTGCGACCGCCAACGTGATGGCGCGCCTCGTTCCTGAGTATCTCGATCGTAGCGGTTTCTCCGTCGTCCTGGGCGCGGCGCCCGAGACAACAGCGCTGCTCGAAGAGCAGTGGGATCACATCTTCTTCACCGGTGGAACGACGGTGGCAAAAATCGTCATGACGGCTGCCGCGAAAAATTTGACGCCCGTCGTGCTCGAGCTAGGAGGGAAGAACCCTACGATCGTGCACTCGTCAGCAGATCTTAATGTGGCAGCGCGGCGCATCGCACACGGCCGATGGGCGAACACGGGTCAGACGTGCACCGCGCCCGATTACGTTCTCGTGTTCAAGGATGTCGCGGGCCAGTTCCTCGAAATTTTGAAGGAGACCGCTCTTCAGTTTTACGGCGAAGATCCGCGGAAGAGTCCGGACTACGGTCGTGTCGTCAGTGCCCATCACTTCGAGCGATTGAGGCGCCTGCTCGAGAGCGGGACGATCTACCATGGCGGTCAATGCGACGCGGCCGAACGGTACATCGCTCCCACGATTCTCGTGAATGTGCCACTCGACTCCCCGGCGATGCAAGAAGAAATCTTCGGGCCGATTCTTCCGGTCCTGGAGGTCGGCACTGTTCAGGAGGTCGTTGACTTCGTCAACGCGCGGCCAAGTCCTCTCGGACTTTACATATTTGCGTCGGACCATAGCGTGACTGAGCAGATCCTCGACTCGACAACCTCTGGCGATGCGAGCGTGAACGATTGCACGGTCCAACCGCTGATTCACGAGTTGCCATTCGGCGGCGTTGGAAATTCCGGGATGGGGAAATATCACGGGGAGTGGGGATTCCGCGCGTACACGAATGCGCGCGGCGTTCTCTATCACAGCACCGTTCTCGATCTCGACCTGCGCTACCCACCGTATGAGGGACACAAGACATTGCGGAAAGTGGCGGACCGCCTGTTGGCCTGAGCATCGCTCTGCATGAGGCAGAGTTTGTGCCCCCGACGAGCTATGGGAAAAAATACGATGGGTATCAAGAGTTACGTGCGTTGGCTAAGTCCTGTCACCCTGGCGGTCGCGGTCATCATGATTGGATGGGGCTTAAGCGTCGTCCTTGGCCAACCTGTCACCGCGTGGTTTGCCGCGTCGGCCACGATTTGGATGGCGCTGCTGTTGATATCCGCTTTTTGGCAGCTGCGTGGCTCCTTCACGGCCATTGCGGCGTTGGCGCTGGCCACCGCCGTGGTTACGCGCTTGTTCAGCATTCTGCGTTTGAACCCACCGGCCAGCATCGACGGTTTGAATCCTCAGGATCTTGACCTGCTGGTCGCGACGGGTCCGGGCATACCGGGCTTTGAGCTTCTGGGTTGGTTTCTCGGCGCTCTTGTGTTCGTCCAATTCATCCTGCGGGCAGCGTCTGTCGCAGCACCGGCGGATTCGCGAGAGGCATCGCTCAATGCCTCGGCGCTGACGTTCATCAGAGTGTATGTCGGCTTGATGTTCGTACCTCATTTCGGAAGTCACATCCTCGGCGGACCCTTTCAATTCCAGATCTACACGCTCTATTTTGCGAGCCTGGGGATTCCCATGCCCGCCGCACAGGTTGCGCTCGCCGGATCGATCGAGCTCATTTGCGCCGTCGGACTCACATTGGGACTCTTCACCCGCCCTGTTGCCTTGCTCGGATCGGTGTATTTGCTGATGTCGATGCTGTTGGGTGGACATTTTCAGATCGGCTACGTATGGGCGCTGCCGGATGGGGGCTACGAATTCGGCGTGTTTTGGGCGGCAATGGTCGCGGTGTTCGCTGTGCTAGGCGGCGGGGCGAATTCGGCAGACAGGCAACTCTGGTGGAGCGAGCCGGCTCGCCGCCTCTTGCCCGGTGTCGTATGGAAGGTCCTGGCGAGCTAGCGAGGCAGCCATTCGGCGTTCTCGCCCGGTGTTGTATCGGAGCGACATGTCCTGCGCGATCGGGTCGCTTACCTCCAACATGCCGGATCGCTCCGGCTCGGCTGTTAGGTGATACCACTATGAAACGCATTGTACTCGTCATCGCGGTCACGCTGCCGGTCGTCGCATGCGGCAAGGAGCAGGCCAAGAAAATCGAAGTCCGACCCGTGCGTGTGACGTCGGTCCGACACACACCAAGTGGCGAAATGATCAGTTTGACCGGTCAAATCCAGGCCAAGGATCAGGCCAATCTGGCTTTCAGGATCGGTGGTCGCCTGCAGGAAAGAAACGTGACGGTCGGCGATCCCGTTACACCCGGCGAGATCGTTGCCAAGATTGAACCCCAAGATTATCAAAACGCGCTGCGTTCAGCGGAAGCCGGTAGAGCGTCGGCAAAGCGAGCTCTTGAGCAAGGGATTTGCGACGCGTGCTCAATACGATCAGGCCGAGCAGCAAATGAAGACCGCGCAAGCGCAGGTCGATTCGGCACAGGCCAAACTGCACAATGCAAAAGACAATCTCACGTACACTGAACTCAAATCAGACGTCGCCGGCTCGGTGACGGCGAAAGGAGCAGAACCCGGGGAGGTCGTCGCGGCCGGGAGAATGGTTCTCCAGGTCGCCAGGCAGGGCGGCCGAGACGCGGTCTTCAACGTCCCCTCACAACTTCTTCGCCGAAGTCCGCGAAATCCGGAGGTAACCGTCGCCTTGTCGGATGACCTGGCTGTTGTTGCAACCGGTCATGTTCGCGAGGTCGCTCCCCAAGCGGATGCAGCAACAGGAACCTACGTCGTGAAGGTCGGTCTCGACAATCCGCCGGATATAATGCGCCTTGGTGCAACGATCATTGGACAAGTCAGAATACAATCAGAGCCCGTCATTCAGCTTCCCGGAACAGCGCTGACCCAGAGCGAGGGAAAGCCCGCAGTGTGGGTCGTCGATCCAGAAAAAAAGACGGTATCGCTGCTTCCATCATCGTGGAGGACGGCCTAATGGACGGGGATCTCGTTGTAACGGCGGGCGTTCAAGCTTTGCGGCCCGGACAAGAGGTCAGACTTCTTGAATCTGATGCGGCCGTTCAGAAATGAACCGCAGCTTCAATATTTCGGAATGGGCTCTGGCGCACCGCTCATTCGTTTGGTTTTTGGTCATCATCATCGTTGCGGCGGGCGGACTGTCCTATTTGAGGCTAGGCCGCAATGAAGACCCCAATTTTACGATCAAGACCATGGTGGTTCAGGTCATGTGGCCCGGAGCCAACGTAACGGATACGCTGCAGCAGATCACAGATCGAGTAGAGAAGAAACTCCAGGAAACGCCGGGTCTCGACTACATCCGCAGCTATACCGTTGCCGGCACGTCGACGGTTTTCATCACCCTCAAAGGCTCCGTACCGAGCCGAGATGTACCCGACGTCTGGTATCAGGTTCGCAAGAAGATCGGCGACATCCGACAAACCCTTCCAGCAGGCATTGTCGGTCCCTTCTTTAACGACGAGTTCGGCGACACCTATGGGATCATCTATGCCTTCACTGCGGACGGCTTCACGCAACGGGAGCTGCGCGACTATGTGGAGAGCGCCCGCACTCGGCTTCTTGCGATCAATGATGTTTCGAAGATCGATATTTTCGGCGCACAGGACGAAAAAATCTACGTTGAGTTCTCGTCGCACAAGCTCGCCGGCCTTCGCCTCGAGCGCCAAGCGTTGATTCAAGCCATTCAGGCACAGAATGCCGTGACGCCCGCGGGCATCGTTCAAACATCTGACGAAAAGATCCGCGTCGACGTGACCGGGGGATTTCGTTCAGAAACCGATCTGAGAAAAGTCAATTTGGTGGCCAATGGACAAATCTTTCGATTGTCCGATATCGCGACAGTCAAGCGTACCTATTCCGACCCACCGCAACCGATGTTCCGCATCAATGGCCAAGGCGCGATCGGGATCGGCATCTCAATGCGGGCCGGCGGAGACGTGCTGGCGCTCGGCCGAAACGTCGAACAGGTGATGTCCGAGATCAGGGCCGATCTTCCCATCGGCATTGAACCTCACCTCGCCGCGGATCAGCCGAAAGTCGTCAAGGCTGCGGTGGATGATTTCATGGAGGCCCTATGGGAGGCCATCGCCATCGTTCTCGCCGTGAGCTTCATCAGCCTCGGTATTCGCGCGGGCGCCGTCGTTGCGTGCTCCATCCCGTTGGTGCTCGCCGCGGCGTTTGTCGGCATGGGGTTCGAGGGAATCGATTTGCAGCGCGTCTCGCTTGGCGCGCTTATTATTGCGTTGGGCCTCCTCGTCGATGACGCAATGATCACAGTCGAGATGATGGTGACACAACTTGAGGCCGGTGCCGAAAAGGCCAAGGCAGCGACGTTCGCCTATACCACGACGGCGTTCCCCATGTTGACAGGCACATTGGTGACGGTCGCCGGCTTCGTACCCATTGGCTTTGCAAAAAGTGCTGCCGGCGAATACACGTTCTCGCTTTTTGCGGTCGTTGCATTGGCGCTGGCTATCTCGTGGATCGTGGCAGTTCTGTTCGCACCTTTGATCGGCGTAACCATCCTGCCCAACAAAATGAAACACGCGGTCGAGGCCGAGCCCGGCCGAATCATGCAAGGCTTCCGACGGACATTGACGGGAGCCATGCGTGCCAAATGGCTGACAATCGGTCTGACACTGGCGGCATTGGCAGCTTCCATATTTGGAATGCGCTTCGTGCCTCAGCAGTTTTTCCCGGCGTCCGACAGGCCGGAACTGCTGGTGGACTTAAAACTCTCGCAGGCCTCTTCAATCTATGCAACGGAGAAGGTCGTTGCTGCCTTCGAAGAACTCCTGAAGGACGACCCCGATATTGACCATTGGACGACATATGTCGGTCAAGGAGCCGTCCGATTTTATCTGCCGCTCGATGTGCAACTCGCCAACGATTTCTTTGCCCAGTCCGTTATCGTCGCGAAGAGCCTTGAAGCACGCGAGCGGGTCCGCAGCCGCCTTGAAGCTGTTGTAATCGAGAAATTTCCTGGCGCAGTGACTCGTCTGTCGGCGCTTGAATTGGGGCCACCGGTTGGCTGGCCGCTGCAGTACCGCGTGAGTGGTCCCGAGCCGGCGCAGGTTCGCGAAATCGCCTACAAACTCTCTGCCCTCATAGCCACTGACCCACGCACGGAAAAAATCAGCTTTGACTGGATCGAGCCGCAACGCACCTTGCGCATGCGTGTCGATCAAGATCAGGCCAGGCTGCTGGGTGTGAGTTCGCAAGTGCTTGCTCAGGCATTATCCGGCGTAGTGTCCGGCATCAACGTCACGCAATTGCGCGACGGGATATACCTGATCGACGTCGTCACGCGAGCCGATGAGCAGGAAAGAGTATCTCCAAATGCATTACGGACCTTGCAAGTTCCCATTCCAAATGGGGGCACCGTTCCGCTACTTCAGTTGGCGACGGTTGAATATGCTCAGGATTGGCCACTTATCTGGCGACGGGATCGAAGCCCAACACTGACCGTCCAAAGCGATCTGATTGCAAACGTGCTGCCTGCAACAGTGGTCGATGCCCTGCACGCGAAGGTCCAGGCATTGAATGCCGAGTTGCCGATTGGATACACGATTGTGCCCGGCGGGACGGTTGAGGAAAGCGCCAAGTCAACATCTTCCGTCGCTGCGGCCGTTCCGGCGGCACTTCTTATCATGCTCGTTCTGCTGATGATTCAACTTCAAAGCTTCAGCCGGCTGCTATTGGTGCTGAGCGTCGCGCCCTTTGGGTTGATTGGGGTGGTAGCTGCATTGCTTATTGCTGGAAAGCCGCTCGGCTTTGTTGCCATCTTGGGTGTTCTTGCACTCGTCGGCATGATTGTTCGCAATTCAGTGATCCTCGTGGACCAGATCGATACGGAGATCGCGCACGGGCGGGCGCCGTGGGACGCCGTAATTGAAGCGACCCTGCACCGCTTTCGCCCAATCCTTCTCACAGCGGCGGCTGCCACTCTCGGCATGACCCCGATCGCTCCGACCGTCTTTTGGGGGCCGATGGCCTATTCCATCATGGGCGGCCTGGCGGTTGCCACGGCGCTGACGCTTGTATTTCTACCGGCACTTTATGTGGCTTGGTTCCGTATCAAGGAGCCTTCGCCGCGAGAGGCGGATCGCGTCGATCTCTCCGACCAATTTCACCAGACCTCTAAAAGTTGAGATGTTCTCTAGTGCCTGACGACCGTAAAGGTCGGCTTTCAACTCAAGATCGGACATTCCATGTCGAAATCGATCAAAGAGCAACAGTCACCTCGAAGGCACGAGCGGCACTTGCGCCGGCACTTGGGTGGCGGAACGGCGCGAATAGGACCGGCACGGCCGTTGGTTTCTTTCCGCGGGCCGCGGCGGGAGCGCTGTCATTCAACGTGCGCGAGGATCACTGTAGAGATGGCCAAATGCTTCACGCTTTACATGATGCAAGCAGTGCTGAGCGGAAGAGCCGATGAAGTTATCGATCTCGCAAAAACGAATCTATGGCGTTAGCGGAGAGTCGCAATGGACATTACGGCGCTTCTCCTTTCGCGGCTCCAGTTCGCGTTTACAGTCTCGTTCCACATCGTCTTCCCGTCCTTCACGATCGGGTTGGCGGCGTGGCTCACGGTTCTTGAGGCCCTGCATCTCGCGACGGGGCGTCCGGCATATCGTCTGGTCTTCGAGTTCTGGCTCAAAATCTTCGGTGTCGCCTTCGGGCTCGGCGTCGTGTCGGGGATCGTGATGGCATTCGAGTTCGGCACGAACTGGAGCGAGTTCTCGCGGATGTCGGGAGGGATCCAAGGAGTGCTGCTTTCCTACGAGACCTTCACCGCGTTCGCCCTCGAGGCGAGCTTCTTCGGGATTCTTCTCTTCGGTCGTTCCCGCGTTCCGCCTTGGCTCTATTTGTTCTCGACCGCGATGGTGGCGCTCGGCACCACGCTCTCGGCCTTCTGGATCATGGTCAATAACAGCTGGATGCAGGTGCCGGTGGGGTATGTCGTCGAGAACGGAACTTTCGTTCCCGACGACTGGTCGAAGATCATTTTCAGTCCCGTCGTCTGGGTGCGCTTTCCGCATATGTTGATCGCTTCCTATGTAACCGGTGCCTTCTGCGTCGCTGCGACCGGCGCGTGGTATCAGCTGCGTCGAGAATTCACGGCGGAGGGTCAGATCATGCTCCGCATGGGCCTATATCTCGCGGCCATCCTTATGCCGATCCAACTCTTCTTCGGGCACCTCACCGGTGATTACGTGCACAATTACCAGCCGGCCAAATTCGCGGCGATCGAAGCTCGCTGGCATGACGAGCAGCCGGCGAGCGAGGTCCTGATCGGAATCCCCGATCCCGAATCGGAGAGCAACTACTATGCGATCAGCATTCCCATTCTGGGCAGCTTGATCGGGAGCATGAGCTTCGATTCCAAGGAGGTTGGATTGACCGACTTTCCCCCACAGGAACGGCCGCCGGTGCTCATTCCGTTCTTTTCGTTCCGGATTATGGTCGGCTGCGGCCTTCTCCTGTTGTTGCTCGCCTGGGTCGGAACCTATGGGAGCGTCAAGGAGCGGCTTGAGCAAAACCGCTTGCTTCTCTGGCTGACCTTTTTCAGCTTTCCTCTGCCCTTTGTCGCGACGCTGACGGGCTGGATCACGGCCGAGGTGGGGCGTCAGCCCTGGACGGTCTACGGAGTCTTGCGGACTGCGGAGGCGATGACGCCTTTCCTGACGGTCCGAGCCGCAACGATCTCGCTCATCGTCTTTTGCGCGGTCTACAGCTTCATCTTCGCCTTTGGAGTCCTCTACATCTACCGGTTGCTGCGCGTGGGACCCGCCGGAAACCTGTTCTCCCCCCCGCGGCCGCGATCCCCAACCGCGCGATGTCGGTCATCGACGAGCCGATCACGCCGGGCCCGCATCACCTCGCCATCGGAGAATGACCGTGGTCCTCTTCTGGGTGTTCGTCTTGGCCATAAGCTCGCTGCTCTACGTACTGCTCGACGGCTTCGATCTCGGCATCGGCATTCTCTTTGGTCTGACGCGAGACGAGGCGAGACGGCGCGCCATGTTGAGTGCCGTGGCGCCGATCTGGGACGGCAATGAGACTTGGCTCGTCGTGGCCGGCGTCGTGCTGTGGGGTGCCTTTCCCATCGTTTATGCGACGCTGTTTTCTGCCTTCTATCTTCCGCTCCTTGTTATGCTCGCGGGCCTGATCCTGCGCGGCGTGGCGTTCGAGTTCCGCTACAAGGCAGAGCGGGTGCGGTGGATCTGGGATGCCGGCTTTGCCGGCGGATCTCTCCTCGCCGCCTTCGTCCAAGGCATGACGGTCGGGGCCCTCGTCGAGGGCCTTCCGATCGCCAATGGCCATTACATCGGCGGCGAATTCGGCTGGCTCAGCCCGTTTTCGGTATTGTGCGGCGTCGGCCTCTGCCTCGGCTATGCACTTCTGGGTGCCTGCTGGCTTGTCAAGAAATGCGAGACTGATGTCCGCGACGCCGCCTATCGCCTCATCCCCTATCTGTCGCTGGGACTGCTCGCCTTCCTCATCGTCGTCTTCGCCTATGCATTGGCCGAAGATCTTCGGGTCATAGGTCGATGGCTCGACCGACCTTATCTGTTTGTCTTCCCCGTGATCGGTGTGGTGGCGGCCATCGTGCTCGCTGCATGCATCCTCCGTCGCCGCGACGGAGCCCCCTTCTACCTGGTCGCCCTTATTTTCATTGCGGCGTTCGGCACGCTCGCGATCTCGTTTTGGCCTTACATGATTCCGTTCGCCATCACGGTTGAAGAGGCTGCCGCCCCTCGTTCCAGCCTTGCCTTCATGTTCTGGGGAGAGGGGCTCTTCGTCTTCCCGCTTATGCTGCTCTACACCGCAATCAACTACAGCGTCTTTAGAGGCAAGGTCAGGTCAACGGCCGAGCACTACTAGGCCCTGCGCAAATCCGAGGAATGACGCATGCATAGCGGCATTCATTCTTTTCCTATTCACACGCTGAATAACGGTGATCGAGCACCGCGAAGGAGCGAGCCATGCCTGGCCCACAGCGCTAGCGCGACTAAATCGAATTCTTCACCGTCCACGACAGTCGTCCGTGAAGAATTGGCAAGCAGTTGATCGATCATGATGATTTGATGTGAGCAAGTAATCGATTTTGCAAGAAAGCGTGGTGTGCAGGCGGGTTTTCTTGTGTTTTGGGATTCCTGATTTGTGTGGTTCATGTTTCCTTCGATGGCGAGATTCACTGCCGGGGGAGAACGATGAGCCAGCCGCGACGACCGTCAGGACGACCTGTTTCGCCCGCCATTGAACGAGATCATCAACCTTCGTCATCCACCGGTGCGGCTGCCGGGGGAGATCGATTGGGATTTTCTGGCGAGGCGCTTCAGCGCGGTGTGCCGCGTGGGACCGGGCAGCCGCCGTTGCCGCGTGATTCAGATCGGTGGCGGCCTGGCGCAGCAGCCGATTCCGATGCAGCCGACTACAATGCGTTGCGCTACGAGTTGCTTCAAAGGGAATCGCTGTGACGACGACCAACCCAGGTCATTTCTGCTTTCGGCCCTGTTACGTCTCGTTGGCGGTGTCGGCACTGCGGGCCTGCTGGTTATGAGTTCGGAGCGTAACGAGGAAAAAGCCTCTCCGATCGTCTCAATCAAGAGACGTACACGTTTCGGCTGATCTTGGGTAGCCGGATAAACAATCTGCAGCCCCGTACTCGCAGCCGAGAATTCCTGCAGAAGCTCTACCAAGGTGCCTGCCTTCAAGTCCGCCTCGACATCCCAAAATGATTTCCGGGCTACGCCGTATCCATACCGACACCAGTCCCGGACCAATCCGCCGTCGTTCGCGATCCGGTGCCCCTGGACTACGACCCTCTGCACTTTTCCGTCTACCAAAAAGGGCCAGTCTCGATCGATCGTCAGGCCGAAACGCATCAGTATGCACTCGTGATGCGCAAGATCATCGGTCTGTTGCGGAAGCCC
>WNFN01002892.1_pt1 | contig 10561 bp, 9 predicted proteins | sample 5400161 | NCBI WGS metagenome assembly WNFN01 (sample SAMN13153353, study PRJNA577476) | soil metagenome | isolation source: 80 cm saprolite on Douglas fir-dominated hillslope | place: USA:California | collected 2013-09-17
AGTCCGGCGGGGTTGGCACGCGAACGCCCCCCACCAGTGTGCGCCGCTCCGATGCGGACCCTGGCCCGCCACGCCCAGCGTGCTGCCACTGCACCTTCCGAGCGGTCCCCTCCCGCAGCTCCGCCAGACGCGCGATTGATCGGCTATTGTCCAGCTATCGGTGCATCTATTACGCGAGTGGCGAACGAAAGCTGGAGAGCAGAATCGTGGCCTCGAGCCGCTGGGTCCCAGTAGCTGTGCTCATCGCTGCGGTGTCTGCCTGCTCACCCGCAGCCGCCGGGCATCCTCATCTGAGGCAGGTCCCCCTGGCTGATGTCGGGTTGCCGTGCTCAGTCACGTCTCGGGGTGACAGCGTGTACGTGACGACTGCCCTGACACGCCGCGTCGGTCCGCCGGAACGGTCTCTCGTACGCAGGATCGACGTTCGCACTGGGCGTCTCACCTCCGTGCTCGGGTCAACATCGGCCGGACACACGGCTGACGGCTGGCCCGCCGGCGAGGCCAGCCTGGGCCCGTCGTGCGGCATCGCGCTGGATCAGGCGGGCAACATCCTCGTGTCTGACAGCGCCCTCAATGAGCATGGTCAGATCTTTGGCTACAACCGCGTTCGCGTGCTAGCCGCGGCGGGCGGAGTGGGCTACGGCCGCTCGATGACGAACGGGCACGTCTATACCATCGCAGGCGGGTTGCACAGCGGGTACTCAGGAGATGACGGCCGGGCTGTCGATGCCCTGCTGAGGGTGCCCAGTGGCCTCGCGGTTGATCCTTACGGCAACGTCGCCGTCGCGGACAGCTACAACAACCGGATCCGGGTGGTGGCTGAACGGTCCGGGACCTTCTTCGGCCAGCAGATGCAGCCCGGCGATATCTATACCGTCGCCGGCAACGGCATCTACGGCTACTCCGGTGACGGCGGGCCGGGGAGCAGGGCTGCCGTGGCAACCAGCGAGGTGGACACTGGCGCGCCGGAGACGCCAATAGTGACGGACCGCAGCGGCAACATCCTGTTCGGAACGGCGTTCCGGGGCGACGGCCGGGTCAGGCTCGTTGCGGAGTCGACCGGAACCTTCTACGGCGTGCCGATGCGCGCCGGGTATGTCTACACGATCGCCGGGGGCGGCAGCCGCTACTCGCTTGGCGACGAGCTCGGCGAAGGACAGCTATCGGTCGGCTCCGGGCTTGGCGTAGTGACCGGCCTTGCGGTAGATGGCGCGGGGAACATCGTCGTGACGACCATCTATCAGGTGTGGGTTGCCGCGGAGCGCACTGGCCAGTACTACGGGCAGACCATGACCGCCGGTCACTTCTACCACCTGGCCGGCCAGCCGGCGAACGTCCAGACCCCTGTCACGAACGGCATGGGTGACGGCGTGCCAGAGTCGCAGGCCAGTTTCGATACTCTCTCCGGAGTGTCGGTGGACAGCGACGGCAATGTGGTGCTGGCCGACCTTACCCGGGTCCGAGTCATTGCCGCGCGCTCCGGCACCTACTACGGAATGCACATGATTCGCGGCGACGTGTACACGATCGCGGGCGTATTCAAGAGGCTCTAGCGGCGCTGACTGATCGCGGCGTCGTCGTTCGGCGCCTGCTGCGGCAGCCGGCAGATCGCGTCAGTTGGTCTTCCTGGCGCGCCAGCCCTGGTCGCAGCGCTCAACGTAACCGGCAGCGCCCAGCAAGCCCAGGCAGCGAAGCGCCGTATCCAGATCGACTCGCGCGAGCGTGGCGATCGTGGCCGGCCCGCGCCCTGACCGCTGCGCCACAGCACGCAGGACCGACGCCGTGACCGGATCGAGGTCGTCTGCGGGGATGGCCGGCTGCCGAGCCGACCCATTCGCCGCGGCACCGAGCGGGGCGACAAGTTCCATGATGTCGCGCGCGCCGGTGACGCACGCCGCCTGCGACTGCATGATCAGCTCGTGACAACCCGCCGACTGCTCGGACGTGATCGGTCCTGGAACGGCCATGACCGGGCGATTCAGCTCGCGCGCGTGCCGGGCTGTGTTGAGCGCGCCGCTTCGCAGGGCGGCCTCCACGACAAGAGTGCCGCGGCTCAACGCCGCGATCACCCGGTTGCGAACCAGGAACCCCGGCCTGGTGGGAGCGCGGTCTGGCGGGCATTCGCTGACCATCACGCCGGTGTGGGCGATGGCGGCGAACAGGTCGCTGTTGCTTTTCGGGTACCCGAAGCTCAGTCCGCTTGCCAGTACAGCCACGGTGCAGCCGCCGACCGCCAGCGCACCCCTGTGAGCGCAGGCGTCGACGCCGAAGGCCCCGCCTGAAATGACGGTCCAGCCGAGTCCTGCGAGCTCGGCGGACAGCTCGGTCGCTACATGCGAGCCATACGCCGTGGCGGCTCGTGAGCCGACGACGGACACCGAGTGCAGGCAGGCAAAGCGCAGGTTAGTCGTGCCGCTGAGCCAGAGCGCCACCGGCCTGGCGTCGCCGAGATCGTCGAGCTGCGTCGGCCATTCGGGCTCCTCCGGGCAGACGATCCTGAACCCTGCCTGTTCCCATAGCTCAAGCCTGCCCGGGGGCGGGACATCGCGGCGGCGCGCCCGCCAGCGCTCAATAGCGCGGTCAGCGACCGCGCGGCTGACAATGCCGCCGCTGTTCTTCTCGGCCCCCGGGCCGCCATCGCCCTCGCGCACCCGGCCGAGCACCGAGCCTGGGTCGGGGCACTCTGACATGACGATGTCGAGTATTTCCTTCGGCGGCACCGATCTCAGCAGGGCGCCTAGAACCGCGTCGCCAGGTTCGGTCAGGATGCTGAGCGCGGCTCGTGAGTAACGATCGGCCTCGTCAGGTGAGCGGTGGCCGGCCTCATCAGGCAGCCTGGCCTGGTCCGCCGTCACTGCGGCGTCCCCAGCCAGAGGCCGAGCGCGTATCCGACCTCTGAGGCGCCGGGACTGCGCAGGCCAGCGAGGTCAGAGAGAGTCCAAGACAGCCTGATCACGCGGTCAGCGCCGCGTGCGCTGATCCTGCCGAGGTCCATCGCCCGCTCCAGCGGCGCGAGGGTGCCGCGCGCCGGGGCGAACCTCCGCCTTAGCTCGCTGCCGGGAATCTGAGCGTTGAGCCGCCACGGCGTCCCGGCCAGGCGCGCGGCGGCGCGCAGCCTGGCCGCGAGAACCCGCTCAGCCACGACCGAGCTCGGCTCAGTAAACGCCCGGTCGCTCAGCAACTCCGTGCGGCGCACGGGGAAGAACTCGATCTTGGCGTCCACCCGGTCGAGCAGCGGGCCTGAAAGCCTGGCCAGGTACCGGCGCCGAGCCAGCGGCGTGCAGCTGCAGGCCGATCCCGCGCTTCGCGCGCTCGCGCACGCACACGGGTTCGCGGCCATGATCAGCGTGAACTTCGCGGGAAAGCGGGCGGTCACTCCGGCCCTTGCCACCACCACCTCACCCGACTCCAGGGGCTGCCGTAACCCGTCGAGCACGTCGCGGCTGAACTCCGGCGCCTCGTCGAGGAACAGGCAGCCGTGGTGCGCGAGTGAGGCAGCTCCCGGCTTGATGACCCCGCTGCCGCCACCGACGATCGCCGCGCGGGTGGCTGTGTGGTGCGGAGCGCAGAACGGCGGCTCGATCACGAGCGGCCGGCCGGGCGGCAGCGTCCCCGCGACCGAGTGGATCGCGCTGACCTCCAGCGCGGCAGCGGGCTCAAGCCGCGGCAGCACGGTCGGGATCCTTTCCGCGAGCATGGTCTTGCCACAGCCTGGCGGTCCGAGGAGCATCAGGTGGTGGCCGCCGGCGGCGCAGATCTCGGCGGCCCGCCTGGCGACGGGCTGGCCGACCAGGTCGGCCAGGTCCTTGGCGCCGGCGGGCATCGCGGAGTGGCCGGCGATCGTCAGCCCGGCCGCGACCCCTGAGCCGGCTCGGGCCTCTGCGGCACGGTCCGCCGCGGGCACGGCCTGGCCGACGGATTCGCCGTGGTGACCTGCGCGGCAGACGGCCCCGGTGTCTCGTCCGGGCTCGAGCACCTGCACGCCGGTATCGCTGGAACGCCTTCCGTCGCGGATGAAGGCCGTGAATGCCGACAGGCTCGGCGCGGCGATCACCCGCAATTCCGGCACCAGGGCGGCCTCGGCGGCGTTCTCTGTGGCGACCGCGACGGCATCGAACCCGGCCGCCGCCGCCGCCGCCGCGGCCGGCAAGACCCCGGGAACGGGCCGGACCCTGCCGTCCAGGCCGAGCTCGCCGATGAGCACGAGCCCGCGCAGCGCGGCCGCGGGGACCGATCCTGCCGCAGCGAGTATGGCCATCGCAATGCCCAGGTCGAAACCGCTTCCGCGCTTGGGCAGGCTGGCCGGGGAAAGCCCGACCGTGATCCTGCGCGTCGGCCAGGCCTCACCGCTGTTCACGATCGCGGACCGGATCCGGTCGCGGGCCTCGCGAAGGGCGGTGTCGGGCAACCCGATCAGCAGCAGCGCGACCATCCCATTTTCGATGTCCACCTCGATCTCCACGGCATGCCCCTGCACACCGACCAGCGCGATGGCATGCGCGCGGGCCAGACTCATCTAGCCCACCCCCCGGAGGGGCTCGACCGTGAAGTCACCCGACGAGGACCTGAGCACGCCGACGACGGTCAGGCCGCGCGCGAGCGCATGCCGGTCAGCTGCGGCAATGTCGATCCCGCCGCCCGCGCACCGGTAGTTCCTGTCGAGGACCCCCAAGCCCGCCCGCTCCACATACTCCGCCGCGGCCAGCTCGCCCAGCCTGACCGGGATGTCCTGCTGGCGCATTAACATCACCTCCGCCAGCAACCTTGCCGCGGCCGCGACGATGCCGGCGAACCACGATCACGGGCTGTGGACAAGCCGGGCAGCCCGGATGCCGCTCGCGGACAGCGACTGCCGACTGTCGGCGGCGCGTGGTTAGATCACCTCCCGCAGCGGCCAGCGGCATCCGGCCGTCACGAGCGAGGGCGATACCAAACGCGTTCAACACACGCTCACAGCCCTGCCGACACGAACCAGGCACCCACCGTGACCCAGCTTCAGCGGTAGGGCACACGCCTACGGCCCGTCTGTATGCCGTTTCGACTCGGGGATTACCGGCCCGCATCCGGCACATGTCGGTTAAGTCTGGCGGTTGGCGGCCCAGCCCGTTGCCTGGTTCTTGCCGCCAGTAGTGCATGCTGGCTGCGGGCGGGACTGGCCAGCCGCCTGGGCTGCCGGGATTCGAAAGGCTAAACGCCGCGGACCACTGCGTCGCGCATCAAGCGGGACAGCACGAGCTGCACATCCGCGGCACGCACATCCGCGCATCGCGCATCCGCGGTGTCCGCTCGCGCGTTGCGGGAATGGCAGCGCGTTGCGGCGCCCAGTTGATCGTTGACCGATCGTCGTCTTGTGATCCTTGACGGTTTCTAGAGTCTGATTTTTCCTCTGCTGGCCGGCCGCAGCTAGTGCCGGGTCCGGCAACGTTGGCCTGCTGGGCTGTTCAGGTACTGTCGTCGTCGTGCTGGTATGGATTAACGGCCCGTTCGGAGGAGGGAAGACCGCGAGCGCCGTTGAGCTGCAGCGGCGGTTTGCTGGAAGCGTGATCTGCGACCCCGGAGCACCTCGGGTTCGGTCTGCATCGCATGCTTCCGCGCAGTCTGCGTTCGGACTTTCAGGACCTGCAGGCCTGGCGGTCCGGCGTGCACGAGGTCCTGGATCTGGTCGCGCGCAACCACGAGGGCCCCGTCATCGCCCCGATGACCCTGATCGACCATCGCTACTTCGCCCAGATCGTCGGGAGGCTTCGCCACGACGGACACGACGTGCGCCACTTCGCGTTGCTGGCCGAGCGCGCCACGGTGCTGCGCCGGCTCAACCGACGCGGGTTTGGCTTCGGGCTCAAGCGGGAGCGCTGGGCTGTAGATCGGCTCGACGACTGCCTGGCCCGGCTGCACGAGCCCGAGTTCGCCCATCACATCGACACGGATCAGCTGACACTGCCGCAGGTCGCCGACACAATCGCTCGCATCGCCGGACTGCCCGTTATTCCGGACACTGATGGGCGGCTGCGGGCATCGCTGCGCCGTTATGCGACGACCGAATCGGCACACTCGCCTGGGCTAACTTCGCCAGCGATCAGCGGCAATCCGCATGCTCCGCGTCCCGGGGCATTCCCACGCTCGGCCTGGCTGCGGCAATACCCTGCCTGAAGCGGCACTAGTCACCTGCCAATATAAACGTCGCGCTGGGCCTCCCGAACCGTGTACTCCCCTGTTAGTGCCTCTGACCCGCTGACATGGCGCGGCTCGCGCCCTTTCGCGCGCTTGTCTAATTTCATCCTCCGCCGGAGGCGCCCATGGTGTGAGACGCTCAGGCCCTAGTCGAGCGTGTATTGAGCGGCATTGGCGATCTCGCCGGTCGGGCGGCCGTTCGCCCGGGCCCAGCCCGGCCGCCACCGCGCCAGACCGACATGGGTTAGGGGAGGTGCCGAGGTGGCAGAACAGGCTCTGCCTGAGGGGGGAGCCCCCGCTGGCGGCGGTCCCGGCGGGCCGCTCACCGGGCGTGTGGCGATCTTGACGGGGGCGGCGGGTGGCCTGGGCAGGGCGACCTTGCAGGCGCTGCGCCAGGCCGGCGCGACGGTGGTGCCCGTGGACTTGCACGGCGATGACTGCCTGATCGCCGATGTGGCCACGGCCGAGGGCAACCGCCGGATGGTCGACCTGGCGCTGGAGCGGCACGGCCGGCTCGACATCCTGGTCCTGAACGCGGGAGCGCAGGCTATGAACCCGATCGTGACCTACTCCGAGGCAGACTGGGACCGCCTGCTGAACCTCATGGTCAAGGGCCCGTTCCTGGCGATGAAGTTCGCGTGGCCGCACCTGACCCGCCAGCCGGGTGGGCGGATCATCGTGACCTCATCCACCCTCGGCCTGCAGGGCGCGCCGTACAAGGCGGCCTATGTCGCGGCCAAACACGCCGTGCTAGGGCTGGTGAAGGTGGCCGCACTCGAGGGCGCTGCTGCGGGCCTGACCGCCAATGCCGTCGCCCCGGGCTGGATGCGCACGCCGATCGCCGAGAACCAGATCCGCGACCATATGCGCCTGCGCGGGATCAGCCGCGACGAAGTCATCGCCAGCATGGCGGCCGAACAGCCGGCCAGGCGGTTTGTCGAGACGACCGAGGTCGCCGGGCTCATCACCTTCCTGGCCGGCAAAGGCGGATCTGCGATCAACGGCGCCTGCATCCCGGCAGACACCGGTACGCTCGCCAGCTGACAAGCGCCGCAGCCCGGTCAGGGGTATCTGTACGCCGTCGCTGCCGGATCCGGCGGCACTGTGTGGGCAGCCGGCGCCGAGATCACATAGCCACGAGCCGCGCGTGTGGCCCGCTTCGAGCAGGCGCGCTAGCCAGCTGGACCGACGCATAAGACCTCGCAGGCTGGGCTGCCATCGAGTTGATGCTTTACTTCAAGTATCGGCTTGCCAGTGGCTGCCGAGCGAACCGACAGTCACTCGACGGTCACCGTACGTGACGTCCGGATGCCGCGCGCCGATGACCATGTGTTGAGCGTCAGCCCACATGAACATGCGGCGTCAATTGGCTGGAACACGACCCAGACCGGAATCTTGTGCTCAACGGCGACACCTCCGTGAACAAGGCGGCCTTCAGGCTGTCAGCCCGGCGGATACGATCAGTCCGACCCGGCGGGCTGTCACTGAGAGTAAGAAACTGCCTGGCGCCATAGCTGGGCGTTCGCCGCATATCGAGTGATACACGGGTGAGCGTTTGACGATTCTCGGCCGAAGGAATCGTTAGCCGCGCAATATCAGCCGATCTACAGCTTCAGCCCTGACCGCGTCGATCCCGGTGACGGCGTCGGTGATCCTCATCCTGCTCATTGACCGCGACCTGGAAGAGCATCTGACCGGCAGGGCAGCCACAGGTAAGCGAGAGCCTGGCATCACAACACTACTGATGTGTGCCGGATAGCCAGGCTGGCGGGCACACATCGTGCACCCACCCGGTCTCGCGATTCCTGGCTGGCCGGCCTGACTGGATCGGCTGATCGCAAGCGCGGCAGACGGTGCCAGGAGCCTGGGCGTAGCTGTTAGCGCCAAGCGAGGGGTCCCGTTCGACGGCCCAGCCGGGCCGGCCTGGCAGTTCCTCGGGCTCAACGACGATCCAGTTGTGGTGCCATACGGCCGTACTCAGCCATCTGGCCGCCAGGTAGAGATCCTCAAGGTCGCCAATGACCGGCACCCATGTCGATTGCTCAGTGTCAGGGCCGGGATCATCTGTGATCCGCCTGCACACGAACCTTGCCTCGCGACCCGACGGCACAATGATCGATACCTCACGGCTGCGCCGCCAGCCGCCTCCAAGCCTGAGCGTATGAGCGCCAGGCTTCACCGGAAACACAACTGTCTGTCCGCACAGGATCCTCGCCACCTGGACGCCGTCGACGTACACAGGCCAGCCGCCGCCCGACTCGCATCTCAGCAGCAACGTTGTCGCTGGCATCTCAGCGCTCCGCAATGATCCTTGCCTATACAGGCCGTCAATTAACTCTGGCACGGACTCGGGCACGCGGTGAGCTAATGATCGCGACGCCCTGCGCGAGTATTGACCGCGGACAGGCGGTCGGCGGCTAGCCCGAGGTCGTCTGCCAGTTGGTGCACCTCATCGGTGGCCCGTGCGGTCACGGTGACGTCCGGATCGTTTCGGCGGCTCTGCAGGGTGGCTGCGCCGCCGCTGGGCCTGCGCGCACAGGCGCCCTGTCGCGCATCAGCTACGACCTGGTGAAGTAGACGTGAGTAACGCCGCTCGGCACCTCACCGATTCGACGTCGAAACGAGTATGCAGGCCACCGAGGCCGTCCCACAGTCGTACTCCCCGGCCGATGACGATCGGCACGACCACGATGTGAAGATAGTCCAGCAGATCGGCGGCCAAGAACTCGTTGACGGTGCTCGGCCCGCCGCCGAGCCGCACGTCAAGCCCGCCGGCGGCGTCACGTGCCTGGGCAAGCACCTCTTCCGGCGTCCCGGACACGAAATAGAAGGTCGTGTCGCCGACGACGATGGGCTCGCGAGGGTAGTGGGTCATGACGAAGCAAGGCGTGTGGAACGGTGGCTCCTCACCCCACCAGCCCCGCCATCCGTCATCAGGCCACGGCCCTTGCGTAGGACGGAACTTGTTGCGCCCCATGATCTCGGCACCGATGCCTGACCCCCACGCGGCCGCGATCGCCTCGTCCGGGCCGAAGTTGCCGTCGGGAAGCAGGCCCCGCCAGAGCCGGACTCGCCCGAACCATTCGAGGAATTCCTGCTGCGCATCACCGAAGGCCGCCCCCGTCGTCTGCCCTGCTCCGGTCGCGTAGCCGTCGAGGGTTACCAGGAGGTTGTGGACTCGTAGCTTGGTCATCAGTTCCCCAGCGGCGTATAGCGGGTCGCGCGCTTCAGCAACGACGCATCAGATTCGCGGAAGGATCGCGCCGATCAGCGGCAGGCACTCCATCTTCCTCTGACCCGGCCGCGCCCGCTGCGGGATCGCTCGTACACCCGACGATCACCGTGCGCCGAATCCGGCCCGGGCCGCGGGACACTGCGGGCATGCACGACCTGTCGGCCATGAACCGACTCAATCCGCCCACTTCCGAACGGACGCCAGAAGCCGCCGTGTCTGGTCGCTCCGCGTGATCAGACTGCCCCGGAGTTCGGCGCGCCCATCTGGCTCGTTCGGTGCTCTGTTTGCGGTTCTGGGGAGATTTTTAGCCCAGCTCAGAACAGATAATCTGCATGCCCAGTCGTGATTGGGAATCCATCGATCTGAGCCGTCAGGCTACGTCCGCTTCCGTCTCAACAGACGCCGCGGGCCGCTAACCGGTATCTGAGACACTTCTCCCGCTTGAATGCGCCCCTACCGATCCGGCGGTGTCTCGCGCCGCATCTGCCCTCGTCATCTGAGACATGGCTAGAGCGCGGCAGCGCGGGCAGGAGTGCCCGGCCTGGCGCTGGCCGCTGGATGATCGGGGAACTTGCGCCCTAGATGTGGTCGTTATCGGGATTAGCGTGTTGGCAATCGGCGCCTGGTGTGCCGGAAATGCCGCCGGGTTTGGTCGCTGCGCGAGCGGAGGTTTTGGTGAGGGTCCGATGAGACGGTTCCGGGTCGGGATGGTCCTGCCGGGTGCGGTCGTGGTGGTGGTGTGCGCTGCGCCGCTGGCGGTCGCGGGCGCAGAGGAAGCCGGGGCCGCGCCGGCCGCGGTCGCGGTCACCCAGGCCGGCACCTGGGGCAAGGCGATCGAGGTGCCCGGCCTGGCGGCGCTGAACACGGCCGGGCACGCCCAGATGGGGTCGGTGTCGTGCCCGTCGGCGGGCAACTGCGCGGCCGGCGGGTCCTACTTGGACAGTTCTCAACGCGGACAGGGGTTCGTGGTCAGCGAGCGGAACGGCACCTGGGGCAAGGCGATCGAGGTGCCCGGCTTGGGGGCGCTGAACACCGGCTTGAACGCCTACGTGGCCCAGGTGTCGTGCGCGTCGGCTGGCAACTGCGCGGCCGGCGGGTCTTACGCGGCGGACCGAATCCACGGACATGTGTTCGTGGTCAGCGAGCGGAACGGCA
>WNFN01168846.1_pt1 | contig 10554 bp, 8 predicted proteins | sample 5400161 | NCBI WGS metagenome assembly WNFN01 (sample SAMN13153353, study PRJNA577476) | soil metagenome | isolation source: 80 cm saprolite on Douglas fir-dominated hillslope | place: USA:California | collected 2013-09-17
CTCGATGAGGATCGCACCGTGACCAAAGCCTACGGTCTCCATCACGCATTAGCCACCGATGCGCTCAACATCGCGCACCCGGCCACTCTCGTGATTTGTCGCGACAACGACCGCGGCGGCACAGTGCGCTACATCTATCGCGGCGATAACCAGCTCGATCGCGCGCCGCTCGATGAGGTTCTAGGAGCTTTGAAAGCAATACACAACAGTGGAGCGACGGGCGCCTCGCCCGTCAACTGAATTTTGGAGGCTAGGAGTAACATGAAAAAAGCATTTTCACTGACATCGCTCATCCTGATCGCAGGTTTCGCTGGAGCGCAAACTTCCCTGCCCACCGGCACCGCCGTCAAGATGAAACTCGAAACCACCCTCGCAACCTTCAGTTCGAAAGCCGGAGATCCGTTCTCGGCAAGAGTCACAGCGCCGGTCGTTGTGGACGGCAAAACCGTGATTCCCATCGGCGCCACCGTCGAGGGACGCGTCACCAAAGCGAACGAGCCGCGCCGCATTGCCGGCAAGCCCACCATCGCCATCTTCCCCGAACACCTCGTCCTTCCAAATGGAGACAGGTTCATGCTGAACGCCTCGCTCATTGACACCAACGCTCGCCACGGCACAGACGTCAACACCGAAGGGCAGTTCAAAGGTGCCGGTCACGACGGCAAGGATCTCACCGAAATCGGCATGGGCACCGGCGGCGGAATGCTCATCGGTGGACTGGCGGGCGGCGGCAAAGGCCTGCTCATCGGCGGAGCCATCGGTGCCACCGCGACCGTCGCACACTGGCTCGGCAAGCACCGTTCCGCAATGCTTCCCGCAGGCACAGAGCTGGTGATGGAATTGAACCGTCCGATGACGATGACGATGACAGTAGCAAGCGGCGGACAGTAGAGATTGGCGGGCATTGGGCGAGCATTCGCTCGCCCGACCCGGACGAATGCGTCCGGGCCACGTTTTTTATTTCACCCGCCCACTCCCAGCAGATCCTCTTCCGCCAGCAATTCCAGTTCAATCCATCCTTCCACCGGCAACGCATCGACCGGCAGCTGGTTCTGCCACAAACTGAATCGCAAGCGCAGCCGGGTAGTCAACAGATCCGAGCTTTTCGGTCCGCGCACCTTGTCAATCTCCAGCGGAGCCGCAAGCAGCCACGTGAGCGGCAGACGAAACTCAAAATTCCGGACGAGCACCACCCGCGTCATGTCTCCCGGATCGGTCGAATCAGCCACCGCCTTCTCTTTGCCGTCCGTCACTTTCCATGACTGTATCCGACCTCCATCTACCGTCACACCCAACCGCAGTTCGCGCCGTGGCTTGGCCGCATGGTTGGCCCACGACTCCAGATTCACCACCACTTCGAATGCGCCTTCCGGCACTTTGCCGGCGAAATCCAGCCGCCCGTAAACATACTGCTCGTCGATGCCGGCAAAAACTTCATCCATACACGCCGCCCCCATCCATTCGAAGTAGCGCACCATATCGCCTGAGACTCGCGGATGGATGTAGGCCGTCTGCGGAGTGAACGAAGGCCGCGCCACTTCTCCGGTGATCGGCTGCGCCAGATAATCCGGTGGAGTCCCGCCCAGCGCCTGGTAAACATTCGACAGATGTTTGCGGTAGAGTTCGTCAAAATCGCGATCGTTCGCCGAGTGGTGCTCCGGCCCGTACCACCAGTTCCAGTCGCTGCCCTCGGCGATCAGGATCTCTTCAAACGCGAGCTTGCGTTGTTTCTCGGTTGCACCCGGCGCGGCCTGCGCATAGAAATGGCGCGCGTGATACAGGTAGTCCCAAGCCCTGTTGTCCTCAGGTGCTCCAATCCAAACGTTAAAGTTCGCGTTGATCCACGAGCCCGGCACCAGCGACTTCAAATGACTGACGTTCTTGTGCCGCGCAATCGCCTCCGTCACCGTCACCGCTTCAATCCCCGGATCACTCTGCAGTGCGTCATAAAATCTCCGCAGAAATTCCCGCCCCGAATGCGGGTAGTATTCCCAGGCATTCTCGCCGTCCAGAATAATGGAGACCACGGCATCTTGCCCATTCGCAATCATTGGTTGCGCCGATTCCTTAATCTTGTGGATGAGGTTATTGGCAGCCTCTTGCGGCGGCATTCCCGAATATACGAATCCGATCAGGTCTGAGAGTGTATGGTCGCGGAAAAGCAGATTCATCGTGCTATCAGCATTCTCGTAGCGATAAATTGTGTACAGCCGTTGCGCCCCTTCCGAATTCAGATAACCATTTCCGTCACGCGGGAAACTTACCCCCAGACTCCTTCCCAGCACGCCTTCGTCGGTCGCCATCCACTGCGCTCCCAGCCGGTGCGCAATCGTCAATGCCTCTTCGGAAACACTGCCCTCCGACGGCCACACCCCTTGCGGCCGCAGCCCAAACACCTTCTCGTGCAGATCCAGTCCGCGCAGCAACTGCTCCCGAGCATCCTCAGGATGGCGATAGCGGTACTGCGGCAAGCGATCAGGCCCTTCTTTGCCGCCTCCGCATGCGCCGGCAAAACCCGGCCCAGCAGTTCGCGCTCCCGCGCAATCACAAACCGCTGGTCTTCGAGCGTGTAGTTCCGGCCTTTGCGGACCAATTCCGCAACGTCCGTCTCCGCCAGAAAATATTCATCGAACCATCCAATCTGCGACAGCACCTGCAAGTCGGTGAAATCCTGAGGCTGAAAATATTTCTCCGCCCTTTCGGGTGAATCTCCCGCCCCGCGAAATTTTTCCCACAGCTCGCGGTACCGCGGATAGCGCCCGATTACGTTTACCGGATTCGCCTGAAACAGGTATTGCAGCGCGAACCGCCGCTCCTCCTGCGTCAGGTCTTTCGCGGGCTTGCTCGCAACCTGCAGAAAGGGGTCCTGAGCGTCGCCTGAAACATAATCCTGAATCTGCGTAATCAGCGAGGGCACCAGATTGAACGTCTGGTGCACCTGTGGGAACTCGTCGAGCAACTTCACCATCCCGTAGTAATCTTTCAAAGCGTGGAGGCGCGTCCAGGGCAGGCGATACTGTCCCGTCACCAGATCTTTATAAAACGGCTGGTGTTGGTGCCACAGGACGACAACGCGCAGTTGAGCCATGAATTTTTGCTTCCACTCAATACATCGGCGATTTGTCAGTTTAATTCATTGCCCTAGCCGGTGGAGCGCCGGGCGTCCCCGCCCGGCCACCCCACTGCCGGACAAGCGGACGGCATTACAATAGTTCTCCGATGAAAACCGTCCGCCTGCTGATCCTTTTATTTCCACTAGCAGTTTTCGCTCAGCCCCGCCCGAAGTCGGATCTAGTCGCTGCCGCCCATAAGGCTCTAGCCGTCGTCTCCGGTCAACTGCGGATGCCGGGACTGGAGCGCCCCGTCAACGTTCTGCGCGATCGCTGGGGAGTTGCCCACATTTACGCACAAAACCAGCATGACCTGTTCTTTGCCCAAGGCGCAGTCGCTGCCCAGGATCGCCTATTCCAAATGGAACTCTGGAAACGCGCCGGCCAGGGACGCCTCGCCGAAATTCTCGGCCCGTCGGCGCTACCCAGAGATGTGAACGCCCGCGCCCTGCGCTATCGCGGCGACATGCAGGCGGAATACGAAAGTTACGCGCCCGACACAAAGGCAATCCTGACCGCATTTACAGACGGCATCACTTCCTATATCGCCAGCCTGACCGCTCCCGGCGGTCCCGGCTTGCCCATCGAATTTCAACTCGCTGGATTCTCGCCCGACCCTTGGCATCCAGAAGACTGTCTGAACCGCATGGCCGCGTTTTCCATGACCGGCAACGCCCTCAGCGAACTCGCGCATGCCCAAACTCTAGCGGAGCTCGGCGCGGAGAAAGCTTCGAAGCTTTTCGACTTCGATCCCGCCATCGCGCTCGATCCCGCTCCCCACCTCGATCTCAACGGACTCTCCCCCGAGTTGCTGAAGAATCTTGTCGGCAGTGATCACCGCATCGAGTTCCCCGCGCATCCGCTCGAAGGCAGCAACAATTGGACCATCTCCGGCGCACTCACCGCCAGCGGCAAACCGCTGCTCGCCAATGATCCTCACCGCGTCATTGCTCTGCCTTCCTTGCGCTACATGGTTCACCTCGTCGCTCCCGGATGGAACGTCATCGGCGCGGGCGAGCCCGGCCTGCCCGGCGTTGCGCTCGGACACAATGAACACATCGCCTGGGGATTCACCATCTTCGGCCTCGACCAGCAGGACCTCTATGTAGAGGAACTAAATCCCGCGAACCCCCTCGAATACAAAACAGAGAAAGGCTGGAGCAAGATGGAAGTGAGGCGCGAGGTGTTCCTGGTCAAAGGAGCGGTGCCTGCGGAAGTCGATCTGAAATTCACGCGCCACGGCCCCGTGCTCTGGATTGACAATAGTGACGACAAGGATGACGGCAAACGCGCCCTCGCCCTGCGCTGGGTCGGAACAGAGCCAGGGACGGCCGGTTACCTTGCATCACTGGCAATCGACCGCGCCCAGAATTGGGACCAGTTCGAAGCGGCCGTGGCGCGCTGGAAGGTTCCTTCGGAAAATCTGGTGTACGCCGACAACGCCGGCAACATCGGCGAGCACTCCGTCGGACTCGCGCCCTTGCGAAACTGGACTGGCCTTCTGCCCGTTCCCGGAAGCGGCAATTACAACTGGACAGGTTTTGTCCCCACCTCGGAGCTGCCCCACTTTTTCAATCCGAAGGAAGGCTTCGTCGCCACCGCTAACCACAAGATGATTCCGGAGCACTATCCCTACAATGTCGGCTTCGAATGGCTTCCGCCTTATCGCGTCGCCCGCATTCGTTCCGTAATCGAGAGCGCAAAGCAAGACCGCCACAAGCTGACCTTAACCGACATGCAGTCTCTTCAAAACGACATTACTTCGCTCCCCGCGCTGGAGTTTCAGAAGCTCGTGCGCTCGACCTCGTTGAAAGAAAATCCCGCGTTAGCCAGCTTTCTGCGCTGGGACGGAAAACTCACGCGCGAATCATCGGATGCAGCCCTGTTCGAAGTCTGGTTCCAGCAGATTTGCATTGCCCTCGGGGAGCGCTTTTCGAACAAGGATGGCGGACACCTTCAAAAACTGGGCGGACGTTACAACGATCTACCTCCCAACACGGTCCTGCGCACTCTCACGAATCCTGGCACCGATCCCTCTAACACTGATCCCTCTAACAAAGATCTCTTCGGCGGCAATCCTCTCGCCGCCCGCGACCACCTTCTCGTGGATACGCTGCAATCTTCGCGCAAAGAGCTCGAGAAGCTCCTGGGCCCCAACCCCTCACAGTGGTCATGGGGAAAGTTGCACACCGTCCGCTTCCGCCACGCGCTCAACCAGCAGCCCGGCGCAAAAGACGCGCTCGACCTCGCCCCCCTGTCCCGCCCCGGTGACGAATACACAGTGAATGCCACCGGCGCCTACGGCGATTCCTGGGAACAGGTTTCGGGCGCCAGCTATCGCGAGATACTCGACACAAGCGACTGGGACCAATCGGTTGCCGTCAACACGCCCGGCCAGAGCGGCCAGCCCGGCAGCCCGCACTACTCCGACCTGATGCCCCTATGGGACGCGGGCCGTTATTTTCCGCTACTCTATTCCCGAAAGGCAGTGGAAGGCGAAACCGCTGACCGCCTCGTGCTCGAACCCTGAAGACGCCTGGTGGCGAATTAAATTTCCTGTAGAGACGCCGGCAACACGCGGCTGTTCCTGGTCGCGCTGGGCGGCTGGGCTACAATCGCCAAATCATGTTTCATCAAACCGTCTTCGACTCCGCTCGCTTCCTTATCTTCCTGAGTGCCGCAATCCTGCTCGCCATCGCTCCCGGGCCCGGAATGCTTTACGTCCTCGCCCGCGCGCTAGGCGGCGGACGTCGCGAAGGCCTGCTCTCCGCACTCGGCACATTCTTCGGCGGCATGGTGCACGTATTCGCCGCCGCCGCCGGCATCTCCATCATTCTTGCCAAGTCCGCCATGGCTTTTGCCGCTGTGAAGTATCTCGGCGCAGGCTATCTTTGCTTCCTCGGGATTCGCATGATCCTCGATGCCCGGAAAGACGACCAAGATGCGGCCGTTTCTCCAGCCAACCAACCGCGTGGAAGAAATCCCCTCTGGCAAGGCGTCATGACCGAGGTGCTGAATCCAAAGACAGCTCTCTTTTTTCTTTCTTTCATTCCGCAATTCGTCAACCGGTCGAACGGGCACGTCTTTCTGCAATTTGTCCTATTGGGAACCCTCTCGGTGGCACTCAACACAACGGCCGATATCGCAGTGACTCTGCTTGCCGGACCACTCGGCCAACGCATTCGCGGGTCGGCCCGCTTCCGCCGGCGTCAGCGCACGCTGACCGGAGCTGTCATGATCGGCCTGGGAAGTTACCTGGCTTTCGGCGAATCGAAATAATTTCTCCGTAGCGACGCGGCTCGACCCGTCTCTACTGCACCTCAATCACCTGGTGATCATGGCAATCCGGATGGATCTTCTCATAGAGATTCACGAGTAACTCCGTCCCGTGTCGCGCCACAAAGCTCACTCCTGCGACCTCACGCTCCTGCAGCGCCTTATTAGGAAATAGCGCATGGCTCAATGCATCCGCGTGCCGCGTGATGACCTCATTCCGCTGCTGTTCCGCCCGTGTCACGCGCGCCCGCAGCCGATCGATCTGATGCGCCATGCTGGTCCGCGTACTTTCCGCTGTATCGATGAGCGTTGAATCCAGTTTGCCGATCGATTCGCGAAGCGCCGCCATCGACTGCTCAACACTCCCATATGCCTCCGAGAAGCGGGCTTGCAAGTCCGATGGCAGCGAACGAGCGGCAATCACTTCTCGAACTTTCTCCGGACCTTGGAGCACCTCCCGCAGACCTAGTTGGTAGCGCGTCAGAATGCGCTCCGCCTTGGCTTCCAGCAGCGTCGCCGAAAATCGCGGCAGGATCGGCGTCACTCGTCCCAAAAGTTTCTCGTAGACCACAGCGACCTGCGCGAAGTATGCGACTTCAGCCGCTCCGCCCGTGTAGACCAGCGTCGGCAGCAGGTAGTCCTGCACCACGGGACGAAACAGTGCATTCCCGCTGAACGTCTCGGGAGCCCCTTCAATCCGCCCAACCAGTTCTTCAGCCGAGATCCGCTCCTCACCCACGGCGAACTCCCCGTGAGCGCCATTATTCCTGCGCCGCACTACCGTCCGTGCGCCGTTCTTCACTTCAAAAAGCAGCGTGGTCGCCGAAGTCACTTTCACCTGCTGGTGGTATCCCGTCGCCTCGAGCGCCTTGCCTCGCTCCAGCAGCGCCTCATCAAGTTCCGAGGCTCGTTCGATAGCCGCGCGAAACAGTGGTTTTGCGAGATCATGGAACTCCTTGTCCGCCGGATCGAGCAGGATCACGCCCCAGTCCGCAAACAGCCGCGCGAACAGCAAAGCAAACGCACTGCCCAGACTCTCTCCCGGACGATACGCCTCGCGCAGCCAGGTCGCGACCTCGGAATCTCCCAACAGCGCGGCCGCGCGCTCGACCACTGGCTCAATCTCCGGCCCGAACCTGACTGCCCCCACCGGCGCATCGTCCACCGCATTACCATCAAACGCCGGGCTTTCCACAGCGAGCCCTTCCGGCAGCCCATGCTCCGAAAGCAGCGCAACATGATTAACCTCGTCCAAATCGTGATCCTCGGTAGCCAGCCAGAAAACCGGCACGCAGTCCACTCCGGCCACCGTCGCCTCTTCCGCCAGCTTGACCGCCGTCAGCGCTTTGAAGATCGAAAACAGCGGCCCGCCGAACAGACCAACCTGCTGCCCCGTAACCGCCGCCAGCGCGCCTCGCTTGAACCGCTCAATATTGGCCAGCGTCTTCGGAGAGGCGCCCCAGGCGCGATTCTGCCGCTCAAGAATTTCGCTAACCTTGCCGCGTCGTGCGCCGTCGTAAACGACGCGCTGGGATTCGTCTTTCACCCACTCTGAAAAAATCGGTGAGCGTGGATAAAAGCTGCGAACGGAAGGAGTGTAGGAAAGATAATCAAGGAAGAGACGTGTGGTATGCGGAATCTGCGTGAACGGCAAACACTGCGATTTCATCGACAGCTCCCCGGACATCTCTCGACACACCGGCGCACTCTTGCCATCCGCATATGTTCTCACTCTGTAGGACGCCCTCGCGCGCGAATTGTCACCGCGTCCAAAACTAACACTTCTCGCGGAGAGCGGCTAACTCAACTACATCAGATGACGCGGAAGCACCCAGGTTGCAGAGAGTGTGGGGAATGCGGAATATTCCTGGCTGGCGCTAGCTCGACGCGGCCACCTGACGTTAACGCTTCTCAAACACCACCGCAACCTTGTCTTCATACGCCACCCGCCAATCCCGCGGAAGTTCGCGGAGCAGGTTGGCGAGTGTTGAGTCGGCAGGCAAGAGCGCCGTCCGAATCTGCCACTGTTCCAGCACATTTCTCCATCCCGGCTCTGCCTGGCTAAGAATAAGGTACTGGCGAATCCGCCCGGAGCCATAGAGATCGTGACGGTCATCCACAACGACCTTGCGCTCGGGATACATGCGCCCGGGGTTCATCCGATAGATGAGATACCCTCCCCAGGCATCGGTCGAGAAAACCGGCTCCGTGCTCGGCTGCTTCCCCACAAATTCTCCCTGCAGAAAATTCACCGCCGCAACCGGCACTTTCTGCGGATCGAATTGCGCATGAATCAATCGCCGCGACCCGAGCCATCCACCTTGCAGACAGATCGCAAAAGCAAATGCCACCGAGACAACCGGCCACAAGTGTCCCCGAAGCTGCATTTCCTGCGCACCCATGCGCTCGGAGAACTTTGAAATTCGGGCCGTGCCGCCGCGCACCCATCGCCAGCCACCCGGCTTATCCGCCAGTGCAACAAAGTTGGCCCACAAGATGGGCCCGGCCACCAGCACCAGCAACATCGACGAAACAGGAATATTGCGCGACGAATAGAATCCCGCATACGCCGCCAGCAGCACTACCAGCAGATGGCTGAGCCTTAGTTTTCTACGCCCACCCGCAAGCGCGATCAACACCAGCATCAGGATGATAGCAAAACATCGCTGCGACCAGCCGTGAAAATCAGGTGAGCGGAACTCGTCGATCCGATCCATCAGGTAGCGATCGCTCAGATAGCCATAAATGTGCGCGTGCAATCGCCAGCCAAACGGATTCACGAGCGTCGCTACTGCCGACGCCACCCAGGCCAAACCCATGGCACGAGCCCGATGCCCGGCGCGAATCGCCGCCAACGCATCATTCTTCTGCGCGCAAATACTCTCGACGAATGCAGCAAGAGTGTAGATTCCGAGCAGCGCTATTCCGAAGAGCCATCCGCCATGCAGGTTCACCCAAAGCAACATCGAGGCGGGAAAAAACCAGAGCATCCATCGCGGCAGCCTTCCGTGCTCGCCTTGTTCCCGTCGTTCCCAACTTTCCCAATGCTCCAGCGATGAATCGCCGATGCCGCCTCCGCCAGCAGCATCAGCACAATCGCCAGCGGCAAGCCAATCCCGCCTTGCAGCAGTTGCGAAAGCAAGAGAGCGAAAATCGCACCCACTAACAACGCGCACAACCAAACCACCCCATTCAGTCCGCAAGCCTCATGCAGAATTCCGAGCACCATGTCGTACAACCACTCCCATGCAAACCATGCCTGGCCTTGCATGGTGGAAGAAAACGGATCGGTGCGGGGAAGGGAGTGCGTCGCCAGAATCAGCTCCCCGGTTCGAATATGCCATCCAATGTCGGCATCCGCCAGCGGCCGATTCGACAATGGCCCCGCCAGCAGCGACCAGAATAGAAAAATGAAAATGATGTCGCGGACCGACGGCAAAAGATAACGCAGAGCTCGCGAACTGGGGTGTGCGGACGGCATCAAGGGGTGAAGAAGAAGTGTATGCGGACGCCGGTGGATGAGGCCAGCAGAATGGTGCTAGTAGCGCAGATAACCAATCCCCACGCGCATGTGGTGCAGCAGACTGTCTGGTACAGTCACCGCGATGGTCAGCCCTAGCGCCGCGTGCACGATACCGATAGGATAAATACTCCGGTAGCGCCGAAACACCTCGCAAAAAAACAGCCCTCCAACCAGCGTGAAGGTCGTCAGGATGGGACTGGGTAAGTGGGCAGTGGCGAACAACGTCGCCGCCACCCAAACCGCCGCCGTCCCCCCAAACAGTTCTTCGCAACGCGTGAAGAAAAACGATTGCAGTATGAATTCCTGGATCAGCGACCAGCCCACATACTGCCACGTCAAGTGAAGAGTGGGCCACGTTGGATTCGCTGGAACCTCGCCGCCAGCCCAGTGCGAAATGGCCAGCAGAAAAACGACCATCGCAAAACTGATCCCCAGCCCCACGCTGGCGCCGAACGTCTTCGGCGATCTAAGGCCGAGCCGCTCCATCGATGCGCGGTCGATCAGCACCAGGACTAGAATCGTGATCGTCGCCACACCAACCCAGCGGTTCCGGGTCTCCAGCCGTGGCTCCCAAAGCGCAAACTCCAGAAACAGAAATGCGATGACGATCTGGGCCCAAACGAAGTACCGGCGGTAAGCAATCGG
>WNFN01016760.1_pt1 | contig 10549 bp, 12 predicted proteins | sample 5400161 | NCBI WGS metagenome assembly WNFN01 (sample SAMN13153353, study PRJNA577476) | soil metagenome | isolation source: 80 cm saprolite on Douglas fir-dominated hillslope | place: USA:California | collected 2013-09-17
GTACTAACGCACCTTCAGCACGACCTTGCCGTAATTCTTGCCCTCTTGCAGCAGTTTGTATGCTTCGACGGCGCGCTCCAACGGCAAGACTTGTCCGATCACCGGAGCAAGTTTCCGCTGCGCGATCCACGCGGAGAGTTGAGTCCATGCCGGCTCCATGATCTCGCGCTTTTGCGATAGATACGTCAGCCAGAGGCCTTGCACGCTAGCGGATTTGGCGTACATGGCGCGGACGTCAAGTTGCGGCGGCCTGCCCGTGGCGGTGCCGTATTGGATGACGCGTCCAAAATCGCGCAGGCAGCGCAGGCTCTTCGCCGTGTGCACTCCGCCAAGCATTTCGAAGACGGCGTCAACGCCCTCGCCATGGGTCAGATCTTTGACGGTCTCTTCGTAGTCACGCTGCTTGTAGTTGATGCCGCGCTGCAGTCCGAGTTCCTTTACGCGCGCCAGCTTTTCGTCGGAAGAAGACGTGCCGTACATCTCAACGTCGAGCAGGCGGCCAATCTGCACTGCGGCCGTACCCACGCCTCCAGCCACGGCGTGGATCAGAACTCGACGGGTGCGGTCGGATTGCGGAGCTGCGCTACGCTGGACAGCCAGGAGCCTGCCCTGAGCTTGCCGAAGGGGCGGCTGTCCCCACATCGGGTCCGTCATGCCCGCCTGCCAGTACGCCAGATAGGCAGTGAAGTAATTCACAGGGAAGGCGGCGGCCTGCTCGTCGGTCCAATGCTCTGGGACGGTCCACAGAAGATTCGCATGAGCCGCGATCTTTTCCGCAAAGGCGCCCCATTGCGCGTATCCCATGACGCGCCGTCCCGTGCCTTCCTCAACTCCCGAGAATTCACGCCCTACCACGAGAGGAGGTGACGGTGTTCCGGGATACCCACCGGTTGTGCTCATCAGGTCGGCAAAGTTCAGCCCGGCGGCGGCGACACGGACCACGGCTTGCCCAGGGTTCGCGGTTGGCTCGGGAACATCTTCAATAGCGAGCGCATCGGGACCGGACGGGCTGGTGAGGACAAGGGCTTTCATGCGGCAAAGTCTAGCAGGGCAACCACATGTCCTGCGGGTTTTTGCCCGCGGGGATGCGGAGGCAGAATAGGCTTTCAGTCCAGGGCCTTCTGATATCCACCTCATTTTCGCCGGACTTTACTAACAGGTATATACTCTTGGCGTTGGTTTACTGATCTCCCGGTCGAGCCCCCGAGGACCGGGACGGGGCGCTGGTTTATTCCCCTAATTCATTTGCGTCCCGCATGCCGAATTGCTGATTCCCGCCAGGGGCGGCGCGGAAGAGGCACAGTCGCCGTTTGCCTGCCGCATGTGGCAGCAGCGCGTCTGGGGGAGATTTTTGTGGAATTAATTTTTGTACGTCTTCTTTTTGTAGTTGTGGTTGCGATTACCTGCTACGTCATCGCTCCCTTCGGACTTCCTCGCACAGTAGATGCTGGGGTCGGCGCCATCGTCGGCCTGGCCATCGTTTTCTTCGAGTGGAATTTGCGCCGGGTGAGCCTGAAGCGGCTGATTGGCGCCGCCATCGGGAGCATCCTCGGCATCTGCGGGGCATATCTGTTTGCCCTGGTGATCCGCAACAGTGTCCCGGCGGGAAACACTCAGAGCTTCCTGCAGATCCTCGTCATGCTGCTGATGTCTTACGTCGGCCTGATCGTAGGAGCCAACAAAGGTGACCTGTTGAACCTCAGTCAAAGAAGAGTTACAAGATCCTGGACACCAGCGTCATCATCGACGGGCGCATTGCCGACATCGCCGAAACCGGCTTTCTCGACGGCACCATTGTGACGCCGCAGTTCGTATTGCGCGAGCTGCAGTTGGTGGCAGACTCGGCCGACTCGCTGAAGCGCAACCGCGGACGCCGCGGGCTCGACATTCTACAGCGTCTGCAGAAAGTCGCCACCCTGCAGATCCAGATCGTGGAAGACGACTTTCCTGCCGTCCGCGAAGTAGATCTGAAGCTGATCGAGCTGGCCAAGGTCTATGAAGGCAAAATCATCACCAACGACTTCAACCTGAACAAGGTGGCACAGTTGCAAGGCGTCCAGGTGCTGAACATCAACGAACTGGCCAATTCCCTGAAGCCCATCGTGCTGCCGGGCGAAACCATGCGCGTGTTCATCCTCAAGGAAGGCAAAGAATACAACCAGGGCGTCGCTTACCTGGATGACGGCACCATGGTAGTGGTGGACAACGCGCGCAAGATGATTGGCAAGACGATCGACGTGTCCGTCACTTCGGTGCTCCAGACGACCGCCGGGAAGATGATCTTCGGCAAGTGGGATGAGAGGGCGGCATACTCGCGCTCCAGTGCTGCGCAGCCCGTTGCTCTTCCGGTCGTGACGGCCGTTGCCCCTCCGTCGGTGCCGCCGGTTGTGTCTACAGTTGTGCCGGGCACCACGGTAGAGCCGAAGCCGGGGCCGGCGTAGAGTTTTGAACTTCTAGATTTTGTGGACGTCGGTTGTGCGAAAAGCTTTAGTTGCCGGAGACGATTGACGATACGGCGATAGTGTCTCCGTTAAGCATTCCAACCACTTTGACTCGCAGCCCGGCGGCGCGCTTCAAACGCTCCATATCGCCGCTCAGAATATAGGTCTTGTCGCCATCAACCAGAGCAAACTGAGAACCTGCATGCACACAGGACCGTGCGCAGTCAGCGGCGGTCTTGCTCATGCTGGCCAGATGCTTCGCGCCGCAGTGCGCGTCAGTGATCATGCCTTCGTAAGTCTGCTGCGCCGACCCCGCAGCTTGGCCCGGTTCAGGTTCCGCCGCGGCGACGGCGGCTACTCCTAACGCAATCAGGAATGCAAGGCCGCAGGCGATGGCAACGCATAGGCTGATCATCTCAATCCAGAAGTGACGTGTTTTCATAGCTGTTTGTGCCTGCCTTTCCACCGTAGTGGTTACCCAATCAGGAAATCCAAAGCCGCTTGTATAGATGCATGTGATCTGCCAAGAGTGCGGGCTTCCCCGCGAACCGTACCTAAGTTTCTGAAACTTGAGGGACTTGCAGGCCGGCGCAGGCATTGGAGAAGGGCTTGAATTTGAATTGCAGCAATGCAATAACTTCGTGGCAATTGAATTCGAGACATTCGAGGCCAGCCGCATCGGACCGAGCTACAGTGTTTCCTGTAGGTAAGGGGCGCCACACCTCGGTGTTTCGTCGCGCCCCCTGATGTGTGATCCCACCCCGGATTTGAAGTGGTGTCCGAGATTCATGAACCCACGAAGGACACAAAGCGGCACAAACGTAGTCATTAGGGGGATTCATACCTTTGTGTGACTTCGTGTCCTTAGTGGTTGATGAATTTAGAACACCCTCCGGATTTGAACTGCTCTGGCGGCGCTCGTATACTGACAGACCGCTATGAAGGTCATTGTGATCATCCCCGCTGCGGGCCTTGGGACGCGCATGGCCCCCATGCCTGGCGGAACCAAGGGCAAGCAGAAGAAGTCGCCTCCCTCGAAACAGTTCACCGAACTGGGAGGCACGCCGATTCTCCTGCATACCCTGCGCAAGTTTGCTGCGGTGGATGCGGTCACCGAGATTTGGATCGCGATGCGGGAAAATGAGATGGAACAATTTCGCGCGCGCCTGCGGAGCGAAGGCAATAGTGTTCTGAACAAAAAAGTGGAACTGGTCCCGGGCGGAGAACACCGCCAGCAGTCGGTCGGGAATGCGCTCAACGCGATCACGGCGGCTGCCGATGATATCGTCCTGGTGCATGATGCGGTGCGTCCGTTTGTAACCCCAGAGATCATCCGGGAGGTGATCGAAGCGGCGAAGAAATACGGCGCCGCCATCGCCGGACTTCCGGCCGTGGACACGGTGAAGCAGGTGGAGCGCACCGCTCAGGGTGCGCTGGTCAAAGCCACGATTCCGCGCGCCGGCGTGGTGATGGCGCAGACGCCGCAAGGATTTCGCTATGGCGTGATCAAGAAAGTGTTCGACGAGGCGGCAGCCGACGGCTTCCTCGGCACCGACGAGGCGTCCTTGGCAGAGCGGTCAGGACAGCAAGTCGCAGTAGTCATGGGTTCGCCGAAAAACATCAAGATTACAACTCCGGCGGACATGGAGCTCGCAGAGTTTTATTTAGGGAAATGAGCCACGGATCTGCACGGATTTTCACGGATCTGAATGAATGTCGCGCGTACACTTGCGGGAATGGAAAGTCTCTCGGTGGCGCTCAAGCATTCTCAGCTAACCGACAAGATCATTGGTGTGTTCTACGACGTGTACAACGAGCTTGGTCACGGATTTCTTGAATCCACATACCGCGAGGCTATGGCCCTGGCCCTCACAGAATCCGGCTTGGCAAATGCGCGAGAAGTTCCGGTGCCCGTCTGGTTTCGTGGCAGGAAAGTAGGGCAATATTTTGCCGATCTGGTGGTTGAAAGCCACGTGCTGCTTGAACTGAAAGCGGCCCGAACGCTTGAATCCGCTCACCAAGCGCAGCTGTTGCACTACCTCAAGTCCACGGAGATCGAGGTCGGTTTGCTATTCAACTTCGGCCCGCGAGCCCAGTTTCGCCGTCTATTATTTGACAATGAAAGAAAAAAAATCCGTGAAAATCCGTGCGAATCCGTGGCCAGGTTTTCAGCATGAGAATTGGTTATGGTTTCGACTCGCACGAGTTCCGACCGGGGATTCCGCTGCGGATTGGCGGCGTCACGCTGGCGCACGACAAGGGGCTTGGCGGGCACTCGGATGGTGATGTCCTGCTGCACGCAATAACGGACGCGCTGCTCGGGGCCGTCGCTGCGCCGGACATCGGAGCTTTGTTCCCGCCATCGGATCCCAAGTGGAAGGGCGCGGACTCCGTCATCTTTCTTTGCGAAGCGCTCAAGCGGGTGCGGGATAGCGGCTATGACATCGCCAACCTGGACGCGACCCTGATCCTGGCCGCCCCAAAAATAGGACCGCACAGTACCGGAATCCGCACGCGCGTCGCGGAGTTACTAGGAGTGCATCGCGATTGCGTGGGGCTGAAGGCTAAGACGCCGGAAGGGCTCAATCTGGAGAACGCTGCGCTGGCGCACGTGGTGGTCCTGCTGGAGAAGCGCGTCACACCGAAGAAGGCCAGCAAGAGCAAGAAGAAGAGCAACCGAAAGAAATGAGCGGTATGCCCCATCCCGGTATTCACTTCGCGCTTTCGAAATCCCCTGTGAGCTGCTGACGGCGCACCCCTGCGGCTTCGACCAACGCCTTGAAAATGGCCCGCGACGGCTCATCTTCATCCACCGAGCGCTCGGGATGCCATTGCACCGCCAGCACGAAGTGGTCGGGAGACGTTCCCTCCAAAGCCTCGACGATTCCGTCGTCTGGGCAGCGAGCGACGACGCGGAGTCCGTCGCCAATCGAGTCGGCGGATTGGTGATGGGATGAGTTCACAGGGATTACGAGTTTGTCGCCCTCAGGGGCTAAAGCCCTCGAACTCTTCGCCGCGCTGTCGGCACGGCTGAAGCCGTGCCCTTCCCGGTTTTCTCCGTGGGAAGGTGCGGGGGCGGACTGGGGGTCCAGCTCCTTCGAATCAGTGCCGAGCTTCGCTCGACCGGACAGCCGGGGGCGGCTGTCCCCACACAGAATCTCTGCCAGCTTGGACTCCGCTGCGATCTCTACCTCGTGGGCTACCGCAACTTTCCTTCCGGCTTCATGATTGACGCGTGTGCGGGTCTCTTCCGGCAGGAAATCCGGGATGTGCTGCACCAGCGAGCCTGTCCTGTAGACGTTCAGGATTTGCAGGCCGTAGCAAATGCCGAGGATAGGCTTACGCATGTTGAAGGCGTCCTGCAACAGGAGCTCGTCAACGGTGTCGCGCCCAGGGTCGCAAGCAGCCGCGTGAGGAGACCGCATGGAGCCAAACTTGGCGGGATCGACGTCTGCTTTGCTGCCGGGGAGGAGGATGGCGTCACAACGCTCGATGAGTTTCATGACCGTCGCCGGAGTCTGGTCTAGAGGGATGCGGACCGGCTCACCACCAGCCAGCGTAACGGCGCGTTCGTACTGCGGAATGGCGCGCTCCGCGTACTCGCGGTCTTCGGAGTGCGGCAAGGGAATAGCGATGCGTACCGGCATGAGGTTAGCTCATCCTCTCGATGGCGGACAGAGTCTTAGTCTGGCGATGGTGACGAATTTCCATAACGACCGCCAGGACAAAAATGATGGCGCCGGCCACCAGGGCCACAGGCAGGGCAAACTGGCGATAGGCAAGGGTCATATCGGGATGCAGGCCGTGTATTCTCGACAAAACGACGGTGCCGATAATTCCTAGCAGCAGACTCACCGCAAAACAGAGCAACGTGCCGATAAAAGTTATGAGCAGGACGCGAACCGGAATGCCGTACCAGCGTGGGGCGTGGGTTGTGGGGGATAGTGCCATGAGTTCTAACCCACATTCTACCGGACTTCACCTGGCGGACGGCGTCGCGCATCCCCGATCCGGTTCGTCCGGCTCGGCGCAAAATCCGATCCTGGCTGGTGTATAAGATAGTAAGCATGTCGCAGGCAGCACCAGCAATTACGCGCAGTCCAGCCGAGGTGGTCCGGCAGACGCCCGTGTCCCAGGCGGCAAACGGGATTTGCTATGCCGTGGCGGGCGAGACTGCAGTGAATTCGTTCGATCTGGAGCGCATGGTTGCCGCCGTGCCCACCAAGATCGCAGCGGCGCTGGAGCGCAAGGCTTACTATTTTGTGCCGCTGACTGTGAGCCAGGGGGATGAGACTGTGATCGCCGACCGCTACGACGTGGCGCTCAGCGACAACGCGGTTTGCCATCGCAACCTGAACCTGGGCGATTCGCAGTGTGTGTTTATCTCCACGCGGCTGATGGATGATAAGTTTTCCGTGGCTTTCGAGTTCTTTATCAACGTTGGCCATGCCTTGGTGGAAAAGGTTGGCGTGTCGCGCGAGTTTTGTGAACTGGCGTGGAATCAGGTGGAGGCCGGTATTCGGGGGGAAACTTCGCTGGACGCCTGGGAGGCCCGCAAACTGGCGACCGGCGGCGGACCCGACGCGGAGCGCTTCAAGAACGAATATTTCCAGGCGACATTTTCCGACACGATTTCCATTTATCTGCTTTCGCTTTATCTCGACGTGGACTATTACGACCTGCGGGAGCGCGACTATCCCCTGCTGGCGCCCTCAGCCCTGGCGGAGCGGCTCAGGAATGTGGCCGGGTTGTTTCCGGCGAACCCGGGATTTGAATTCGCCGTCCTCTATAAGCGCCGCGGGTAGCGGTTTTCGCCGATCGCAGCTGAGTCATCTTCCGTCTTCCTACTTATTCGATACCACAAAATTCACCGCGCTCACCTTGTTTTCGGTCACTGTAACTGACTTTTCCAAAATTTTCGGTTCGGTGAAGAGCGGCCGCTCGACCTTGCGTTCGGTCAGAACATCGTAAGCGTGTTCTTTGCCCACGACGCCCCATCCTTCATGCCACGCCACGATCTGGTAAGTCCCGGCCGGGACGTCGGTGAATGCAAATTGTCCGCTCTCGTCGGTCACAGCGTAGTAAGGGTGCGGAGCTACGAACATCTCGGCATTCATCCAGACATGGCCGCCGTTACAGCGTAAATGGACAAGCCCCGGAGTTGACATGTTGCGCGATGAAATCTGGTTGGGAAAGGGGAAGGGCAGGTTGAACGAAGCCGCACCATCCATGTGGATGGTGTGCAGCGTGGCGTCAGAACTACGCATTTCGAGAAGGGCATTCTGCGGAACCAAAAGGATGTGGGGCACGTAGCGGCAGCGTTTCTGGTCCAGGTGCCGCCGTTGCTCGGGCAGTGCCAGGGCTTTTCCGCTGGAGATATTCTTCAGGTACACCACCGTGTTCGCCAGGCCGCCCTGGGGCCCTACGACCAGCCGCTCCAGGTCCACGGTCTTCCTGGAATCGGGATCGCAAATCTGGGGATCCTTGGTGACGGGGAAATCCAGCCCACGCGGCACCGTGCCAGACCACTTGACAGTGCCGGAGATCGTGCCTCCATTGGAGACGTTAACGACCTTGTACTCGCTTTGTGCGAACGCCATTGCCGTTGCGGCAAGAACGAAGGCCAGGAAAAAGGAACGCTGAAGACCGTGACGCATACTGATTCTCCGTAAGCTCGACGGTCAGACACCGTGCGTCCGGCCCCGAACTGAAGTTTGGGTCGAACTCCCGCGCGCACCGACTTACATCCCTACTTGCGGGAAAGTGCTGCAAAGGGGGTCCGCACGCAGCGGGCAGCACTTGTGTTATGCGGTCTTACCTTGTTTCCGAACAATGTTTCCAAACGAGGAGAACCGGATCGGAGGACGGTTCGGGTTATTTGGAACCAGTTTCAGGGTGCGCCGGGCCGAGGGTGGAGTCGAGATTACCAAGGTGGTACGACCGCTGGGGAGGCCGCGCAGTCTCTTCGCGGATACGCGCGGATGAACTGGATTCAGGGTCACCAAGACGGGACCTTAGCCAACGGCATCGCTTACAATCCTCCCCGTGACGGTAACGGTCCGATCGTTCGCGAAGATCAATCTCGGTTTGCGCATTGGCGCGCCCAGGGCGGATGGATTCCACGAACTGTTGACTGTCTACCAGACGATTGCGCTGCATGATGTCCTGCGGATCAGTGTAGGGCGAGGAACCGGGATTAAGATTCAGTGCGACGACCCGCGAGTGCCCCGCGACGAATCGAATACCTGTTTTCGCATCGTCGAGAAGGCGATGCAGGCGCTGCGGGCGAAGGGAAGCGTCCTTATTGAAATTGACAAGCAGTTGCCGGTGCAGGGTGGGCTGGGCGGGGCTTCGGCCAATGCGGTGAGTGCGCTGCTTGGCCTGGAGCAGGCCTTGAAGAAATCCTTGTCCACCGCGGAGCGGCTCAGGATCGCGGCAGAAGTCGGGTCGGACTTACCGTTGTTCTTGATAGGTGGAACAGTGCTCGGCTTGGGGCGCGGCGAACAGGTGTATCCGCTGGAAGACTTGCCGGCGATGGCCTGTGTGGTGATCACTCCGGAAGTCGGAGTGTCGACCCCAAAAGCCTTCGCCGAGTGGGACAGACTGTGGAACAGATTGTGTGGCGCGGGCACTCTTGCCCGCGAAACGCTGTCCCCGGCACATGCCTCTGGCGGTGCCGATGGGCCAGAGGCTGCCCGTATTCGCGCGGTCGGACAACCGCGGGCCGGTATCCCTGCATGGACAGAAAAAGCAGCCGAGCTGCGCTCGGCACGGACGGGCAAGAGTGCCCGTCCCCACATAACCTCTGCAAAATTGACGCTCTCCCAGCCATCCGATAGAATGATTGAGCTTGGCCGCGGCTATTCTGCATGGCTGAGCAAGCGTTACTCCGGTGCTCCTTTTGGAAGGGGCCAAGCCGAGAATCCGCTTCTCGAGCTTGTCCGGGCCGGGATCAAGAACGACTTCGAAGAAGTCGTCTTTCCTGAGTATCCCGAACTGTGTGAAGGGAAGCGTGCGCTGGAGCGTGGCGGTGCGAAGTACGCATCGCTGTCGGGCTCCGGTTCAACCCTGTACGGGCTGTTTGCCACGCGCCAGGCGGCAGTGACGGCGGCGGCCAGGCTCCGGAAGCAAGGGTGGAAGGCAGAAGCGACGACTACTCTGACCAGGAGCCAGTATTGGCGGCAAATTTTTGATTGTTGATTTTTGATTGTTGATTGACAATGAGGGCGCCCGATCCGGGGTCAAGCAAAAGTCAGGAATCATCAGTCAACAGCTACTGGGCCGTCGACTAATGGTAGGTCAAGTGCCTTTGGAGCACTTTGTCTAGGTTCGAATCCTAGCGGCCCAGCCAAAGATCAGTTCTCAGTTGCCGGTTCTCAGTTCTCAGTTGAACCGGTGGAGCCCCTTAAAGACTGAGAACTGGGAACAGAGAACTGAGAACTGCCTATGGCTACTTTGGTGCCGCCGCAGGAAAAGACGGAGAAAACCGACAAGAAAGCCCAGCTTGTGCCGGACGAGAAGGCTGAGCGTCGGGCACGCGGGCGCGCGGACGAGAAATTCAAGATTTTCAGTGGCACGGCCAACGAGCCCTTGGCCGACGAGGTTTGCCAGTTTCTCGGCATGCAGCGTGGCCAGGCCCAGTTGACGCGGTTCGCCGACGGCGAAGCCTACGTGCAGATCCAGGAGAATGTGCGCGGCGCTGACGTGTTCGTGATGCAGCCGACCTGCCGTCCCGTGGACGAGCACCTGATGGAGTTGCTGCTGATGATCGATGCGCTGAAACGCGCCTCGGCCCGGCGCATCACGGCGGTAGTTCCATACTTTGGGTATTCGCGGCAGGATCGCAAGGACAAACCGCGCGCCCCGATTTCGGCGAAGCTGGTAGCCGACCTGCTGACCACGGCGGGCGCTCACCGGGCGCTGATCGTGGATCCGCATACGCCGCAGATACAGGGTTTTTTCAATATTCCGGTGGACCACTTGTTCGCTTCGCCTGTGCTTGTGGATCAGTTTAAGAAGCTGAACCTGCCCAACCTGACCGTGGTTTCGCCTGACGCAGGCGGGGTGGAACGAGCACGCTTTTTCGCCAAGAAGGTCGATGCAGCCCT
>WNFN01085347.1_pt1 | contig 10548 bp, 8 predicted proteins | sample 5400161 | NCBI WGS metagenome assembly WNFN01 (sample SAMN13153353, study PRJNA577476) | soil metagenome | isolation source: 80 cm saprolite on Douglas fir-dominated hillslope | place: USA:California | collected 2013-09-17
AGGAGAAAACCACTCCGCCGCCCCGCGTTTATCCCGTCGCGTTGCCGAATTACGACGAGGAGACCGCTACGCGATTGCAAATTTTTTTGGACAATAGTGATTTCGGGCCTGGGAAAATTGACGGAAGAATGGGCGAATTCTTCCGCAAAGCGCTCATCTCATACAAGCATGCTTACGCCATGCCGAAGACTGGCGCGGTCGATCAATGGATGCTCGATCAAGTGCCTGTGACTTACACTACTTACACGATCAGGGATGAAGATCTGAAGTTGGTGGGCAACGTGCCGGGCAGCCGTGCCGAGCAGGCCAGATTAAAATGGCTGCCCTATACCTCCCTGCTCGAGTTCGTCGCCGAGCGTTATCATTCGGCCGAGTCTTACATTCAGAAACTTAATCCCGGAAAGAACTGGGAACACCTTCAACCCGGCGAAACTTTGAAGGTGCCGAATGTATTGCCCTTTGAGGTTGAGAAATTCACCGAGGGGAAAGTCCCTGAAAATCCGGCGTTCGCCTCCCGTAAGGTTTTTGTCGATACACACGAGCACCTTTTGGAGGTCTTCGACCACGATCAGCTCGTCTGTGTTTTTCCGATTACGCCTGGATCGAAAACTCTGCCGGCTCCAGTGGGCACGTGGAAGATTCTCGGTGTAAACGTCTGGCCGTGGTTCCGCTATGACGAAGGCATGCTCAATTACGGTGTGCGCACCGAAAACTATTACAATCTTCCACCAGGCCCGAACAATCTCGTCGGTGTTCTCTGGATGGGGTTGAACAAGCCTGGCATCGGCATTCACGGGACGAACAATCCCGAAACAATCGGCCGTGCCGCCAGTCACGGCTGCATTCGCCTGGCAAACTGGGACGCCGCGCGGGTGAAAGACTTGGTCAGTGTCGGGAATACAGTCCTCATTTTTTAGGTGGAACGCGTTGTCCGCAACGCGTTGATAAGTACTGCGGCTTTGCCGCCTAGTATTGCGCCTTCGGCGAGTGGTCTTCCCATCGTCCTCGGAGAAGCCGATCCATCTCGAGAATTCCGAGAAAGATTTCGCGCGGAATCGCCCCCTCACGCGTCTAGGCTTTAGATCGCAACAAAATGGATGCCAGCGAACGCGAACAATATCGAGCGGCCATTCACGGCGATCGAGAGGCATTTGAAATGATCATTCGCACGCATAGCCGGCCACTGTTTGCCATCGCTTACGGCATTCTGCAAAGCCGCGAGGAAGCGGAGGACGTCGTGCAGGACTCGCTCGTGAAAGCGTGGAAAACGCGTTGGCGAGTGCGTGATCCTGAAAAGCTTCCCGCCTGGCTCGCAACCATTGCGCGACACAAGGCACACGACGTTTTTCGCAAACGCCGCACTGTTCCTTTGTCGGAACAGCAAATCGAACCGGTTGAGCTGCAGCCGGCGAACACCACTGTTTTAGATCAACAGTTGCAGTCTGCGCTCGCCGCATTGCCGGAACTCCATCGGGCGGCGCTTACATTGCGCTACTTCGAAGAGATGGATTATCGCACTATCGAAAACACCCTGGGGATAACTAATGGCGCGCTCCGCGGAATCCTGGGACGAGCGCTCGCGTCGATGCGTAAACAACTTCGCCCTGCTCTCGCCGCAATGGACTAAACGTATGGCAACGGTTCACGACGAAATCGACACATGGCTGGCGGCCGATTTGCACGGCGAGCTTTCTGATAAAGAACGCGATGCGCTTCACGCGCACCTGGTCGATTGCGCTGCATGCCGAAAAACTCATCAGGAAATCAAAACTATGAACAAAATTCTGGAAGAAACTCTCTGGAAGAAACTCTCGCACAGGAAAAAGCCGATCCTGCTTTCGAACAGCGTATGCTGGCTGGTTTTCGCAGTCGCGCCCCTCAACGAAGCGGACTTGTAAAACTGCTCGTCGATCTAATGCGCTTACGCGCCACTCACATCGCAGCAGTCGCCGCCGTTTTGCTCGGACTTGTGCAGATCGGACGGATGATCACCGGTGAACCTGTAACTGCGCCGCGTGAACGCGAACGCTACGTCGGAGAACAGTTTGCCGCGCAACCGTCACAGGTTCCAGCATCGCGAGCAGCTGAATCGGGTGCTTTAGCGAAGTCAGACGAAGTCGCCGCTGGTCGATCACGAAATTTGTCACTAAAGGAGCCACCGCCACCGGCTCCAGCCGAGTCGAAGGATGGGGAACGAGCGGGCGCTGAGGTGGAACGAACGATCGTTACTGGATCAAATATTCCGACTATTGCGAAAGAAGCCGCGCAAGCTTCAGTCCAGGAGACTGCTCCAGTATTAGCCAATCGCAAACTCATTCGCAACGCGACAGTCGAGCTGGAGATTGTCAGCTTTGATAATGCTGTCCAGAAGATCACTGCATTTGCGAACGAAGAACACGGGTACGTCGCTACGACAGATTCCGAGAAACAGGCGAATGGAAAACTGAAGGGCCAGATCGTTGTAAAGGTGCTGCCCGAAAACCTGGATCGTTTTCTGCAAAGGATCCGGGGTCTCGGTGAATTAAAGAACCAGACACTCGGCACGGAAGACGTGACCAAGGCGTATTTCGATACCGATGCGCGGCTGAAGAACGCCCACGTGATGGAGCAGCGTCTCATCGACATGTTGAAAACGAAGACCGGTAAAGTGTCCGATCTGCTTCAGGTGGAAAAGGAACTGGGCCGCGTGCGTGAAGAGATCGAAAAGATGCAGGGCGAATTGAAATATTGGGATTCGCAGGTGCAATTCGCCACGGTAACGATTTCGCTGACCGAAAAGGACATGGAAGAACCAGCGGCCTTTCTGCTCAAAGAGCGCGCGCAACTCTCTCTTTACACCCCTGATGTGGAGAAAATTTACAACGAGGCCAAGAGCCTTGCCTCGCCAAAGGTGCAAATCAGTAATGCGCAACTAAACCGCGATTATTCTGGACGCGTTTCAGCGCAGCTGAGCATGCTGATCGCTCCGGAAGAAAGCGATGCTGTAATTGGCCGTGTCAAAGGATTTGGGCGCGTTGAGAATTTCCAAATGCAGACCCAACGCCTCACGCAAGGCGGCATTGGGATGTCGGAAAATGCGAAGACCAAGCGCGACAAGGTGGAACTCAACGTCACCATTTCGCGCGAAGAGCAAGAGCAAGCTTTCCAGCAAACGAGCCTGCGCATTCGCACGTCGTCGGTAGACGAAAAGGCTAAGGAGCTTCGTGCTTTGGCCGAGAAACAAGGCGGACGTGTTCGCAGTTCGACTTTCAGCAGTGACCCGAATGGACGTGAAGTGGCAAGTGTTTCGCTGCGCGTGGCGATGAAGAATTACCCGGCGCTCATGCAATCGCTTAACTCGTTAGGCAGAGTCGAAAACGTGAGTGTGCAACGTCAGGACCGCGCGGACGCGCAGATCGACGAATCAAATGCACCGGCGGATGTTTCGATCCAGGTTTACAGCCAGGGCAATATTGTTACCGAGGAAAGCGGCTTGCTTGCTACGCTGCGGCGTACACTGGCTCAAAGCGCGAGCGCAATTATGTGGAGCTTGCGAATGATTGGCGTGGCGATCGCGTTTCTCGCGCCATGGTTAATTGCGACTGTTTTGCTGACTTGGGTTGCGAGGCGCGTGATTCGCGCGAAACGATAGGTGGAACGGTCGCCGCGGCGACTCCTCAAGGCGTTTGGCAATCCAGGCGGCGAAGCCGCAGTCTTTTTTGCCATCGTCTTCGGAGAAGCCGATCCACCCATGGCGGAATCATTCTTGCCCGCTCCGCAAACGAGTCATAGGTTACTCATGTTTTCCGGAGGTTGCCGATGAATTCTAAAGGCGGTATCAGCTATAGCAACGCGGCGGTCGCTGCTTGTCCGAAACACTTACTCCAATTCGCAGTCGATCAGCGCTACGACGATTACACATCGGTCGATCACGCTGTCTGGCGATTCATCATGCGCCAGAACACTTTTTTTCTGAAGGAATACGCGCACAAAGTTTATTTCAAAGGCCTTCTCAACACGGGCATTTCCTTCCAGCGCATCCCGCGCATTGAAGAGATGAATGATATTCTGGCAAAGATCGAGTGGGGCGCGGTGGCAGTGGACGGTTTCATTCCGCCGGCGGCGTTCATGGAATTTCAAGCCTACAAGGTGCTGGTGATTGCCTGCGACATGCGCCAAATCCATCACATCGAATACACGCCAGCGCCGGACATCGTGCACGAGGCCGCTGGTCATGCGCCGATCATTGTCGACCGCGAATACTCGAATTATTTGCAACGCTTCGGCGAAGTCGGCGCGAAAGCAATGTCATCCAGGAAAGATTTCGAGCTGTATCAAGCGATCCGCCACCTATCGATCTTGAAGGAGCGACCGAACGCTGATCCGAAAGAAGTCGAGGAAGCAACCAAGCTGGTTGAGCATCGTCAGAAAAATCTCGGCGCACCCTCCGAAATGGCGCTGCTCTCGCGCTTGCATTGGTGGACGGTCGAATACGGGCTTATCGGCCCGCTTGAAAATCCAAAAATTTACGGAGCTGGTTTGCTGTCGTCGATCGGTGAATCGGTCTCGTGCTTGGAGCCGGAGGTAAAGAAGATCCCCTACTCCATTGACGCTCAGAATTGCGCGTTCGATATCACCACGAAACAACCGCAGCTTTTTGTCTGCCGCCACTTTCAACATCTCAAAGATGTACTTGAAGAATTTGCCAGCAAAATGGCGTTCAGAGTTGGGGGACTCGAAGGTATTAACAAAGCGATCGAATGTAACAACACTGCGACCTGTGAGTATTCGTCCGGTCTCCAGGTCAGCGGAATTTTCGCTGAAGTCATAACAGACGAAAACGATTCGCCGATTTATCTGCGGACAACCGGCAAAACTGCACTCGCATTTCAAGGCAAAGAACTCGAAGCCCACGGCGTCGATTATCACAAGGAGGGTTTCGGTTCGCCGGTTGGCAAATGGAAACAAACATCAACGGCGCCGGAGCTGCTCACCAACGATCAACTCCACGCCCTTGGAATTGTTGAAGATAAAAAAGCGAAGATCGAGTTCATCAGCGGCATTGTCGTATCGGGGAAAGTTGAGAAAATTCTACGTCGCGACGGGAAATTATTGTTGATCACGTTCGTAAACTGCAGCGCTAAATATCGTGACCACGTCCTGTTTCAGCCTGACTGGGGCTTTTTCGATATGGCCGTTGGCGAACGAATCAGCTCGGTGTTTAATGGCGCGGCAGATAAGGACGCCTACAACCAGGTGGCGCTTGTTCCAAAGGAACGCACCATCAAGGTCCCGTCCACGCCGAAGCGCGAACGACTCGAGAATCTTTACGCGCAGGTGCGCAAGATTCGCGAGGGCAAAACCGGTTATGAACGGCTCGGCGAAATTTGGGAGACGCAGCAGGCCGAACATCCGGAGGATTGGCTGTTGTCGATGGAAATTTTCGAAATCCTCGACACGACTGATCAACAGCCGGAACTGAAAGCCAGAATCGAAAAGTTCCTAAACGAGAAGAAGACGAAGACTAAAGATCTCGCAACACTAATCGGTTGGGGATTCCGCCTGGTCGAGTATCACAAAAAGCCAGAATACCAGACAGCACTGCACGCCTCGCCGAAGTAGGAGTGGCCGCTTTGAACGGATATTCGCGGCGTTTCCCAAAGCGACACAGCAGCGCCGCACTCAAAAACGTTGCGTAATGTGAATCAATATCTCCGGCTTGCGTCTTGGACTGGGACGGCGTTCCGCCGTTTTTCACTATCGATCCTCAACGGCGGGATGCGTCTTCGGTTCGACAACCGCGCTCGATCCGTAAGAGTCGGATAGCCGGCCATTTCGGGCAAAGTCCCGCATGATTGCGAAGTAGCCGGACGCATATCGGGTCGAGACACGCTCGCCATCTGGAGCGACTTCGTACTCAGTCATCCCGTGCTCGGCGTGCGGAAATAGTGCAAGCGTAATTGGCTTCCCTTCCACGATCAGCGTCTTGATACGCCGACTCGTCTCAGCACTTGGAGCTTCGAGGTCGTCTTCTCCGAGAATCCATAACTGTGGGGTTTTCACGGCGCGAAGCGTAGGCATTGGATCGTATCGAAATGGCGTGCCGGGGAGAGAATCCTTAAACTTCTCGCGCGCTTCCGCCGCCGTGTACGGCAAAATGAAATGCGTATAGTTGCCATGCACATCTTTGTACCAGGGCTCGTTGCGGTACTTGGCTCTCACAGCATCCAAACGCTCGAAACCTTTGGTGAAACCGCTCTCAAACACGGCCTCGGCCGCGGATGCAACCTCCAGCGCCTTTGAAATCTCCTCCTGGGTATGACCTTTGAGGCGCATCTCAAGCGCCACTTCTTCCTGGTCTTCGTCAATAACGGAAACGGCCAACCCGAAACTGACGATAACGAAATCGATGGGCGCGCGTGTTGCGGCGATGGGCGCGACCCAGCCGCCCTGGCTACCTCCCTGATATCCAATTCTGGCACAGCGCGTGCCAGCGATTCGCTTCGCTTCTTGCATAGCAGCGACGGCGTCATCCGCGAGCGTATCGAAATCCTGCGTGTATTTGCCTGCCGACCCACCGGTTCCGCGTTTGTCGTAGACGAATGCGCCAACATTCTCTGTCGGTAACAGTCGTTGGAGCGCGTACGAATCGCGTGCAGAATCCCTTTCCGCACCGTGAACGAGAACCACGATCGGAACCGGATCATTGGTCTTCGGCAGCACTAATCTGCCAGCGAGCTTAATTCCGCCACGACCTCCAAACATCGTGTCAGTCGTATCGAATGGAATCCGGTCGGATTTCTTACCATCGAATTCGAGTTCACCCGCCGCGCAATGAGTAAAAGACGCCGTGTGTCCATCTGGATAATCCGTCCATCCCAATGTGCTTGTCCACGAGCCGTCGCCCTTCTTATGCAAAACCCCGGTTGTGCCATCGAATTTACGCCAGCGAAATGTGTCGCCTTCGGATCGCGCGATATCGACAATCTCTCCATCCGAAAAGCGATACGTGCCGATTTGGCAATCATCAGGCCCCGCGGTTTTAGATTCACTGGCAATAACTGCGCCGATACAAACGGCTGAAAGCACGCAGACGATCAATCGCCGCGACATCAAATGAATTCCAAACCACGACATCCCTACTTAGGATGAAATTCGTCACCAGTTTGGATTCGAAATTTTTCGTTCATGCGATCAGTTTCTCCGTAGTGGGAACAAGTGGCCATCAGCGGGTCCAGCTGAAACTGATCTGAACAAGAGATCTCTCGACTGCACTCGAGATGACAATTTAAAACGCTTCGTCCTTGAAATGGCGTTTGCCTTTTAGCGCCTTCGCGTATTCGTCCTTGCTAAGGATGTTTTCGTCCAGCTGCATGTCGGTCCGAAGAAAGTTTCGGAACCATGTTTCGATTCGTTGCCGGCACCAACGATTCCAAATTCCTTTCGTTTGATCGGGATCGTCGTGCATTTGAATTTCCGGTCTCCGATGTTCAGATCATAATTCAATTTGTCTTCGTTCAGGAGCTGCCGGCGTTTGAGATCAATCAGGAGATTCGTTGTGCCGTCGCGCAAATGCCTGCCGGTAACATTGTTTTCGAGCGTAATGAGCGAGTGTGCGGGATCGGCCAGGTTGTGTAGGAGGATTTCGGCTCCGGTATTGGGAAAGGATTTTCCGATCAGGCGAACAATCCGTTCGTAGTTTTCAAGAAATTCTTGCGTGTCGTCGGCAATTGTCTTGCCATCATATTTCTCGAATAACTGTGCGTATACCTTTTGCTCAGTGGGCTCGAGTTGTGCGCGCACATTGTTTTGTTCGCCGATGAAAATGAGCTGCCGTGCCGCCGTGTGATCCTGGTTCTTGAGGAAGTAATGCATGCCCAGCCGAAAATCTTTCAGGCTGAACTCGCCAAAATTCTCGCGAGTGACGATGAACGGATAGAAGTCATACTCTTCCAGGTTTCTCCCAAACTTGCGGCGTTGTTCCTTGTATTTGCCCCAGAGAAATCCCGTTACCAGAAAGAGCAGCGACACAATGATCGACGCGATGACATTGACGCTAAGATCGCTCTGCACCACTTTGCTCATAGGAGAAACATCTTGTCGGCTGCTCTCGCCACCGACCTGCGGCCGATGTGTCCGGAACGCAATCCTTAGAAAATTGGCTCACAGAGCCGTGGCTAAAACCTTGTATTGGTGCCAAGGCTAATGGCTCACAGATTTCCAGCCAAGCTGGAAATGCTGATACTCTCCAAGGTGACGCCCGCGGGGCGAGAGAGCGCGTACGCCACGGCGCTGGCAACCTCGTCTGGGGAGATCATTTTGTGGCGCGGCCACTTTCCCTCGATCTGACTCCAGATGTGGGTGTCTGTTGCGGCGGGATAAACGTTGATCATCCGGATTCTGCGGTCGCGCAGTTCTTCCCGCACACATTGCGAGCAGCCTTCAAGCGCGAAGTTGCTCATGCAATAGGCGCTCCAGTTCGCAAAACCCGTCTTCGCTGCGATGGAAAGAATGTTAACGATGCTGGAGCCGGGCGGCATATGGGGCGCGAAGTGTTGCATTAACAGAAACGGCGCAGTGATATTAACCCCCACGGTTTGCTCCCATTCAATCGATGTGATTTCGCAAAAGGGCTTTACGATTGCGATGCCCGCGTTGTTCACGAGCAGATCCAGCGGATTCTTTCCAACTTGATCGATGAGATCGGAAATGCCGGACGGGACAGCAAGATCATGGATCAGGCGAACCACGCGCGCGCATCGGTCGTTTATCGAATCACAGACTTCCGCCAGGGCCACTGTATCTCGTCCGTGGAGGAGTAGCTGCACATCATTCGCTGCCAGCTTCTCTGCAATAGCCCGACCAATTCCCCGACTCGCACCCGTAATAAGATAACGTTTCATTCGAACTTAAAAACGTCGAACGCCCAACGCTCAACGTCTAACGTTGAATTTGCTGTAGCGGCAGTCTGCGACCGCCGAACGCTTATTTCGATCTCGGCGCTCATAGAGCCCCGCTACAGTCGCCGCAAGGTAAACCGATTATTAGCCGTCTCCCATAACCGCAGCCTAACGAGTTGCTGATTCAGCCGATTATCGATCTTCGGCCAGAATGCGCGCACAATATTTTCTCCAGTTGAAGGCGCGTTGCGGAAATCCTCTGTTTCCAGATCGAGGTGCCGATCCCGCCACGGTTCCAACGACTCCTGGATAGCTTTCCTAAATTCAACAAAGTCGTAGAGCGTTCCGCTGCACTCATCGTAATCGCCGCCGATCGTCGTTTCGGTCAGATAGCCATGGCCGTGACCAAGCGGATTGTTGCACTTGCCGTAGAGCCTTGCGTTTTCGGCATCGGAAAGAGTGGCCGCACGTAACCGGTGTGCCGCATGAAATGCCATCCGCATCCCCAGGAACACCGCTCTATCCTTCCACGCCTCGGCAAAAAAATCTGTGCGCTCGTGCAGACGCACGCGATCCAGTGGCGTCATCGAGTTTGCCCGTTGGTAGATGTAATGGGCTAAACTCTCCGTCGTTATGGGGTGATTCGCCAGGCCAGCGACGTCTTCATTGAGAAAGCGATGGTCGAGTTCTTCGTGCAAAGCACGCAAACAAGCGTGGATTGCATCGTGACCCACTAGCGGCAGATCTTGAGCGCTAAACGCTTTCGGAGATCGGTACGTCAGACGGACGCGATAATTATGTCCGTGAATCGAAGTGGCCGAACCAAACAAACGCGCATTTTCCTCAGCGCTTAGCCGAGGCGACGTGGTTTTGCGCGCAGCTGAAAATTCGAACCAATAGTTCGCCTCGCAAGCGCCATTAGAATAAAAGGTTGCGCTTCGCTCAGACGACTCGGTCAGATGACAGGCAACAAGTGTCGCGACATTGTCAGAGAATAATGGCGCGACATCGACGTAGAGTTGCCGCGCAATATTTTCGACAGTCGGCGGAACGGCACGGAAGGAAGAATTGTCTTCGTTGAGGAATTTGTGGTCGAACCGCTGCCGCACAATCCTGCCGGCGCGCTGCTTGATCTCGCTGATGTTAATCAGCATTCCCGTAGCAGGATCGACAGGACCGGTGAAAACGAAATAGGCGACGTAATTGCGACCGCTCCCGTAGCGTGCATTCGTTTCGGGCCCAAAAGCCGCCAGATTTTCGATGCCGCTCCAACGGTCGACGTGCAAGCGGCGGGAGGCTGAGAACTCGAGTCGTTTGCTGACGGTCAGAAGCACAGCGTCATCACCTCCTCATCCAATCACTGCTCGACAAGGCATCAACCGAGAATTAGTCAAACATTCTTTTGACTTACTCGATATCCTCATGATCTTTAAATCAATGAAACATATAGGCTGGCGAGAGCGGTTGTTCAAAAGCACGCGGGGAAAAATCCTCGATCTCCTGCGGACGCGAGAACGGACGGTGAACGAACTCGCGGCAGAGTTGCGCCTGACTGACAACGCCGTGCGAGCGCACCTTGCCAGTCTTGAGCGCGACAGACTCGTGTCCCAGTCAGGCATGAGACCAGGCGTTCGCAAGCCCCACACTACGTATGCTCTCGGGCCGGAAG
>WNFN01251243.1_pt1 | contig 10548 bp, 8 predicted proteins | sample 5400161 | NCBI WGS metagenome assembly WNFN01 (sample SAMN13153353, study PRJNA577476) | soil metagenome | isolation source: 80 cm saprolite on Douglas fir-dominated hillslope | place: USA:California | collected 2013-09-17
AGACCTTGGAGGCAGAGATTAAAAGGTTGGCTCAGGCACTACACGACGACGCTGGGCAACTCCTGGCGGTAGTACATATCAAGTTGGAGGATATCAGCCGCACGCTGCCTGCTGATCTCCGGGAACAAATGCAGGAGGTACGGCGGGTTCTGGATCAGATTGAGGACCAGCTTCGGGGATTGTCACACGAGCTGCGTCCACCGGCTTTGGAAGATCAGGGCTTGTTGTCCGCCCTGCAAAACCTGGCAGGGGCCGTTTCCCGGCGGATCAGTCTGCGCGTCACAGTGGAGGGCACAGAATCGTCACGCCTGCCGATGAAAATCGAAGCTGTGCTCTATCGAGTCGTTCAAGAAGCCCTAAAGAATTCATCGAAACACGCGCAGGCCCATGCGGCGAAAATCCGGCTCTGGCGTCTTCCAGGATTTGCGTGTTGCTCTGTGGAAGACGACGGAATCGGCTTCGATTATGATGCAGTCTCTTCCGGCAAGATACCTCGAGGGCTTGGGCTGCTTGGTATACGCGAACGGTTGCAGGTTCTTGGTGGTAGCTGTGAAATTCAGTCTGCCCCCGGCAAGGGAACTAAATTGAACATCAAAATACCGCTGGAGCAATGATATGCCGATAAGCGTCCTGCTAGCTGACGACCATCAAATCGTCCGCGACGGAATGAAAGTATTCCTTGAGCGAGAGGGGTACAAGGTGAATGCAGAGGCCCAAAACGGGCAGGAGGCGGTTCGTCTCGCCCTGCAGTTCCGGCCGGACGTAGTGGTGCTGGATATCACCATGCCCATCCTAAACGGCTTGGATGCGGCACGAGAGATCCTTCACAACGCTCCAGCCACGAAGGCCATCCTTCTCAGCATGCATGACGAGAGCAAATATGTGTTGGAGGGACTTCGGCTCGGAGTGAAAGGCTTTGTGACAAAGACGCATGCCGCAGAAGACCTTATACAAGCGATCCGCCAAGCGCTGCAGGGCGTGACCTATGTTAGCCCAGAACTCTCACAGGCCGTGTTCGAGGCTATTCAAACCAAAAGCGATATCGCGCAGGATCCCCTCACTCCGAGAGAGCGACAAGTCCTTCAGCTCGTTGCAGAAGGCAAGACGACCAAAGAGAGCGCGCATCTCTTGAACATCAGCCCAAAAACAGCCGAAACTCACCGAGCTCGCATCATGGAGAAACTCAATATCCATGAGACCGCGGGGCTTGTCAGGTACGCAATCCGCAGGGGCTTAATCCGACCCTGATTCGCCACTCCGTATTTCTTTGTACTTCCGTACAGCATCCTCTTCATAAAAAATTGCAGCGTACTCTGGATTGCCCAAAGGCGCCGGCAAGCCTATTTTTTCAGACGAGTTGCGAGAGCCCTTGACCAGGAGCACCTGTAGCGTGGGACTCAGAGGGCGAAGCTGTAGCAAGGCAAGTCAGAGTGGAGCGTGTGATGTCTTCAGCGAGTAGCACAACCCCCAACGCGGCTGCAGAGGAAACTCACTGGTACGCAGTGCGAACTCGTCCGCGGCATGAGAAGAAGGTAGCCTCTGACCTGCAAGAAAAGGGTATCGCGACCTACTTGCCCCTTCTGACGCAAGTGCGCCGGTGGAGCGATCGGCGCAAGATCGTCCAAGTGCCGTTGTTTTCCTGCTACGCATTCGTGCACTCTGCGTTTGATATGCATCTTCGCCTATCGCTCTATGGTGCCTCCGGTGCGCTGGGCTTTGTCGGGCCGAACAATCAAGGCATTCCCATTCCAGACGTACAAATTGAGAATATTCGAACCTTGATGGCCAGTAATGTGCCGCTGATGCCCTATCCGTTGCTCAAAGTCGGGCAAAAAGTGCGTGTTCGCGGAGGGGCGCTGGACGGTGTGGAGGGGATTCTCGCTACCAAGGGTGACCGCCGCCTCGTGGTTTCAGTAGAGAGTGTTCATGTCTCATTTTCAATCAGCCTTGAAGGCTATGACGTTGAGCCGATCTAAAGCGAGGTAGCGGTCCGCAGCAGGGTCTACCGAAATGAATTCATTGAGCAAATCAGCAACGGTGATTCTGTCACTCATGTTGACCTATGGGATCAACGCCGCGTGTTTCGGATCGGGCAAAGCGAAAGCCACACTGGCCGCGCAACCACCGTCGGCGGCGCCAGACGAATACGTGATCGGTCCGGATGATCTCCTGGTGGTGAATGTGTGGAAGGAACCGGAAATCTCGCGGAACGTGCTGGTCCGCCCGGACGGCAAGATTTCTTTGCCCCTTATCGGTGACTTACCTGCCAACGGACGCACACCGGTCCAATTGCGGGACGATATCAAGCAGCAACTGAGGGCCTACCTGTCCGATCCGGAAGTTGCGGTCATTGTCCAGGAAGCGCGGAGCCGGAAATTCAACATTCTTGGCGAAGTGGAGCGGCCAGGTTCATACGCCCTCGGCAAGGCGATGACGGTGTTGGATGCCATCGCAATTGCAGGCGGCTTTCGCGACTTTGCCAAGACCACAAAGATCTTCATACTCAGGGCCAATCCTGACGGGTCTCGCACGCGTATTCCGTTCAACTACAAAGAAGCAATTCGAGAAACGAAGCTCGATCAACATCTGGAGCTGCAGTCGCGCGATACCGTTGTGGTTCCGTAGTTTCATAAAACTGTATGGCCGGTCGGCATCTTCAAACTGCACTCCTCTTTCTGTTTACGATGACTACCCTATACGCACAAACAAGAAAGCCTTCAGGAGTGCCCGATGAATCGGCACCGGCGATCGCTGAGGCGGATCGATCAGACATGCTGATCGCAGGGATCCGCATTTCCGGCGAATTTGACGATAACGCTTTGAATGACAATAGAAACAAGCAACCCAATCTCATGACAGTGATTGAGCCACATGTGACATGGAAGCTGGCCCGCTCCCGGCTGGAATGGCTGCTGCACTACAGCAATGGTATTTCCACTAGTCAGCAGTTGCCAGCTTATAAGTCGCAATCGCATTTACTTGATGTGAGACTTGGGTTTCAGCCGACCCGACATCTGAGGCTTGCTTTCAGCAACAGCTTCTTGAATAGCACAAATCCGTTCGATTTCTTACGCGCAGATGGTGCCATACCCGGCGTTGGTCAGCCCCACCAACTGAATGATTCTCTCCTGACTGCGACCGCCAACCGGACCAGTGAACAGGCAGCCGCGGAAGCGAGTTATGCTTTGAGCCTTCATGGCACTGTGGGCGCCAACGGTTCGTTTTTGAGCCTGCGGTACCGCGCACCAACGGCAAACCAGCTTCCGCTGCAGTTCAAGGATGAAAGTTCAGTCGGCGGGGGTATCTTCTATTCTCAGCACTTCATGCGCCGTCAGTGGGCGCGCGTTGATTACGGCATTCAGAGAATGGTTTTCCGTGGGCGTTCATCATTGGTGCACAACGTCTTCTACACGCACACGATCTCGCTGTCGTCTACCGCAGCGTTGTCGGTTTTTGCCGGCCCTGAGTTTGCCACCGCAAGCAATACACTCAACATGGTCCATCCGTCTTCGGCGTCACCGATAACGTGGCGCTGGGCTGGCGGCGCAACTTACAACTGGAGGGCACCAGGAACGCATCTTGCACTTGGTTTCTGTCGCAAGATCAGCAGCGAAAGCGGGCTGTTAGGGGCCGCTTGGCTCTCCAGTGCTACTGCTGAGTTGCACCGCCGAATTACACCACGCTGGACTGCTGACCTCGCTGGTGCCTATGACCATAACAAAATGCTGGATGCGCCCCAGAATGTCCTCTCGTTCGTTTGGGCTGCGGCCGGTCTGACCCGAGCCTTGAGCCGAGACATGACAGTTGAGTTCAAGTATTGGCGGGTCCATCAGGCAACCGACACTCTTGGGGCCGGGCGTGCGGCGGCGGACCACAATCGTGTTTCGGTCTCGCTGGGATATGACTTTAAGTCACGGCCCGGTAAGTAAGGAAGAGATAAGAGAATGTATCAGCTCCCAGGCCGCTCCCCCCGAACTCTTGAAGATTACTGGGTCATCGCTCGTCGCCGCCTCTGGTGGCTCATCCTTCCTTTATTCCTAGGATGGTTGCTCGTGCTCGGGGCCAGCTTTTTCATGGCCCCAAAGTACCGCTCCGAGACTGTGATCATCGTAGAGCCCCAGAGAGTTGCAGAACAGTACGTGATTCCCAATATCTCTGCCGATGTGCAAGAACGGTTGCAGAGCATGATGCAACAGATCTTGAGTCGAACAAGGCTGCAAGGAATCATCGGGCGCTTTCATCTCTACGGCAACGATCGCGGACCAGTGGACTCTGACGCCTTAGTACAACAGATGCGACGCGACATCAAAATTGACTTGGTTTCCGGGCGTCCGGGGGAGTTATCAGCGTTTAAGATTTCATATTCTGCCCCTAGCGCTCTTGTGGCCCAGCAGGTAACCAATGAGCTGTCGTCCTTGTTCATCGATGAAAACATGCATAGTCGGCAGAGATTGTCGGAAAACACAACCGAGTTCCTTGAAAACCAGGTGGAGAACGCACTTAGAGACTTGTCCCAGCAAGAAGAACGCCTGCACAACTTCAAGTCCAGGTATTTGGGAGAGTTGCCGGAGCAACTCCAGGTCAATACGCAAATACTTTCTGGGCTGGAGACCCGGCTGCAAGTAGCCTCACAAGCTCTGGATGAAGCCAACCAGCAGAGACTCTATCTGGAATCGTTGCCGGCCCACTATCAAGGCAGTCCAGGGGAGGACCAGAATCGCGAGGCTGCGACGCCGGCGGCTGTCGATGAACAATTGATCAGACTCAAGGCGCAGTTGGCTGATCTCAGCGCCCACTACATGCCTAACCATCCGGATGTTCGGCGTGTCAAAGAACAAATCGCGGCCTCAGAGCGCTTAAGACAGCGGCTGGAGGCAGACGCTGTCTCCAGTAAGTCGCAAGCGTCCGCGGCCAATGCAGACAACCTTCATGACCCTTCGCGTGCGCCGCAGATCAAGAGCCAGTTCGGAGATGCCAGACTCAAGATCACCTACCGCGAGCGTGAAATCAATAAACTTGAAAAGCAGATCGAGGCTTATCAGAGCCGCCTGAACATGACGCCGCTGAGAGAGCAGGAGCTGGCGGAAATTACCCGTGACTACAACCAGGCGAAATCCAATTACGACTCACTACTGGCCAAAAAGACCCAATCGGAGATGGCTTCCAGTCTGGAGAAGCGCCAGGAGGGAGAACTGTTCAGGATTATTGACCCACCCAATCTTCCGCAGAAGCCTTACACGCCGGACCGTCTCAAATTTAGCCTGCTAGGCCTCGCCTGCGGACTGTTTTTGGCAGTCGCGCTCACTGTTTTGGTGGCAACAATCGACGTGCGGATCTATCACGACGAAGACCTGCGCGACCTCATATCCGTCCCTATTCTGGGGGGGATTCCTCTTCTTCAAACCGAGAATGAGCAGCGGAGAGCACGCCGGTATCAGCGACTGGAGGCAGTAATGGCATCGGCACTTCTAGCGGTCATTCCGGCAATCACTTTGTTAACTCACTACCGGAATTGAACGATGGACAAGACTCAAGGAATGAATGGCCGCCCGCCCGCCACGGCGAGACAGTTTTCGCCGGATGCCCACGCTGAATCCGAGGTAGTGAACTGGCGCGCGGGAACTCCGTTGATGACCGTTTCGGCGCCGCGTCTGGTCGCGTTGACAGACCAGGCGAGTGTAGGCGCTGAAAAATTTCGTTCGCTGGCCGCCCGCCTGCGCTATGTTGGAAAAAAAGAGCACCTCAAGAGGCTTGTCATCACAAGCGCGATCCAGGGCGAAGGGAAAAGCCTGATTTCGGCCAACCTGGCCATCACCATGGCTCAGCGCCAGAGAACGCTGCTTGTTGACGGCGATCTGCGCAAGTCAGGGCTGAAAACTCTTTTCGGCACCCAGGACATGCGGGGTTTGACAGACTGGTGGCAAGGGACCGCGCCCATTGGCAACTTCTTGAAGAGGGTAGAAGGGCTCTCTTTGTGGCACTTGTCAGCCGGCCAGGCTGCCGAACAGCCACTTGAGATTTTGCAATCGCAGCGGATGTCGGACATGCTAACTCAACTCGCTGAGCCTTTCGATTGGGTCATCATCGATTCGCCACCCCTTGCGCCAGTTGCCGATTGTCATGTCTGGGCCACTCACGCGGACGGTACTGTGTTGGTGGTTAGGGAGGGAAAAACTCCCAAAAAACTCCTGCAAAAGACCTTGGAGAGCGTTGAGAGCCTGAAATTGGTGGGGGTTGTGATGAACACTTCCCAGGAGACTCAACAACATTATTACTCGCAGTATTACACAAACACCGGGCAGGGGATGACAAGCATGGCCCAGCAGCATTCGAAGCCGGATAGCTCCCTGCCTTTATCCGATAAGGCAGCGAGCCAGAAATAGCTCTGGTTCTTGTCGCCGAGCGCACTACCTGCCCAGTTGTCTTTTTGCATGCTGTTGCAACCTCAAGATCTCAGCCCATGATTCGGAGCGCCATTGTCTTGCGAGCTGTAACGACTAGTTGGATCGCTGTACTGGCCAATGCTGTCGTGGCGTTCGTTCTCACGCCGGTGATTTTACGGCGTCTTGGTGACGAGGCATTTGGCTTATGGGTTCTTGTAACCACAATCGTCAACTACTACGGGCTTGGCGACGTTGGTGTGCGCGCTTCGATCTTGCGATATGTGTCCCGCCAGACCGCCTTAGGCGACAAGGACGGGGTGAACACGATTGTTGCTACAGCTTTCTACTTTTACAGCTGCCTCTGTTTGCTGTTTATCGGCCTTTCGTTCGTGCTGGCTGGTTGCTTGCCGAGATTCTTTACCGTTGGTGGCAATCTCGTTCAACCCTTCCGGCATTTATTTCTGCTGGCGGGGATCATCCAAGGTGTGTGCTTCCCGCTAATGCTTTTTGGCGCGTCGCTGCAAGCAGCAGCCCGGTACGATCTTGTCTACACACTGCGCATTGCGAGTTTATTGGTGCGCGTCGGGGCCTTGGTGGCGGCGCTGCGTGCCGGGGGCGGATTATTTCTGGTAGGAGCAGCCGCTCTCTTACCGAATCTCTTGTTTCACGCTGCCCAGGTCCCGCTAGCAATGCGGGCCTTCCCGGAGATAAACCTCCACCCCAGATGGGTGCGAAAGAGCGTGCTGCACGATATGTTCCGATATGGGTTAGTGAGCTTCGCTGTTGGCGCCGGAGAGAATCTGAGGAACTATACCTACCCTGTCTTAATTGGCAAGTTTCTGATGCCGGCGGCGGTGACTATCTTTTCCCTTCCGGCAAGACTGCTCTCCCCGCTGGTGGAAGGGATTGGCACTATGACCGAGATCATCAATCCCATCTCGAGCCAGTTGGAGGCCCACAATGACTTCGGCACTCTGCGCAAGTTGGTACAACTGAGCGTGCAAAGCAGCTTTATGATTCTTGCTCCGTTCGTTGTTTTTCTACTTCTCTTTGGCAAAGAGCTCCTTTCGCTCTGGGTCGGACCGCACTACGCATCTGCTTATCCTCTGCTTGTGCTGCTTACGCTTGGATTGGGGACATCCGCAACTCAGTGTTCCGCTCAGTCCATGTTGTTCGGCATGGGTCAGCACAAGAAGCTGGTTTGGTACCGTCTGGGAGAGGGCCTGAGTATTGTGTTGATTGGAAGTGTTTGCCTGCGAATCTGGGGACTGGTGGGGTTCGCTCTTGTTATCGCAATGACATTGATGTTCACGAGTCTTATGCTGCTTCCCCGTCATTTATGCAGCATCCTGGACTTGCCGTTTGGCGCGTATGTGAGGGAAGCATGCTTAAAACCGTGCATTGTAGTGCTGCCAACGGCCGGGACGCTTGTGATCCTGCGTTCAGTCTGGATCGTGGATACATGGTCAGCCTTGATCTGCATTCTGTTGCTTGGAGTGTCGACCTACGTTCTGACATTGTCGCTATTGATGTTGCGTGCTCTGCGCGCCAATAGAAGTTGGCTTTCCGTAGGCATCTTGGAAGTCCTGGCAAAGAAATTCAGAGGAACTCGTGAACTCGCGCCACAACCCTCGTTGACGTGAGCACGATTCTTCAGAGCCGTAAGAATAGTTTCCCGAAGTGATCTCCCCGTCTTGTTCAACTGTGGTTGACCGTCACAACTTATGTGTGGAATAGCAGGCATTGTCGGTATCCAGCGTGGCGACTTAGTCGACGCAGCTGATGTCCAGCGCATGTGCCAGACGATTGTGCATCGTGGACCGGACGATGAGGGAATCTATGTTCAGGGCCACGTCGGCTTGGGCATGCGACGGCTAAGTATCATCGATCTTTCTACCGGCCATCAGCCAATCCACAACGAGGACCGGACGATCTGGGTCGTGTTTAACGGCGAGATTTATAATTTTTCCGAACTGCGCACACGACTTCAAGCTCGAGGCCATCGTTTCTATACCAATACTGACACCGAGGTAATCGTTCATTTATACGAGGAGTATGGATCTGAATGCGTGCACAGCTTGCGGGGAATGTTCGCCTTCGCGCTCTGGGACGACCGTCGCCAACGTCTCCTGCTGGCAAGGGACCGTTTCGGCAAGAAGCCATTGCATTACGCAATAAGGAAGGGGCGCCTTCTGTTTGGGTCTGAGATCAAAGCGGTATTGGCGGGCGATGCCCAGCTAGCCGATCTTGACGCTTATGGATTGCTCAATTTCTTCTACTTCGGTTACATCCCGGACCCGCTAACCGCTTTCACTCAGATTCACAAGCTTCCGCCGGGACACTTGTTAGAGCTGTCCAACGGCGAGGTCCGAACGCACCAGTATTGGGATCTGCCTAAATATGGCACCTATGAGCCCCAATCGGAGGAAGAGTGCCTCGAAGAGATGGAGTGCCGTCTCGCAGAGGCGGTTCGGATTCGCCTGGCAAGTGATGTGCCTTTGGGAGCGTTACTCAGCGGGGGAGTCGATTCCTCAGTCGTGGTCGCGATGATGGCGCGATCGAGCTCGCGCAAGATCAAGACATTCTCGATTGGCTTCGGCCATCAGGACTTCAACGAAGCAGTGCATGCCCGCGCCGTGGCACGGCAGTTTGGCACGGACCACCATGAAGTTTTTATTGAGCCAAATATCGAACAGACTCTCGACCAGTTGACGTCTTCGCTGGAAGAACCTTTTGGCGACTCCTCGATGGTGCCAACGTTTCATGTCTGCCGCATGGCTCGGCAGCACGTGACGGTAGCTCTGGCAGGAGACGGAGGCGATGAACTCTTTGCCGGCTACGACCGTTACCAATCCCATCTGCAACGTTCCCGGATTCATCTATTTCCTCCTGGAACGGGCCGCTGGTACCGCAGTCATATTCATCCTCACGTTCCAAGCGGATGGCGCGGCCGTCGGTTCCTATTCAACCTTTCGCTGTCGGCCCGGGACCGTTATCTGGATGGTATTTCTTTGCTGCCGGCATGTTCACGGGAACGTTCGCTGTTCACGACAGATTTTGTCGAGTGGGCTGACACCCAGGTGTCACCTTACGATCAATTCAGGGGCCTTTTTGAAGGCCAGGCGGTGTCTGATCCATTGAGCGAATTGCTTTACCTTGACGCAAAAACCTACCTGCCCGGAGATATCCTGACTAAGGTCGACCGCATGAGCATGGCAACCTCTTTGGAAGTCCGCGCTCCCTTGCTGGATCACTGTTTTGTTGAGTGGGCGGCCCGCCTGTCGCCGCGTTGGAAGATGCGGCAGGGTGAATCCAAGTACATCCTCAAGCGGCTAGCGGAGCGGCTCGGTGTTCCTCGCCACGTCCTGTACCGGATAAAGCAGGGTTTCTCCATGCCGTTGGTGCATTGGTTCAGAGCCAAACCTATGCCCGCTCTCCTGGAAGTTTTGCTAGAGCCAAGAACCATCCAACGAGGATATTTCAACCGGCGCGAACTTGAGCGTCGGATACAAGAACATCGCCGGGGAATCCGGGACCGTTCCTGGGAACTCTGGCATCTCCTCATCTTCGAACTCTGGCACCGCAATTTTCTGGAGCCCGCCTCCGGGACAGGGCTAACGCCTGCTTCGTGGAACTTCACTGCAGCAGAGAGGCAGGGTGCGCTTCAAGCTGAGGCATTTTGATAGATTTCCGCTGAAATCCCGGTGGTGGCTGGCAAGCGGCTGGACCGGCGTTCAGCGATGGTCATTGCCCGGTTGGCATTCAGACTGCACGGGGAACACAACAATGAATCGCGGGAGAAACACAGCCATGAGTTACACGAAGACTCTGAGTAACCATTCGATTAAGCGTTCAGCATTGCTATGTGTCGTCCTGGGCGTGGGCGCGCCGGTTGCCTGGGCGCAATTGCTCTTCACTTCACCGCAGAAACTCAACAGTTCGGCCGGCTCGACCGGGATTGGCGAGCCGTTGATCGCCGTCGACAACCTGGGCAACATCAACGCCGTATGGGTGGAACCCACGTCTGCTGCCAACATCATGTTCAGCCGTTCCACCGACGGCGGTCTGACCTTCTCCAGGCCCCTCAACGTCTCGAACAACCCGGGGGGCGCGCTCGCCCCGTCCCTCGCACTGGATGGAAACGGTAATATCAATCTTGCATGGA
>WNFN01206392.1_pt1 | contig 10542 bp, 7 predicted proteins | sample 5400161 | NCBI WGS metagenome assembly WNFN01 (sample SAMN13153353, study PRJNA577476) | soil metagenome | isolation source: 80 cm saprolite on Douglas fir-dominated hillslope | place: USA:California | collected 2013-09-17
TTTCAATACCGCCGAAAGGTACGCAACGGATTCCGAAGTGCGATGAAACGAAAAAGGGAATTGCAGCAGGACCGCGCCGAGCCTCTTCGCCGCGCGAAGTACATCGAAACCCTCGCGAACCGCGCGTTCATCTGCTGCAGCGGAGCCAGATGTCGTGGATCGTATGTCGTGAGTGAACCGTTGCCAGAGCTTGGCGGTGAAGACAAAGCGCGGATTCGCAGACACCCGGTTGATCCATTGCGCCGCATGGTCCGGACGCAGTGGCTGGTAAAACGAAGTGTTGATCTCGATGGTGTCAAAGAATTCCGCAAGATAGGTCGCCTCGTGGAATCCTTTGGCACGGCGAGATGGATAGACGTAGCCGGCCCAATCGGGATAAGACCAGCCCGCGGGGCCCACACGCAGGATACTGGCCAGCGCGGGATTGCCCGAAGAATCGGCCTGGTTTGACGGCCATGCAGTTTGTGATTTGCGCTGCGGCATTAACTGGCGCGGGCGATGCGCGCCGGAAGCAGAGTAGAAGGAAGAGAGGAGAAGTGTCAACGCAGCCGAGGGCGAAAAGTCCGGGCGCCGTTGCCCCCGGCGCTGGGGACTGCTATGCTTTTCGGCGATGTACTGCGAGCAGCCGAACCGCGTCCCCCGCCTCTTTCTCAGCTTTTCCTACAGGTGCACACATGAAACTCTCCATCAGTTACAAGCATGTCGAGTCGCACAAACCGGTCGAGATCGAAGTCGAGCGTCACGTCAGTAAGCTGGGAAAACTTCTCCGGAGTTATTCGCCGGATCTCGTGCAATTGCACGGCGCATTTTCAAAGACTCCGCGCACGGACGAGAATTCCTGCTCCCTGAATTTATCGCTGCCCACGGGAACGCTGCACGCCACCGGCACCGCGGCCACCGTCCGTGCCAGCTGCAAGAAAGCCTTCAGCGATCTCGAAGCCCAGGTGAAAAAACCCCAGGCCAAGTTGCGCAAAGATTATGAATGGAGACGCAAACGCCCTCTCCCAAGCGCGGAAGCTCTCTCCTGAGTCCGCGCCAGCGCGCCCCCGGTCGCGATCGTCACTTTTCTTGAGCAGCCGCGAGGCGACCTGGGACCATGGTTCGCGAAGGCGGGTGCACAACAAGGGGAAGTAATAATGAGACGGCCATAATACCCGCAATGGTATGGAGCGCCCCGCGGTAGGTGCCGTTGGCTTGTCGCATATAGGCAATCAGGAGCGGTCCGAATACGCTGGCGAAGCCCCATGCCGTTAGCATGAGCCCATAAATTGGACCAACGTTTTTCGAACCGAAGTAGTCTGCGGTGAAGGCCGGCATGGTCCCGAATCCACCGCCGTAGCACATCAAGACGACTAACGAGACGCCCGTCAGCAGCGGGACGCTGTGGCTGCTAGGAAGTATCCAAAAGAGTAACGCTTGCAGAAGAAACATAACCAGAAAGGCTCCTCGCCTCGTGATGAAGTCGGACGCCCAAGCCCAAAAAACGCGGCCAAAGGCGTTTCCAATGCTGACTATGCCGACCATGCCCGCGGCGACCACCGCGCTCACACCCGACAACTCCTGAAACAACGGTGACTCCTGCGAAATAATCGAAATTCCCGCCGAGGTGTTCAGAAAAAGGAGCAGCCACAGTGCCCACCATTGCCCGGTTCTGAGAGCTTCCCCAAGCGAGTAGTCTTTTGCCGACCGATGAGAAACCTGGGCCGCCGTGGGCGACCACCCCGGGGGTTTCCAACCATCCGGTGGATTTTGCATAAAAAAGGCGGGGAGTACCGTTAGAATCAGAAACGCGACTCCCAGATAGGCAAATGTTTCCAATACTCCTACTGCTTGAATGAGCCGCGTAGCGACGGGGGCGGTGATAAGCGCTCCCGCGCCAAATCCGCCGACAGCTACGCCAGTGATCATTCCTCTGCGATCCGGAAACCATTTGACAAGCACGGATACTGGAACGATGTAGCTGAGACCTAATCCAATTCCGCCAATGACGCCGTAGCTAAGATACAACCACCAGAGCTTGTGGTCTGAAAATCTCGCGAGAAACACGCCTGCACCATATAGAAATCCGCCCGTTAAGGCGACGATCCTCGGCCCCTTGCGATTGAGCCAAAGGCCGCCGAAAAAAGCCGCAATGCCCAGAACAAATATGCTAATCGTGAAGGTGAGCGTCACTTCCGGAATGCTCCAGCCGAATTGCTTAGCCAGCGGAACGCGGAATACACTCCAGGCGTAAACAGCGCCCAAGGCAACCTGCAAAACAACTCCTGCAATGGCGATTCCCCAACGATTGACGGTCATAGGATCCCTCTAGGTGTCCTCGTCCAGTTGAATTTCGTGCGACCTCGACTCATCGCGGAAGAGAAAAGGGCAATTCGAATGCCACAAAAGATGGAGCGCGGCTGCTGCTGGTAGCGAATAACGCTGCACCTGCGTAGAAGCGATTTAGCGAGAACAACAAAAATGGTGATAACGATTGGGTGTACGCGTGGATGCGCAACGTGGACAAAGCGCGGGCAAGCCAGCCAGATATTGTTTCGCGGAGCCAGACTAGGCTAATAAGCCAGGCACTCTGTCGAGATTCGAACGACAGAGTGTCGAACGTGCTGACAGAAGTGTCCAAGAGATTGAAGCGCTTGGCATTTTGTAGATTCGTGCCGAGCCTTAGCCGCTGAGATTTCCTTGATATTCAATGACTTCCCCTGATCGCGGCCGAGGTACGCGTGGCATATCAATTGCTCGCTCTGAAAGAGGCGATTGAGGCCTCGTCAAGGTGGCATGCGAGGAGCGACGCCATGGATTGGGAGCGGGCGTTCTTTCGGGCCGCACTCCCCGTAAATGTTACGGTGAAATAGTCCATACCTATGGAGTAGAGCCTGTCCATAGTGTGAGCCTATAGATACCGCAGCGCTACTCTCTCAAAGAGTGGGGAAGTATCCCGACACGGGTGGGCCATTCACTACCAAGCGGAACTTTCACCGAGGGAGAAAATGAAATTCCTAAATCGCAAGAACTTGTGGGTGTTCCCGGCCATTGCCGGCCTGGGCTTAGCTTGGCATGTTGCTAACGCCCAAGAACAGGGTCAAGCCGGGAAAACCAGCTACATGAAGGTGGACAGTACCGAATCATTCGCGTCGATCATGGCAAGAATGACAGCGGCAAAGCCAGGGATTGAAAAGGAGCATAGCGCTGTGCTCAACGAGCGCTACGACTTGAGCGACCGTCCGGCCCAGGGTGTCACGATGGACCGCGGGAAACCCCTACAAGAAGGCGTCCGCGTCAAGCTGCCCGCCGGGGTGACCTGGGAGAAGCTTGCGGCGATGAGCGCGGACCAAATTCGCGAGCAGAATCTGTATCCGAAGGGGTTCTACCCCTTGCCGCATCCCAACCACACCGACGGCGGCTTTGTCTTTCCGCACTTCCTGATCGATGCGATCAAGCAGCAGGACGGGCGAGACCTGACCCGGTTCGACATAGATTTCGATCTGCCGGATCACTTCCTGGCCGAGTTTCCGCCAGCCATCTACCTGACGCCGCGCCCTGATCTGGGCGATGTCTCGCAGGGTAAGCTGGTCTCGCTCACGAATTACTACGAGATGTTCAACGGAATACTCACTCCCAGGCAGCTGGAAGGGCTGCGCCTTTTGTTGACGCCCTTCCCGCAGCAGCAGTTCAATGCGACCGAGGATCGCCGTTCGGCGATTCCCAGCATCGGCGCAGCTTGCTTTGACTGCCATTCGAACGGCCACCAAAACGGCACGACGCACCTGGCCCCCGATACCCGTCCGCAGCAATTCCGCCACCGCATCAAGACGCTGTCGCTCCGCGGCGTCGACATTCAGCGGCTCTTCGGCTCGCAGCGTGCGCTGAAAACGATCGAGGATTTCACCGAGTTCGAGCAGCGCACCGCCTATTTCGACGGCGATACTGTGATCGCCGCGAAGAAGGGCGTGAACCCCCTCGAGCGCGGAAGCCAGGTCGACTTCATGTCCGATTTTCAGGAGATGCTGGACTTTCCACCGGCGCCCAAGCTCGATGTTTTTGGCAAGCTCATTCCCAGCAAAGCGACAGCCGCCGAGATGCGCGGCCAGGAGATTTTCTTCGGCAAGGGCCAATGCGCCAGCTGCCACCAGCCGCCCTTTTACACCGACAACCTGATGCACAACCTCCAGACGGAGCGCTTCTTCAAGCCGGCGATGATCAACAACATGATGGCCATCGGGGACGGGCCGATCAAAACCTTTGCGCTGCGCGGCGTTAAGGATAACCCGCCCTACATGCACGACGAGCGTCTGCTGACGCTGGAGGACACTGTCGAATTCTTCAACTTGATTGACGGCACAAAGCTAACGCAGCAAGAGAAGAAGGACCTCGTAGAGTTTCTGCGGGCCCTTTAGTCCGAAGCAGCGAGCATCGAGAAATTTGAATCGGCACGGTACACAAAGTACGGAGGGGCAATGCGTCGTCCTGTATATTATAACATAGTTATGATACTGATAGTGGCATGCCTAGGGGCGGCCGTATCCCACGCTCAAAGCATCATCACGGGCGCTGTTAGCGGTACGATTACGGACCCGTCGGGCGCAATTCTCCCCAGCGCGACGGTGACTCTGGTGAATACTGCTACGGGTGACACGCAGAGCGGCAAAACGAACACTTCTGGCGTCTATCTATTTCCGCTTCTGAAGCCGGGCGACTACACCGTCACGGTTGAGCAAAGCGGCTTCCGCGTGGCGGTCGCCAAAGTGACGGTCGCTTTGGGCCAAACGGCTACGGCCGATTTGAAACTCGAACTGGGCGACGCGACCCAAAGAGTCGAAGTCACCGTCGGCAACGTTGAACTGCAAACCGAAGACGGAAATATCAGCTCAAATTTTGATACTCAACAGGTCGAAAACGTCCCCAATCCGGGTGGCGATCTAACCTACATAGCCCAGATTGCCCCGGGCGTGACCATCAATACCAGCAGCGGCGGTGGATTCGGGAACTTCAGCGCGTTCGGCTTGCCGGGAACCGCGAACCTCTTCACGATCAACGGCAACGATTACAACGACCCCTTCCTGAATCTCAACAACTCGGGAGCGAGTAATTTGTTGTTGGGCGCGAATGAGATCGAGGAAGTGACGGTCGTAAGCAACGCCTATACGGGACAGTACGGCCGCCAAGCGGGCGCTCAGATTGACTACATCTCGAAAGCCGGAACAAATAGCTTTCACGGCGACGCATTCTATTACTGGACTGGGCGCGCGCTGAGCGCCAACGATTTCTTCAACAACGCCAACCTCGCACCACGCCCTTTTGAGAACAACAACCAGTGGGGGGCGGCCTTGGGCGGCCCAATCAAGCGAGACAAGGCTTTTTTCTTTGCGAATACGGAAGGAATTCGTTACACCTTCGGGACAAGCACTCAGGTCTTCGTGCCCAGTCCGGGGCTTCAAAACTTTGTGCTGAATACAAGCCTTCCGGCGTTTAATCCGACGGCGATCCCTTTCTACCAACGGATTTTCGCGCTCTACAATGCCGCGCCGGGAATCAATCGAGCGACGCCTGCACCCGGCAACTCTTGCGGCAGCCTCGGTGTGATTCCTACGACAGGAAGCCCAGTATGCCTGGACACTTTCAGAAGCGATGTCACCAATGGCAACCGCGAATGGTTGCTGACCACACGCGTCGACTACAACTTCAACGACAACAACAAAGTGTTCGCCCGATTCAAAAATGACCGTGGCTTCCAACCTACATTCACGGATCCCATCAATCCTATCTTCAACACGCAGAGTAATCAGCCCGAAGATGAAGGCCAGGTGAACTACACGCACATCTTTAGTCCAAACGTCGTGAACAACTTCATTGGGTCCATTCTGTGGTATTCAGCTATCTTTCAAAGCGCCAATCAACAAGCGGCCCTCAACGTTTTTCCGGCCGTCCTATCGGTCGGTGACACCAACATGACCGCACTCGGACCTGGGGGCGACGACGTTGCGGCAGGTTTCTTCTTCCCACCGTGACGACCTTAGCGACTTCACCGCCGGGGAAGAGAATTTCCCCTTTATGACCGCGAACATGGCGAACTTCGTTAACGGCTTCGTTGGCACTGCCGCTAGTCCCGGAGAAGTTCAGCAACAATTTGCCTTGAGGGCAGAACAGCCGCTGGCCCTGTATAGCTTAGGCGCTTATTTCCAGGATGAGTTCCGCGTCAGTCAGAAGCTCAAGCTGACCCTGGCGCTGCGTGCTGACCGCAACTCCGCGGGGATATGCCAGTCGGGCTGCGCTTCACGTGCCGTAAATCCCTTCAATCTTTTGCAGCATTCGGCCACGGTTCCGTACAACCAGATGGTGACGATAGGATCGCAGATTTTGCCGGACATCGAAAAAGTTGTCTTTCAACCGCGGGTAGGATTCGCTTATAGCCCCTTCGGGAACAAGACCGTGTTCCGCGGAGGAGTGGGACTTTTCTCTGATCTATATCCAGGCACCCTCCTGAACCTGTTTACGCGAAACTTCCCGGTGGTTACCACGTTTTCACTGACGACGGGGGCCGTTTCACCGGCCAGCCCGAACAGCGCGGCTACTCTGATCGCAGCTTGCAACACCGCGTTCCAGTCCAACTTTAATGCGGGTGGAACAGTCGGCACCTTCTTGGCCCTCGCGCCCGCAGGATGCCAGCCACCGAACCTGAATGACGTGGTGAGCCAACTGCGCAACGCGAAGTATGTGGAATGGAACTTCGAGATCGAACGCCGCCTCAATTCCAAAACCGTAGTTACGGCGAACTATGTGGGCAACAAAGGCTACGACGAAATCTTGCAATTTCCGTACTTGAATGCATTTGGGTTCGACGGGCTTCCCACATTGCCGATCGACACGCGGGTGAAGAGCGTCACGCAACTCACCAACACGGGCGTCTCGAATTACAATGGCATTACGCTCTCGATCCTCGAGCAAGTTGCACGTGGCTTCTCCGGACGCTTTAACTACACGTACGCCCACGCGCTCGATGACGTCTCAAACGGCGGCGTTCTGCGGTACAGCCTCGTCAACAGCATCCTTTTTCAGATCAACCCGTTCAATCTGCGCAGCTTGAACTATTCGAACGCAGACTACGACCTTCGTCACAGCCTAAACGCAAGCTACGTTTGGGATCTACCGTTCAAAGCCACCAACGGCCTTCTGAACAAGGTCATCGGTGGCTGGGAGGTTTCCGGGACATTTTTCTATCACACCGGGTTCCCCTTCAGCATTGTCGACGGAACCTCCAGGCTTAGGTTTCGCGGCAACAACATGCAGAACCTGACCATCCTCGCGACGCCCACGGCGGCGGTCCCGAGACAATGCAGCGCCAGTGCGGTAAACGTGCCGTGCTTTACGGCGGGTCGGGCTATTTCAACAGCGACCTAAGCCTCAGGAAGCACTTCCAATTCCACGAGCGCTACGGGTTCATGGTTGGAGCGAACGCGTACAATGTCCTAAACCACGCTAACTTCGCCAATCCGATCGCCAACCTCAACGCTGGCGGCGCGCTAGGCACAATTCAGTCGACGGTGAACCCGCCTACGTCGCCGTACGGCTCGTTTGCGGCAGCTGCGGTGGATGCAAGAATCGTGCAAGTCATCGCAAAGCTTACCTTCTAACAGTGCCTACGGTTTCTAGCAGGTCGACAGAGGCGGCCTCTCCATGGGGCCGCTTTTTCTGTCACGAGCATCTGGCAAGTGGCACATTGCTTGAGTGCTTCTGTTCTCTTAAAGAGGGAAATTCCATGAGCGTGCTGCTATCAGATTTGGTATTGGAGATCGCTGGCCGCCATGTCCCCTCACGGGCACTTTAGCCAAGTAAGAGGAACGGTTTCGGCACAACAGGGACCAAAGCCGTTCTGTTCGGATAGCAGTGCAAAGTCAAGGGCGCAGACTGGCGCCACACCATCGAGAAGATTCTTCGGGATGAACCTGTTCGCCGGAACACGGCCGCAGAACTTGCATGGATTCTGGCGCGTCGTTGCTCAATGTTTGTCCGGCAGCGTTGCTCTCGCATTGCTAACCTTTGTCTGCTTCCGACTACAGCTCAATCTGGCTACGACCGCGTGTCTGTATCTGATTGTCATCGTTCTGCTGTCCCTCCTGGGCAGCTTCCTTTCGGCAGCCGTTGTATCGCTCATCGCAGTTGGGTGTTTGGCGTACTACTTTGCGCCGCCGATTTTCTCTTTCCGGGTAAGCGATCCGGTCAACGTGGCGGCCATCGCGGCTTTTTGGATAGCCTCAGCAGTTATCGGTGGCTTGGTCTATAGAGTGCGCAGGTTGGCGGAGGAAGCCCTCTCCGAAATCGAAGACAGAACGAGAGCGGAAGACGCACTTAAGAAGAGTGAGGCTTATCTCGCTCACGCTCAACAACTAACCAAAGCCGGGAGCTGGGCGTATGAACGCGCTGATAACTACGAATATTGGTCCGCGGAAATGTTTCGCATATTCGGTTTAGATCCCTTAGAAGGATACCCGTCTGGTGACCTGTTTCTCTCTCTTGTACACGCCGAAGACCGCCAGCGCGTAGAGGAAGCCTTCACTCAGCATTCTCTGCAGGGTGGCACATTCGACCTGAAGTATCGAATTGTCCGGTCCGATGGTCAGATTCGAGTAATCCGTGATTTCGGTACTGCTGTCTTCGAAGACGGAGTTGTCACTCGGTCTGTCGGCGCCTGTTTGGACGTAACGGAGCAGGAGAATCTGACTCAGGAGCTCCAGCGCCGGGAGGCGTACTTGGCGGAAGCTCAGAGGCTCAGTGATACGGGGAGCTTCGGCTGGAGGGTTTCCACCGGCGAGAAACACTGGTCAGAGGAAACATTTCGAATCTTTCAATACGACCGAACGACAAAACCGACGATGGAACTTGTTCTCCAACGAATTCATCCGGAAGATGTGGCACACGCGAAACAGACCTTCGAGCGCGCGTCGCAGGATGGGAAGGATTTTGATCTTGAATATCGCTTGGTGATGCCGGATGGTTCCGTCAAACATGTCCACGTAGTGGCTCATGCCGAAAGAGATGAGTCGGGCGAACTAGAGTATGTTGGAGCGGTGATGGACGTGACCGCAGCAAAGCGGGCCGAAGAGGCACTACGACAAAGTGAGGAGCAATGGCGGGATGTCTTTGAAAATAACCCGACCATGTACTTCATGGTGGACGCCGCCGGCAAGGTTATCGCCGTTAACCCCTTTGGGGCTGAGCAGCTTGGCTACAATGTCGATGAGTTAGTCGGTCAGCCGGTGCTCGGCGTTTTTTATGAGGTTGATCGCGAAGCGGCCCAAAGAAATGTTGCCCTCTGCTTGGAACAAATCGGCCGGGCCAAAAGCTGGGAAGCTCGCAAGGTTCGTAAGGACGGCACGGTGCTCTCGGTTCGCGAAACGGCAAAAGCAGTGCCGCGAGCGAACGGCCCGATTGTCTTGATCGCCTGCGAGGATATTACCGACCACAAGCGCGCCGAAGAGGCGCTGCGCCAGGCGCAGGCGGATCTCGAGCAAGTCAACCGGGTGACCACCATGGGAGAGCTGACTGCTTCCCTGGCGCACGAAGTGAATCAACCGATTGCCGCGGCCGTTACCAATGCCAATACCTGCTTGCGCTGGCTCGCTGGGAATACACCGAATCTCAAAGAGGCGCGCGCGGCGGCCATGCGAATCGTGAAAGACGGAACGCGTGCGGGGGAAATCATCAGCCGGATTCGCCTGCTATTCAAGAAGGGTACTCCGGAACGGGAGTTGGTGGATGTAAGCGAAGTCATTCGAGAAATGATCGTCCTCTTGCGCAGCGAGGCAATGCGATACTCCATATCCGTGCGGACGGAGCTGGCCGAAGATCTTCCCCAAGTTCTGGGAGATCGTGTGCAACTGCAGCAGGTGCTGATGAACCTCATCATGAACAGCATCGATGCGATGAAGGATGTGGAAGGGACGCGTGAGTTGGTGATCAAGTCGCAAAATTCCGGAAATGAGCACCTGCTGGTCTCCGTCAGCGATACCGGCGTAGGGCTGCCCCCGCACCAGGCGGACCAGATCTTCAATGCGTTTTTTACCACCAAACCTGACGGCACCGGCATGGGGCTTCGGATCAGCCGCTCCATCGTTGAATCCCATGGTGGCCGCTTGTGGGCTGACGACAACACTCCGCGCGGCGCAAGTTTTTACCTAACGCTACCTGCCAAAATCGAGACACTTGAATGACGCCCGCAGGCGCTCCCATGGCGTTCGTCATTGATGACGATGCCGCCGTGCGCGCGTCTATCCAAGGCCTGCCGAAGGGGAGTCAATACGCGCTAACTTGGGACGTGGTAGACTAGAAATCTCGGATGGCGTCACGCACATCTGGGGACGAACAAACCGCACGCAGAGGTGTCGCGGCCCGAAGCAAGAGAAACCAGAACTGGCGCTGGCCATTCAAAGGGTCAGACAGCGACCGCGCAAGAGCAAGTACATTAAGAGTTTAGGGGCGTAGCTCAGTGGTAGAGCAGCGGCCTTTTAAGCCGAAGGTCGTGGGTTCGATCCCCACCGCCCCTACCAA
>WNFN01073478.1_pt1 | contig 10540 bp, 9 predicted proteins | sample 5400161 | NCBI WGS metagenome assembly WNFN01 (sample SAMN13153353, study PRJNA577476) | soil metagenome | isolation source: 80 cm saprolite on Douglas fir-dominated hillslope | place: USA:California | collected 2013-09-17
GTCGGCCAGCGCTGCCGCCCGGGCGCTGCGCGACACCGCGCTGGCGGCCGCCGCGGTGATCGCATCATGAGACGCGGTGAGCCGTCCGCCGGCGCCCAGCACCTGGTCGGCGGCCTCCACCAGGTCACGGGACGCGCGGTCACCGGCCTCGGCGTGCGCGATCCTGCTGCGGTCATAGCCCCTGCGGCAAGGGGGACTGCCGGACGGGCGAAGGTCGCAAGGGCGGCGGGTCATCGGAGAAGCCGCCCGCAGCGGCCAGCTGGCCTGGCCCAGGGGTCGCCGAGGCCGGCCGGGTGCGGGGCCTTCTCCCGCGACGCACGGGCGATCCTTGCGGTAGCCCGGCTTCAGCGAGGGCCCGCCGCCGATCAGCCCGCAGGTGGTGCAGGCCGGCGCCAAACCCAGGGATCGACGCCAGCTGCTCTCGATCCGGGCGTCCAGGCGGGTGATCTCGTCGTTGATTAGGAGCACGCCTGCACATTTCCCCGGGTATGGGGCGCGGCTCTTCCGGCGTGAACTCGCCCGTGCCTCGCGGGCGGCCCGGCCCGCGGCACCAGCAGAAGGCGGCCCGCGATCGGCCCCCATGTCCGCTGACCTGCGACCGTCTGCTCCCTTGACACCACTTGGTTACCGCGCGCAAGATTGCGTTCATAATCAAGCATAACGTTCATATTTATGAACGCCACGTAATGAACACCCTGAGACCCTGGAGGGGCCATGAGGACGCGCACCCGCACCGGCCGTTTTCTCCCCGCCGTCGCCGCAATGGCGGGAGATCGGCTACGCGCCGTGGTACATCGCGCAGAAGGAAGGCTACTTCGCGAAGTACGGCCTCAGCGTCAACATCGTGAACTTCCAGCAGGATGCCGACCGCAACGCGGCACTGATCGCCGGCCGCACCGACGTCTCGAACATCGACACCGGCCGGACGATCCAGTTCGCGTCGAAGGGTGAGCCGGGCGTGCCGCTGCTGCTGGAGGACGACTCGAACGGCGCCGATGCCATCATGTCGGTCAAGTCGATCTCCACTCCCGCGCAACTGGCCGGCCAGTCGGTCGCATACGAGTTCGGCACCACGAGCGACCTGCTGCTGCACTACTACCTGCTGCAGCACAACATGACATTCAGCTCGGTCAAGTCGGTCAACGTGCCCGCTGCCGACGCTGGCACGCTGCTGATCGCCGGGAAGAACAAGGTGGTCGTCACCTACCAGCCCTACATCAGCGAGGCCACGAGCAACCCGAACGGCGGCAACGTCCGCACCTTCTTCTCCAGCGCGCAGGCACCGGGGCTGATCAGCGACTTCCTGGTCGCGAACAAGTCCTGGCTCGCGGGCCACGCCAAGCAGGCCCGGGAGCTGGTCGAGGCGTGGAGCGCCTCGATTGCCTTCTTCCAGGCGCACCGCCAGCAGGCCATCGCCATCATGGCCCAGGGCATCGGCGCCACCGCCGCCTCGCTGGCCCCGATCTTGCCCGGCGTCATCCTGTACTCGGTGGGCCAGAACCTGTCGCTGGTCGGCTCGGGACAGCTGGCCAGAGAGTACCTAGCGATCGGGAAGACGCTGCAGGCCATGGGACAGATAACGCATCCGGTCTCGCTAGGCTTGGTGGCGAACTTCAGCTTCCGCCACGGCGTGCCTCGCGAGGCCGTTCCCGGGTCCGGCTGTTCGAGCCGGTCTCCGGGCGCGTCTACCTGACCCTGGCCGTCGGCGGGCTCTGCGCCTTCTTCGCTCTCTGGTCGGGCCTCAGCTACGGTCATGCGGTCAACCCGCTGTTCCTGCCGACGCCGACGCAGGTCTGGCAGGCCGCCGTGTCCGAGTACCAGAGCGGGCTGCTACTGTCCGACATCGGCGCGAGCGTGGAGCGGATCGTGCTCGGCTTCATCATCAGCTCCGCGTTCGCGGTCCCGATCGGTATCCTCATGGGGGCGTACAAGCTGGCCGAGGCTAGCCTCGAGCCCACCATCGACTTCATCCGCTACATGCCCGCGGTGGCGTTCATCCCGCTCACGCTCATCTGGTTCGGCACGTCACTGACCCAGAAGCTCGTGATCTTGTTCATCGGCATCTTCTTCCAGGAAGTGCTGCTGGTGATGGACAACGTCAAGACGGTGCCCCGGCCGCTCATCGACATCTCCTACACGCTCGGCCTGTCCCAGCTGCAGATCCTGCGCAGCGTGGTCTTCCGCGCGGCGCTGCCCGGGATCGTCGACACGCTGCGTATCTCGATGGGGTGGGCCTGGACCTACCTGGTCGTCGCCGAGCTCGTCGGGGCCTCGAACGGCCTCGGCTTCCAGATCCAGCAGGCCGAGCGCTACCTGAACACCCCGGAGATCATCCTCGGCATCATCGTCATCGGGATTCTCGGCCTCATCTTCGACTTCAGCTTCAAGGCGATCTACGCCAGGTCCTTCCCCTACATGTCTCAGGGCAGGCGGTGACGATGGCGGATCGACTCGCGCTGCGCGGGGTCGGCAAGACCTTCGCGACCAGGAGCGGCCAGCTCCGCGCGCTCGATGACATCCGGCTCACGCTGGCCGACGGCGAGTTCGTCTCGGTGGTCGGCGCGTCGGGGTGCGGCAAGTCGACGCTGCTGCGGATCGTCGCGGGCCTCGAGGAGGCCACGGAGGGCGAGCTGGTGCTCGACGGCGCGCCGCTGGTCGGGCCGGGCCGGGACCGCGGGATGGTGTTCCAGCAGTACACGCTGTACCCGTGGCTGTCAGCCCAGGCGAACGTCGAGTTCGGCCTGCGTCATCTCCCGCGCGCGAAGCGGGCGGGAGTGGCCCGCGACCACCTCGCGGTCGTCGGCCTGGCCGACTTCGCCGGCCACTACCCGTCCCAGCTGTCCGGCGGCATGCAGCAGCGGGTCGCGATAGCCCGGGCCCTGGCGCTGCGCCCGAGCATCCTGCTCATGGACGAGCCGTTCGGCGCGCTCGACGCGCAGACCCGCGGCCTGATGCAGGAGCTGCTGCTGTCCATCTGGGAGCATGACCGGCTGGCCGTGCTGTTCGTCACCCACGACATCGAGGAGGCGATCTTCCTGGCCGACCGCGTCTGCGTGCTCGCGGCGAGGCCGGGGCGGGTCCGCGAGTTCATCGACGTGCCGCTGGCCCGGCCGCGGCGCTTCGACCAGCAGACTCTTCCCGAGTTCCTGCAGCTCAAGCAGCACGTCCGGGACCTCATCCACGATGAGGCAGCCCGCAGCGCCGGGTTCGCCGACGTGCTGAAGTGAACCGGAAGTGACCCGGAGGGCGGCCGTCCGAGAAGCCGACGACAGCAACGCGGCCGAGGCGAGGCTGGGCAACCGCTCGGTCACGCGCGCGCTGGCCATCCTGGGGCTGCTCGCGGACGCGGGCCGTCCCATGACGCTCGCCGAGATCGCCGCCGAGCAGAGGCTGCCGAAGAGCAGCGTGCTCAGCCTGCTCCGGGCCCTGGCCGGGTCGGAGTTCGCTGTCACCGACGAGCGCGGCCGATACTCCGTGGGGCTGCGCAGCTTCGAGGTCGGCGCCGCCTACCTGCGGTCCATGACGCCGGTCCGCGCCGCCGAGAGCGAGCTTCAGGCCCTGACCGAGGCGCTGGGCGCGACATCGCATTTCGCCGTCCTGGAGGGGGACGAGGTCGTCTATCTGGCCAAGCACGACCCGCCGGGGGCCGGGCTGAGGCTGGCCAGCTCCGTCGGCGCCCGCCTGCCCGCGGCGACGACGGCCGTGGGAAAGGCGCAGCTCGCCCACGGCCCATGGTCATCCGCCCGTCCCGGGGCGCTCGGCGGACCCGGGGCAGGCCCCGGCCTGGCCGCCGAGCTCGAGGCGGTGCGCGCGCTCGGCTACGCGCTCGACGAGGGGCAGACCATGCCCGGGATCCGCTGCGTGGCGGCGCCGGTGTTCAGCCTGGGCGACTGCTGCGGGGCCATTGGCGTGAGCTACCTGATCCACAGCGGCCTGCAGCTGGAGATCGTGGCCCGGGCCGTCGTCGCCGCGGCCGTCCAGGCCTCCGCGCGCCTGGGCGCCCCCCGCACGCGCGAGCGGGCGGGCTGAGCGTGCCCCCCGACCACGAGCCAACGGCAGACGGCCAGCACGCGGGCGCCGGGACCGGGCCGGTGGCCTGCGTTCTGCTGGAAAAGGACCTGACGCTGCGGCTCGGATCGAGAGAGCTGGCCGCTCCCGAGGCCGGCCAGGCGCTCGTCCGCGTCGAGTGGGCCGGCGTCTGCGGCTCCGACCTGCACGTCCTTCGGACCGGAGCCTGGGTGTCCCGCTGGCCGGCGACGCTCGGCCACGAGGTGGCCGGGATCGTCGAGTCGTGTCCCGGCGGCGAGGTGGCGCCCGGGACGCCCGTGGTCGTGGACTCACGCATGCCCTGCCGGACTTGCGACGGCTGCGCCGAGGCGCCGAACTTGTGTTACCGGCTGGCCTGGGTTGGAGAGGCCTGCCCGGGCGGGTTCGCCAGCCACCTCGTGGTCCCGGCGAGCGGGCTCGTCGCCTGCCCGCCCGGGCTCGAGCTCTCGGTCGCCGTGCTCGCTGAGCCGCTCGCTGTGGCCATGCACGCCGTCGGCAAGCTGCCGCGGCCCCCGACGCGGGTGCTGCTGCTCGGCTACGGGCCGGTCGGCGCGCTGCTGCATCTGGAGATCACCCGGCGCTGGCCCCAGGCCACGGTCGCCGTGTCCGAGCCCGACGCCGGCCGGCGCCAGCTCGCGTCGGCCCTCGGCGCCGGGGCGGCCGCGGCCGCGGACGGGCGCTGGCCGGTCGTCATCGACGCCGCGGGATACCGCGGCTCGCTGGCGGACGCGGTGTCCGCCGCCGCGAACGGCGGCATGGTCCTGGCGGTGGCGCTGGGACACGACGTGGCCGAGATCCGCCCGGCGCGGATCGTCGAGTCCGAGCTGACCGTGGCCGGGTCCATCGGCTTCGATGCCGAGCTGCCCGACGCGGTCGCAGTCCTGGCGGCTGACCCTGGCCGGTGGCGCCCGCTGATCACCGAGGCGGTGCTGCTCGAGGAGGCGGCGGGCCGCCTGCGCCAGCTCACGGCCGCGCCCGCGGCCGGAAAGGTGGTGATCAGGCCGTGAGGACGGCAGATGCCGTGGCGCACCTGGCCGCCCACCGGGTCCGGGATCTCCCGGCCTACCAGCCCGGGCGCCGCAGCCCGGGCCCGCAGGCGGGAAAGCTCTCGTCGAACGAGTCGCCGCTCGGCCCGGGTCCGGCGGTGCGCTCGGCGCTGGCCGCGGCGGTGGCGTCGGTGAACCGCTACCCCGAGGACTCCGGCGTCGCCGGGCGGCTGGCGGCAGATGCCGGCGTGCAGGCCGATCAGCTGATCCTGACCAACGGCAGCGACGAGCTCTGCTACCTGCTGGCCTGGATCTTCCTCGGCCCCGGGCGGGTCGCGGTCGCGGGTGACCCCTGCTACCAGATTGACGCTACGGTGAGCGTCCTGGCTGGCGCGGCGCTGCGGCGGGTGCCGCTGCGGGGCGGCGCCCACGACCTCGAGGCGATGGCCGAGGCCGCGCAGGACGCGGCGCTGGTGTGGCTGCCGTCGCCGCACAATCCGACCGGCGCCGCGGTCGGCCCGGCCGAGCTCGACATGTTCCTCGGCCTGGTCCCGCCCGGCTGCGTCGTGGTCCTCGACGAGGCCTACCGGGCGTTCGCCGACCCGTCTGGCTGGCCGGATGTGCCGCGGCTGCTGGGCGAGCACCCGAACCTGCTGGTCCAGCGGACGCTGTCCAAAGACTGGGGGCTGGCTGGCCTGCGGATCGGCTACGCGCTGGCAGCACCGCCGGTCATCGCGGCGCTGAGCCGGGTGCGCCCCCCGTTCAGCGTCAGCTCGGTCGCCATGGCCGCCGCGGAGGCCGGCCTGCGCGAGGAAAGCTGGCGCCAGATGTCCGTGGCCCGGGTGCGGGAGGAGCGCGCGCTGCTGGAGCGGGAGCTCGCCGGGCTCGGCATCGAATACTTCCCGAGCCAGGCCAACTTCGTCACCGCCCGCCTCGACTATGCCCGGCTCACCACCGCGCTGGAAGCCTCAGGCATCGTCGTCCGCTCGGGCGAGGATCTCGGCCTGCCGGGGTGGGTGCGCATGTCCATCGGCTGGGCTCCGCAGATGGCCATGCTGCGCCGGGTGCTCCGGACGCTCTTCGACGGCGACACGACAAGGAGACGCGCATGACGACCAGCGGGCCGATCCGGGTGATCGGAGTGTGGGACGAGCTCGGCGACGACGAGCGATCCCGGGCGCTGGACCGCGGCCTGGCCCAGATCTTCGACCCGGCGCTGCGGGACGGTGTCGCCGAGATCATCGAGGACGTCCGGGCCAACGGCGACGCCGCGGTCGCGCGGGCGCTGCGCCGCTTCGACCGGTGTGACGTCGACGCCGCGGCCCTGCGGGTGACCGACGACGAGTTCGCCGCAGCGCGCAAGTCGGTGTCGCCCGCGCTGCTGGAGGCCATCCGGGACGGCATCGACCACGTGCGCCGGTTCAACGAGCAGGTGGCGGCGCGCGGGGACTGGAGCTTCGAGAGCGAGCCGGGGCTCACCGTCGGCGAGAAGGTGAGCCCCATCGCTAGCGCTGGCCTGTTCGTGCCCAGCGGCAAGGCGTCGTATCCCTCCGTGCTGGTGCAGATCGGCACGCCTGCCGTCGTCGCCGGCGTGCCGGAGATCGCCGTCGTGGTGCCGCCGGTGCCGGGCTCCGCGGGTGCCGTCGACGAGGCGGTACTGGTCACGGCCGATGAGCTGGGCATCCGCGCGGTGTTCCGGGCCAACGGCCCGGCCGGCGTGGCGGCGCTCGCCTTCGGGACCGAGACATTCCCGAAGGTGCGGAAGATCCTCGGCCCGGGCAGCCCCGCGGTCACCTGCGCCCAGGTGGAGGTGCAGCGTTACGGCGTCGTCACGACCATGCTGCTCGGCCCGAGCGAGAGCCTCATCATCGCTGACGACAGCGCCGACGTCAGGCTGCTCGCGGCCGATCTCTTGAACGAGGCGGAGCACGGTCCGGACTCCTCCAGCCTGCTCGTCACCGATAGCGCGGCGCTGCTGGCCAACGCGCAGCTGGAGGTGACCAGGCAAATGGAGGCGCTGCCTGAGCCGCGCCGGGCGTACGCGGCTGCGGCGCTGGGAACCAACGGCGGGGCGGTCCTGGTCCGCGACCTGGCCCAGGCGGCCGAGGTCGCGAACGCGTACGCGCCCGAGCATATGCAGATCGCGGTGCGCGACGAGGATGCCGTCCTCGGCTCCATCCAGCACGCGGGCGAGATCCTGCTCGGGCAGTGGACGCCCGTCTCCGCGGCGAACTTCCTCATCGGGTGCCCGGCATCGCTGCCGACTAGCGGCTTCGCGAAGGTGAGCGGCGGCGTCACGGTGGACGCGTTCCGCAAGCGGACGGCCGTCGCGCGGGCGGACCGGCGCTCGCTGACCCGGATGAGCGGGTCCATCCTCGAGCTGGCCGGCCACGAGGGGTTCCCCGCCCACGAGGCCGCCGTCCGAATCCGGCTCGAGCTATGACCCGGCTGGCCACGGCGGTGGTCGTCCGGCCGGGCGGCACCACGGCCGCCGACGTGCTCGCCGTGGCCAGGGACGCGGCGCCGGTCGAGCTGTCCGCCGAGGCAACCGCCGCGATGCGCGCATTCCGGCAGGTCGTGGAGCAGCTCGCCGCCGGGGCCGCCCCCGTGTACGGGATCTCCACCGGCTTCGGCGCCCTCGCCGACCGGCACATCGGCCCCGAGCAGCGGGTCCAGCTGCAGCACCGCGTCGTGCGCTCGCACGCGGCCGGCCTGGGCGATCCGGTCGACGCCGAGGTGGTGCGGGCGATGATGTTCCTGCGGCTGAAGACGCTGGCGTCCGGGCGCACCGGGGCCCGCCCGCTGATCGCCGCCACCCTGGCCGCGATCCTGAACGCTGGTATTACCCCGCTCGTGCCGCGCCACGGATCCCTGGGCTGCAGTGGCGACCTCGCGCCGCTGGCGCATTGCGCCCTGGTGCTGATTGGCGAAGGGGAGGCGGCGGGGCCGGATGGGCGCGTCGGGCCGGCCCGCGAGATCCTGGCCGCGGCCGGAATCGAGCCGGTGCGGCTGGCCGCGAAGGAGGGCCTCGCGCTCATCAACGGCACGGACGGCATGCTGGGGATGCTCATCCTCTCGCTGGCGGATCTCGCCCGGCTGTGCACGGTGGCCGACATCACGGCCGCGATGAGCACCGAGGCGCTGCTCGGTACCGACCAGGTGCTGCTGCCGTCCCTGCACCTGCCGCTCCGCCCGCATCCTGGCCAGGCGGCGAGCGCCGACAACATGCTGCGCCTCCTGGCCGGCTCGCAGATCGTGGCCTCGCACCGGCTCGACGACACGCGCGTCCAGGACGCGTACTCGCTGCGCTGCGCGCCGCAGGTGGCCGGCGCGGTACGGGACACGCTGGCACATGCCAGCCAGGTCGCGGACCGCGAGCTTGCCGCCGCCATCGACAACCCGGTGGTCCTCGACGACGGCACCGTGTCCTCGAACGGCAACTTCCACGGCGCACCCCTGGCTTACGTCCTCGACTTCCTGGCGATCGCCGCGGCCGACCTGGGCTCGATGTCCGAGCGCCGCACGGACCGGATGCTGGACCCGGCCCGCTCGGGCGGCCTGCCGGCCTTCCTCGCCGCCGATCCCGGCGTGGATTCCGGGCTCATGATCGCCCACTACACGCAGGCGGCCATGGTATCGGAGAACAAGCGGCTGGCCGTGCCGGCCAGCGCCGACTCGATCCCGACCTCGGCCATGCAGGAAGACCATGTCTCGATGGGCTGGAGCGCGGCGACCAAGCTCCGCGCCGCCACCGCCAACCTCGCGCGGATTCTCGCCATCGAGCTGGTCGCGGCCGCTCGCGCGATCGACCTGCGGGCCCCGCTGTCGCCCGGGCCGGCGACGGGGTGCGTCGTCGAGGCGCTGCGCGAGGTGGTGCCCGGTCCGGGCCCGGACCGGCACCTGGCCCCGGAGCTCGCCGCGGCCGAGCGGCTGGTCACGTCCGGGCGTGTCGTCGAGGTGGCGGCGAGCGCCGCCGGGCCCCTTGCCTGACGTGACCCGCGCCCGGGATCTGAGCCGCGTGCCGGGCGCGGACGCGGCGCCGGCGGCGGAGATCCGCTCGCTGCTTCGGGCCGGGAAGCCGTCGGCCGCGGCCGTACGCGCCGCGCGGCTGATCGCGGCGTCCTTCGGGCTGGACGTCCGCTCGGTCGAGTTCACCCTCGACGAGTACAGCCTCAACTCCGTGAGCGGGCGCGTGCACCTCGGGGTCGGCACCGTCCGCTTTTTCAAGTTCCACCAGGAGGAGAGTGAGGAGGCCCACGTCGGCGAGTACTACCGGACCGGTCTCCTGGACGCGGCCGGCCTCCCCGTCGAGGTGCCGGTCGCGGTGAGCACGGCGCCCGGCCGCCAGATCGCGCTGTATGAGCTGCGGACCGAGCCACGGCTGGCCGATGTCTGCCTTGACATCGAGCGACGAGATGGCCCGGCCGCCCGCCTGCCCGTCTCGCTCCTCGCCGCTCGCCGGGCACTCGACGCCCAGGTCGCCTCGGTGCTCGTCTCGACGCTCCGCGCTCCGACGCCCACCTGGCCGGGCCGTCGTGGGACGACCTGGCGGCCCGGCTCTGGCGCGTCAACGGCGTGCTGTACTCCTCGACGCTCGCCGAGCTCGCCGAGCGGGCCGGGCGGCTGCTGGCGCCGCCAGCCCTGGCCCGCCTCCCGGTTGCCACCGCGCACGGTGACGATCATCAGGGAAACATCTGGGTGTTGCCGGGCGCGGCCGCTGCCGGCGACGCTGGCACTGCGGGCGGCGCGGCAGGCCCGCAGCTGCGGCTGTTCGACTGCGCGTTCGCGGGCAGCGACATCCCGGTCTTGCTTGCGCCGGTCAAGGCGACGTTTCATAACGCGCTCGCGCATCCGTTCTGGCTGTATCACCCGGCCGAGGCGGCCGAGCGCTGCCGGATCGATGTCACGGTGCGCGACGGCATCATCGACATCACCGATGACGCGGTCTCCCCGCTCCGCCGGGAGATTCTCGGCAGCGTGGTAGAGCTGGTGTGGGTGCCGCTGCTGAGGGAGCTGCGGGACCGGGGCCAGCTAGCGGCCGGCTGGCGGGACGTGGTCCGGTCCGCGCTCTTCACCTGCCCGCTGCTGGTCACGAACCTGCTCGCGGCGAGCCGTCCGGAGCCGGTGCGGCTGCTCGGCCTCGCCCGTGCGGTCGTGGCGGGCAGCGAGCCCGCCGACGGCACGGACCTCGTCACCCGCGCGCTCGACGAGATGGCACCGTGAGCCGAGTGGCCGGCGTTGACCGGTATCGGACGGGACGTCGGCGGCCAAGCCGGGAGGTGGGGGTATGAGGTACCGGGAGATCCGCGAGCTGCTGCGCTTGCGGCGCTTCGAACTGGACCGCGACCGGCGGGTGCTCGCCGGGTGTCACGACCTCGCCGACCTCAGGCGGGCCGCGCGGCGCCGGCTGCCGGGGCCCGTGTTCGGCTACATCGACGGTGCCGCCGACGACGAGATCACGCTGCGCGCCAACCGGGCCGCGCTGCGCCGCTGGCAGTTCCGGCCCC
>WNFN01198132.1_pt1 | contig 10537 bp, 10 predicted proteins | sample 5400161 | NCBI WGS metagenome assembly WNFN01 (sample SAMN13153353, study PRJNA577476) | soil metagenome | isolation source: 80 cm saprolite on Douglas fir-dominated hillslope | place: USA:California | collected 2013-09-17
AGACTTGCGACAAGGCCGGTGCCTACAGGATCGCCCACGGCAACCATGACGCAGGGGATCGAACTGGTTGCATTCTTCACGGCGAAGGCAGCAGGCGTGCCGGCGGTGACGATCACATCGACACCCGCAGCAATCAATTCCGCCACCAGCGCCGGGAAGCGCTCGTAGTCTCCTTCCGCCCAACGATATTCAATGACAATGTCCCGGCCTTCGACATAGCCAAGGTCGCGCAATGCCTTGCGAAACGGCCCGACGAGATTTGCTTCGAGCGTCTCGGTAGAGTTTCCCATGAACCCTATCCGACGGACCTTTCCCGCTGGCTGCGCGCGGGCGGAGCCCGACGCCACAATGGCCGCGCCGCCGAGAAGCGTGATGAACTCACGCCGCTTCACTCGATCACCTCGTCGGCAAGCGCGAGCAGGTGTGGCGGGATTTCCAGGCCGATGCTCTTGGCCGTCTTCAGATTGAGCACGAACGGGTAGCGGGTCGGTTGCTCGAAGGGCAGGTCGGCGGGCCTGGCGCCTTTGAAGATGCGGCCGACCAGAGCCGCCGCGCGCTCGAACGGTTCGGTCAAATCAGGTCCGTAAGACATCAGACCGCCGTCGCGAACCAGAAAATCGTATTCATAGATCGCCGGCAATTTTTTGGCGGCGGCAAATTCGAACACCCGCTTGCGATTGAGGGTCGTGAGAGAGTCGGAGACCATCAAAATGGCATCCGGCAGATCGTTATTCATCACCGAGAAAGCTTCGTTGAAATCGTCCGGTTCGCGCACGCCAAGCGCCTGAACCGTGATTCCGATCGCCTGCGCGACCTTTGCCGATGCCTCATAGCGCAGCGACATCCCGAGGTCATCCTTGTTCCAGAGCATCGCCACCTTCCGAAGCTTTGGCGACATCTCCTTCAACAGCGACAGGCGCTTGGTGGTGAGTGACGTCGCCACATCCGAAATGCCGGTGATGTTGCCTCCCGGATGCGCCAGACTATCGATCAGCCTGGTCTCAACGGGATCGCCGAGGCCATTGGCGCCCATGAGGGAAGCTTGGCGACATCGCCCATCGCGCCGCGGGCGTCGAATGTCAGGTTTTGACCGAGGCTGTAACCGCCCTCCGCCAGCGCCTTGACAACGATCTTTCCGAACGGGCTGGTGTCGGTCAGCGGCAATCCCGGATGAAGCGTCCCGAGATGATAAACCCTGCCCGGCGCCTGGGCCGAAGCTTCCCGGGGGTCGATCAGCGCCGCGGCGCCAAGAAGTGCCAAAAACTCGCGTCGCTTCATCGCGGCATCCTGTTTTTTTGGACACCCTGCCATGGGCGCCGGTCGCGACAGGATATCACGAGATAACGGCAATGCGACAACGGCGATCAACGCCGCCGTCGCGCTTGCAACTCCGACGATGGTTCAGGTCGGCTTAAGCGCCTTCGAACCCAGATCGAAATCCGCGATCTCCTTGGCGCGCTGGGACTCGGCACCCGCCCTGTGATCGGTGGCGATCGCCACATAGACCGCGGGCAGCACGAACAGCGTGAACAGGGTACCAATCGACATGCCCGCGACGACGACAAGTCCGATCGAGAACCGGCTCGCCGCGCCTGCCCCCGTCGCGGTCAGAAGCGGCAGCAGCCCCGTGACCATCGCCGCGGTCGTCATCAGGATCGGGCGCAGCCGGACCCGCGCCGCCATCTCGATCGCCGAGCGCTTGTCGAGACCTTCATTGAGCTGCAACTCGTTGGCGAACTCGACCATCAGGATGCCGTGCTTGCTGATCAGGCCGACCAGCGTCAGCAATCCGACCTGGGTGTAGATGTTCATCGTGGCGGCCCCGAAGAACAGCGGAAGCAATGCACCGACGATCGCCATCGGAACGCTGATCATGATCACCAGCGGGTCGCGCAGGCTCTCGAACTGCGCCGCCAGCACCAGGAAGATGATGATCAGCGCAAAGCCGAACTCGAGGAAATCGACCGCCTGGCCAACGGTCACGCCGGGCATTGGCACCGCCTGGAACGTCGCGGAATTCAACTGGTTGTAGTGGGTCAGCGCGTTCGGATCGGTGCCGGTCTCGACCGAGACCACGGTCGACAGCGGCACCTGCTGGCCCGTCGACGTCGCCACATAATATCCGCCGAGCATTTCGGACGAAAGCCGCTTATCGCGCGGCACCTGCGGAATGACCTGATAGGATCGGCCCTCGAGGTTGAACCGGTTGACATAGTTTCCGCCGAGCAGCGTGGCGAGCGTGTTGCCGATGCTCGCCATGGTGATCCCGAGATCGCTCGCCTTCGAGCGATCGATCTTGACCCGCACGATCGGCTGGTTGAAATCGAGATCGCTGTCGGAAACGATGAATAACCCGCTCTTGCGCGCGGCGTCCTTCAGTTTCAGCATTTGCTCGTAGACCGCCTGAAATCCACTGGTCGAATTGATCACCATCTGGACCGGCAATCCTCCGGGACCGCCGGGCAACGGCGGCAGGTTGAACGCAAACGCATTGACGCCTTCGATCTTGCTGAGTTCTCCCTGCACCAGCGGCTTCAGCTTGATCGACGAGCGCTTGCGCTCATCCCAGGGCTTGAGCAGCATGCCCGCGATACCGTTTTGCGCACCGTTGATGCCGTTCAGGGCGAAACGAAGATCCGTCTCAGGGAAGCTCGCGAATACATGGTCGAGCTTCTCGCCGTAAAAATCCAGATAATCGATGTTGGCGTATTTCGGCCCCTTGATCACGGAGAACACGATGCCCTGGTCTTCCTCAGGCGCAAGTTCCTTCGGGGTGTGCAGGTAAAGGAAACCGACGAGTCCGAGGATGGTCAGGGCGAACAATCCCGTGATTGGCCGGTAGTCGAGCGAACGGTCGAGCTGCCGGCCATACCAGCGCGTCATCGATCCGAAAACCCTGTTGACGATTCTTGCAAATCGTCCCTCTTCCGCGCTCTTGAGGAAAACCGAGCACATCATCGGCGAAAGCGTCAGCGCAATCACGCCCGACACGATCACCGAGCCGGCCAGCGTGAACGCGAATTCGCGAAACAGCGAACCGGTGAGGCCGCCGAGGAAGCCGATCGGCGCGTACACCGCGGCCAGCGTGATGGTCATGGAGATGACGGGGCCGACGATCTCGCGCGCGCCCTGCATCGCGGCCTGCACCGGCGGTTTGCCTTCCTCCAGATGGCGGTGGATGTTCTCCACCACCACGATGGCGTCGTCGACGACGAGACCGATCGCCAGCACCATCGCCAGCAGCGTCAGCAGGTTGAAACTGAATCCCGCCACCAGCATCAGGACTGCGACGACGATGAGGACCGCCTGGCCCAGGGTTTTCTCGACTTCATCGATCGAGGATTGAATGAATTTGGTCGAATCGTAGGCCACCTTCATTTTCATCGACGGCGGCAGATTGCGTTCGAGTTCCGGAAACAGCGCGCGGACGCCCCTGACCAGCGTCAGCGGGTTACCCTGCGGGGTCGCCTGCACGCCGATGAAGATCGCATGCTCGCCGTTGAAAGCAACGCTGGCGTCGGTACTCTGCGCTGCAAGTTCGACGGTCGCGATATCCTCGATCCGCACAAAGCCGCCGTCCTTGGATTTGATGATCATGCGCTTGAACTGATCGAGGTTCTTCAGGTCGGTGTTGGTCGTCACGTTGGAGACGACGAAATAGCCCTTGGCCTGTCCCGCCGCGGCCTGAAAGTTGTTCGCCCTGATCGCGGCGGAGACGTCGTCGGGCGAAACGTTGCGGCCGGCCATGCGCACCGGATCGAGCCACAGCCGCATCGCGAAAGTCTGACCGCCCAGAATATCGGCGGAAGCGACGCCATCGACCGTCGATAGCACCGGTTGAACCACCCGCGTCAGATAGTCCGAGATCGCCGATCCCGACAGCACCTCGCTGGAGAAGCCGAGATACATCACCGCCGTGGTCTGCCCGGTGGTCTTGGTTACCACCGGATCGTTGGATTCCTTTGGAATCAGATATTTGACCGAGTTCACCTTGGCGAGAACTTCGGTCAACGCCTGGTTGGGATCGAAATTCAGCTTGATGTAAACCTGGATGGTGCTGGCGCCTTGCACCGAAGACGACGTCATATAGTCGACGCCCTCGGCGGACGCGACGGCCTGCTCGATCGGCGTCGTGATGAATCCCTGAATCAGATCGGCCGACGCACCAGGATAAACCGTGGTGACGTTGACGACCGTGTTCGACAGTTTGGGATACTGCCGGATCGGCAGACTGGTCGCTGCCCTGAAGCCGATCAGGAGAATCAGCAGACTGACGACCACCGACAACACCGGTCGCTTGATGAAAATATCGGTCCAGACCATCGCGATGCGCTCCGATCGGCAGATCATGACCCGATTAAAATCGGATCATGATCTCCCTTCTTTGTTTGAGCATGACCTCTTCGGAAAACCGGCTTCCACTTTTTCGGATCATGCTTAGTAACGCGGCGCACTGGCCGGAATCGGCGGAGGCGTGTCGGCTGAGATGGTCACTGCCGCTCCCGATTGCAGCTTGAGCTGACCGACGGCGACCACGCGGTCGCCTGGCTTCAGCCCGCTGAGGATTTCGGCTCGTCCGTTGACCCGGTTGCCGGTCCGCACGAAGGTGCGTACGGCGCTCAGACTGGTCTTGCCGTCATCCTCTTTCTTCTCGGTGATGAGAAAAACCGAGTCGCCGTAAAGCGTATAATCGACCGCTGTCTCGGGAACGGTGATGACCGGCGGCTTGTCCGGCAGCACTACTGTCGTGGTGGCGAACATGCCCGGCTTGAGGATGTGCTCGGGATTGGCGATGGTTGCCTGAACGCGGATGTTGCGCGTGTCAGTAGAGATCTGGGGTTCGATCGCGGTGATCTCTCCCTCAAAGGTGCGGCCAGGATAGGCGTCGACCAAAACGCGCACGGTGTGTCCAACCTTAAGGTTTCCGCTGTCTTTTTCCGTCACGGTGAAATTGGCGTACAGTTCCGACAAATCGGTCAAGGACACGATCTGCGTGCCCGCGGTGAGGAACTGGCCGACCTCAACATGACGCACGCCAAGCTCGCCGTCGAACGGCGCGCGCACCAGCTTCTGCGAAATGATCGCCTGGGTCTTGGCGATGCCGGCGTTGGCCTGGTCATACGCCGACTGGGCCTGGTCGACGGTGGCCTGCGAGCCGAACTGACGCGAGGCAAGCTGCCTGGCGCGCTCCAGCGACAGCTGCGCCATCGTCGCCTGCGCCTTGAAGCTCGCGAGATCGCCCCGCTCGGGGCCGTCGAACAATTGCACCAGCGGACTGCCTGCCTGCACGCTGGAGCCGGCGGTGAACATGATATCGGTGATGCGACCGCTGACATCCGAGGTGACATTCACCTGATGCACGGCGGCGAGATCACCGACCGCGGTCAGCAAGTTGGGTATCACTTCGCTCTTCGCCTCGGCAATGCTCACCGAGGCCGGCGGCGGCTTGTTGTTGGCGAAGAACTGCGTGATCATCTTGGTGCGGAACGCGTTAAAGCCAACGAGTCCGCCCACCAGCACCGCAAGCAGCAGCCCGACGATGACGAACCAGCGCGTCATCCGAACCGGACGCGCGAGCGGTTTTTCGGTAACCACCCTGCCCGAGATATGGCCTTTGGTCACAATGTTCATCTCATGCCCCTTCTTTTCGTTTAATCCAATTCCGCGGAGAATGAATTCGCAAACCTGCCGTTCCAGATCGGCGCCGTTGCCATAGGACAGACACGGAACGGTTGGCAGCCGCGCCAGCGCCGCCATCAGTAGGGTGTGATGCGCAAACCAGAACAAGTTAAGCGGCTCGCTTCCAATCCGCGTTGCGTCCCCTGCCGCCACTGCCCGCTCCAGCGATGCGGCAAACATGGGTCTGACCAGATTGCCGACCTTTTCGTAAATCAGCCGCGCGAATTCTCCGTCGTCGAGCTGGCTGGTGATCATCAGCCTGAGACGCTGGGCTTCCTGCTGATCGGGAACATCCGAAGCGTGCAGGAAGTGCTGGACCATTCGGCGGATCAGCACGATAAGCGTTTCCGTCGACGGCTCGAGCTCCAGCAACTCATGCATTGCCGGATCCGCTTCGCACTCTTCCGCGAGGATTTCCGCATACAGCGCCGATTTGGTCGGAAAGTGCTTGAACAGCAAACCTTCCGAAATCGCCGCCGCCGCCGCCACGCTCTTGGTCGTGGTCCCCGCGAAGCCGTGGCGGGCAAAGCAACGCTTGGCGGCGCTCAATATCAATTGCCGCCGCAAATCACTGGTCATGCGCAGTGTGCTCATGGCTCGTGAGTAAGCACTCACCTTACCAAATGTCAAGGATTTTGCTGCGAACAAAGAGATCTAGATCGGCGCAAACCCCAGACTGCCGCGGATGCGGGTCAGGATGAAGCTGCCGTCGCGGCTGGAGAGCACACGCTCCAAATTAGCGCTGTCGATCTTGATATTGGCAAAGCGCGGCCCGCTCGAGACGTCCTGCATGCCGGGCGCAAAGGCTTCGACATCAGCCATGGTCGCGATCGCGCGGCTATCAGCAATCCCGCAAGCCCGGGCGACGCCGACAAGGTCGACCGTACCAGCCGTGTGGCTCGCCTGTCCGCCAGTCTCGCCATAGACCTCGTTATCCAGCACCACGATGCTGAGATTTTTGGGCTTTTGCAGGCCGACGGTCGCGAGACTTCCCATTCCCATCAGCATGTCGCCATCGCCCGTTATCACCACCACGGGCAGCTTCGGCTGCGCCAGCGCGATACCGAGTCCGATCATGACGGCGCCGCCCATCGCGCCCCACAGATAGAGATTGCGGTCATGATCGCCGGCGGCGGCAATGTCGTAGGTCGAGGCGCCCAACCCGCCGACCACGATTGTCTCCTTGCGCCCCGCCAACAGGCTCGCGACGACGCTGCGCCGATCCAGAAGGTTTGCCTTGCTCATTTGGTGAAAACCTTGGCGCCGATCAGACGCTGCGACAGCAGGACGGCGGTCGGCGTGCAGGCATTGTAAGCCTGCCCGGCCGCGGCCTCGACCACCTCGCGCACTTCATCCGGCGATGAAGCCCGCAGCACCTTGATTCCGAATAATTCAAACACGCCCGCCGTGCTCGAGCCCATCGGCACCTGCCACGGATTGAATTCGCCCCATTCGCCGCGCATCGTCACCAGCGTCAGGAAGGGAAAGCGGAAAATCTGGGTCAGCGACAGCATGTTCACGCAATTGCCGACCCCGCTCGACTGCATCAAGAGCACGCCGCGCTGGCCGCCGGCCCAGGCGCCGGCCAGCAGCGCCACGCCTTCTTCCTCCGTCGTTAGCGGCACCGCGCGCATCGAGGGCGCGCCCAGTACGCGTTCGATCAGCTGCGAATGCCCGGCGTCCGGTACATACGGCACCTGGCGGACGTCGAAGCGCTGCAAAATCGCAAAAATATCCTCCGGCCAGGAGGCAGCAGTTTCCGAAGTGTGATCGGCGCGGGCGTGCATTTTCGTTTCCGGTCGGGTGGCCAAAACTGTATTCCGGGCGGGACTGTAGACGGCGCCGCGCTTTCGGAAAGAGCAAAAACGGCATATCGGTCTGCACCAAAGGGTATGGCAGCATGAATGCGATCGCGCGAGAGCTGGCGGCGGGTTTCGACCTCGAGAAACTGACGGGCGAATTCTATGCCGACCCCTACCCGACCTATCGTGCACTGCGGGAACATGAGCCGGTCAAGCGATTGCCCAACGGCTCCTACTTTCTGACGCGCTATGACGACCTGGTCTCGGCCTACAAGAGCACCAAACAATTCTCATCCGACAAGAAAAAAGAGTTCGCGCCGAAATACGGCGATAGCCTGCTCTACGAGCACCACACCACCAGCCTCGTCTTCAACGACCCGCCCGCCGGCTGCTCGAGACCATCGCCGCCAAAGGCAGTTTCGAGCTGATCGGCGATTTTGCATCGGCTATCCCGGTTCAGGTGATCGGCAATCTGCTCGACGTGCCCCGCGACGAGCGGGAACCCTTGCGCGACTGGTCCTTGGCGATCTTAGGGGCGCTGGAGCCCGTGATATCAGCGGAAGTGTTTGCACGCGGCAACAAGGCGGTGAAGGATTTTCTCAGCTATCTGGAAATCCTGGTCGAACGCCGGCGGGGCAAACCCGGCAATCCCGAACGCGACGTGCTGACCCGCCTCATTCAGGGCGAGGACAATGGCGAGCGGTTGAGTTCAAAGGAATTGCTGCACAACTGCATCTTCCTGCTCAACGCCGGCCATGAGACCACCACCAATTTGATCGGCAACGGATTGGTGGCGTTGTCAGCAAATCCTGTCGAGAAAAAGCGGCTGATCGAACATTCCGATCTGATCAAGACCGCGGTCGAGGAGATCCTGCGGTTTGAAAGCTCAAACCAGCTCGGCAACCGCATGACAACGGAACGCGTCGAACTCGGCGGCGTCACGCTGGCCGCCGGCACGCCGGTGACGCTGTGTATCGGGGCGGCGAACCGCGATCCCCGGCAATTCACCGACCCGGAAACGCTCGACATCGGGCGGACGCCAAACCGGCATCTTGCGTTTGCTACCGGCGCCCATCAATGCGCCGGGATGGCGCTGGCGCGGCTCGAAGGCGTGATCGCTATCTCGCGATTCCTGGCGCGGTTTCCAAATTATACGCTGAACGGTCCACCGCTGCGCGGCGGCCGCGTTCGCTTTCGTGGATTCTTGAGCGTGCCGTGCGTGGTTGGCTAATAGCAACTCACCATCGTCGTCCCTGCGAAAGCAGGGACCCATAACCACAGATATTTGTTGTTAGGAAGATTGCCGCTCCAGCCTCGCGTACCAATAGACATCGATGGTTATGGGTCCCGGCTCGCGCTTCACTTGGCCGGGACGACGTGAATGGAGTTTGCCGCCCAAACCACAGCGATGCAGTTGTTCAACGAAGGAGACGCTCGTGACCGGGGAGCAAACGGACGGCCGCTACTGCCTGATCGAGATGCTGGTACCGCGCGGCGGCGGCCCACCGCCGCACGACCCGGCGCGCCATGACGGCCGTCAACTTTGGCAAGCGGCACATTTGCGTCAGCGCCTTGTCAGCATGGATCAATAGGGGCAGGCTGACGCCCTACTCATGGTCAGCGCTGCATCGAGAACTTGGTGCCGGCTCGCTGCAACTGGAGTGACGAAGATGAATCCAGCAGCCAATGATTTCATCGCGAGGGAAGCGCGCTTTGGCACCTATAACTACGAGCCGATCGGCGTCGTTCTGTCGCGCGGCGAAGGCGTCTGGGTGTGGGATACACAAGGCAACCGTTATCTCGATTGCCTCTCCGCCTATTCGGCTGTCAACCAGGGCCACTGCCATCCAAAAATCCTGGCCGCCATGGTTGAACAGGCGGGTAAGTTGACATTGACCTCCCGCGCCTTCCACAACGATCAGCTCGCCCCCTTCTACGAAGAGATCGCGGAGCTGACCGGCTCCCACAAGGTGCTGCCGATGAACAGCGGCGCCGAGGCGGTGGAGAGCGCGATCAAGTCGGTGCGAAAATGGGGCTACGAGGTCAAGGGTGTGCCAGACGGACAAGCCGAGATCATCGTCTGCGCGGACAACTTCCACGGACGCACCCTCGGTATTGTCGGCTTTAGCACCGACCCGGCGGCACGCGATCATTTCGGACCGTTCGCGCCGGGCTTTCGGATCATTCCCTTCGGCGACGCCAGGGCGCTGGAGGAGGCGATCACGCCGAACACCGTCGCCTTCCTGGTCGAGCCAATCCAGGGAGAAGCCGGCGTCATCATTCCACCATCAGGCTATTTCGCGAAGGTGCGCGAAATCTGCACCGCGCATGACGTGATGCTGATCCTCGACGAGATCCAGACCGGGCTCGGCCGCACCGGCAAGCTGCTCGCGGAGCAGCACGATGGCATCGAGGCCGACGTGACGCTCTCGGCACCCTGAAACCCGGCCAGCACGGCTCGACCTTCGGCGGCAACCCGCTCGCCTGTGCGGTGGCGCGGGCCGCGCTGCGGGTGCTTGTCGAGGAGGGTATGGTCGAGAACGCGGCCGTGCAGGGCGCGCGCTGCTTCGATGGCCTAAGGAGCATCCGTGCCAATACCATCCGCGAGGTGCGCGGACGCGGGCTGATGCTGGCGGTCGAGCTTCACCCGGAAGCGGGCGGCGCACGTCGCTACTGTCAGGCGCTGCAGGGCAGAGGCATCCTTGCCAAGGACACGCACGTCCACACGATCCGTATCGCCCCGCCGCTTGTGATCACCAGCGACCAGGTCGACTGGGCGCTGGAGGGGATCGAAGCCACCTTGAGGCAGGATTTCTCGTGACGGCCATGCTCGGCGATCGAGCGAGGGCGCGACCTTAAGTCAGCTCGCCTGCGCGCTGACCTGCTGCCGCGGCGCGACCGCGGAGAACCATTCAAAGATTGAGCTGGGCGCTCGGCGTAGAGCGCGAGATTTTTAGCTCTTCCTCATTCATGTCTGCCGATACGTCCGCGAAAAGAGGCGTGCTCAAATAGCGTTCGCCGGTGTCAGGAAGCATGCAGAGAATGTTTGCACCTTT
>WNFN01224400.1_pt1 | contig 10536 bp, 10 predicted proteins | sample 5400161 | NCBI WGS metagenome assembly WNFN01 (sample SAMN13153353, study PRJNA577476) | soil metagenome | isolation source: 80 cm saprolite on Douglas fir-dominated hillslope | place: USA:California | collected 2013-09-17
AGAGCGGAAGAGGAGAAAAGCTGTCTGTCTGAAGTAGGGGTGAGCGGCAATCGTCCAACGCACGGGACGAGACGAGGCTGAATAGGATCTTGGCAAGAAAGTCAACCTCGATATTACAAGATCGCTCTGGGTGCGAGATCATTTGCCGTATGATCCGGCGTTCGGTTAGTCAGGTCTGGCCAGGCTGTAAGTCGGCGACTACTTCTCGAAATTTCTGCGCGATTAGTAGTGTAGCAGCCAGGGCTAGAAAAGACGCTCCTTTAGCGGTCCAGGCGTGTGCGTCTTTGGCATCTCGCGCGAAGGTACCGAGTTTGACGTTCGGCTTGGAGGCAACGGTACTGCAGATCCGCGTAAACGCTTCAACGACGGTAGGATGATCGCTTTCTCCAGGATAGCCGAGTCCTAGCGATAGGTCCGCTGGACCGATAAAGACACAGTCAATGTACGGAACCGAAGCAATCTCTTCCACGTGCTCAATAGCTTCCGGATCCTCGACCTGCACCACAATAAGTGTGTTTTCTTCCGCGGAGCGAAGATGCTCTTTCAGGTTGGAAAACGCGTGTCGTCCCGCGCGTGTTGTTGTCGCGAGACCGCGACGGCCGACTGGCGGATAATGGGCGGCGCGCACAACCGCTTCTGCTTCTCCCCTAGTGTTCACGTGCGGAACAATGATGCCTTCGGCGCCAATATCCAGGGCCCGAAGAATCTCGCCCGGTTGATGGCTTCCTACCCGGACCACAGCTGGCATACCAAAGCTTTCGGCAGCGCGCACGTGGTGTTCCAATTCGAGGGCTTCTCCGCTTCCATGCTCTCCATCAATGAACGCGAAATCAAATCCCGCCGCTGCACACATCTCTACGAGCGCTGGCGCCGGCGCTTTGATGACTAGCCCGTATACTGTTTCGCCATCGAGAAGCCGTCGGCGCAGTGAACGTTCATCGGGTTTTTGTTTCATAGTTGGACTTCGTTCCAATCCCGACCCCAATCTCCATACGCTTCCCACCCGGTATCAGTGACAACCACAGTGTCTTCGAGCTTGATGAAGCCGGCCTCTGGATGTTTGATACCTGTTTCGATCGAAAGCACCATGCCTGCTTCGAGCGGATGTTCCGCGTGAGCTGCGTCGTAATCGAATTCATCGTTGTGCTGCAGACGCGGAGCCTCATGGCTGATCAAACCCATTCCGTGTACCACAAAGCCAAAGCTCTTGCCGAATTTACACTGCTCCTTTGTCCGGCGCCCTGCTTCGTAGACTTCTCGCCCAGGCCGACCGGGAACAATTGCGATACGCGTCTGATCTTGAACGAATCGAATTTCTTGGAGAAGTTCCTGCATCAACTGAGTCGGCTTTCCCATGACCGCCATGCGCGCCATGTCCGCGAGATACCCGTGGCAATAGCCCGCCGTATCCAGAGAAAGAGTTTCTCCTGGATTCCAGGCTCGGTTAGACGGTGCCCTCCCAAAAGTTAATCCACTCGTGATAAGCGCGTAATCAAAGGTAAGGCCACGGTGAGACTGCTCGATCCGTAAATGCTCTACGAGTTGCGCCTCGGTTATTCCCGGTTCAGCGCTTTGGAATGTTGCGAGCATTGAGTCAACAACTGCTGTAGCGCCGGTTTTGAGATATTCTAACTCCTGTTTGGTCTTTACCGCGCGTAGCTCCTCGAGAATTGGCAGGGCCTCCACAAACATTGTATTCGGTAACTCGTGCCGGAGCGCATCCATTGCGTCTGCCGGCAAAAACGAGAACTCGAGGGCGATCCTGCCCGACGTGTAACCCGCCTTACGAATGAACTCCACGGCAGCCATCGCCGAGTCGGCACTCGTCCAGGAGCGAGTGACACTACTGGGGGTCCAGACTGGAAAAACTTCCAGGCCCCAGGCTTCGTTCCCGGCTCCCACATAGAATGCTAGTTCAGGGCTGCCCCGGAAATAGCCGACAATAGGCAAGTAGCGTCCGGTAGCAATCGCGTCAGCATGTGCGAAGAAAAAGTAGCGATAGCCGCCAAGCAGGTATTGCACGTTATGTTTGCTGACGGCGAGTAAGAGATCGACTCCGGCTTCATCGAGCAACCGGTCGAGTTTTGAGGCATCGAAAGGAGGCGTCATAGATGTGGGTTAGAGAAAGTCTTCCTTGTTTGATTGCAGATTCATGAGCTGCCTTCGGCGACAGTATTGTTCGCATTTCGTTTGCCCATGCGCCCAGCACCAAAAAAGAGAACGGTTAATCATCGGGTTTGAAGGTTGTTATCGGCCGGTTGATCCCGGAGTTCTGGAAAGCCAGTTCCATGTCGAAGAGCGTGGGCCCGAAGGTATGCGTCTCGAGAGTCAGGAAGATGGTTGCGAACAATTTCGACCAATAAGTTACGGTTCTTTCCTTCCATTGCCTTGACGATCTGCCGATGATCGCGCTCTACTTTTTGTAAATGTCCGGGTTCGGAATACTTGATTGCGCGAATCAGGTGAGCTTGTTGCGCATATTCCATGATGCTTTGGACCAATTTCGTGTTTTGAGACGCTAAAAACTGTTGGCGGTGAAATTGGATATTCAGTCGGAACACTTTGCGTAAATCATGGTTCGCGATCGCCTCTGATTGCTCATCTTGGACTCTCTTTAGAACGTCTATAACTTTTTTTGGAGCTGGCAGCGGAGTTCGAAGTGCGGCTGCAACCTCCAGGATTTCACGAACTTCATAAATTTCGATCACCTCGTCCGGAGTCAGTTCACGCACATAGGCCCCTCGATTAGGAACACGGACCACAAGTCCCATCAAATCGAGCTGGCTCAGGGCTTCGCGCACGACATGTCGTTTCAGGCCGAAACGCGCCATCAAGCCTTCTTCCGTGAGCTTTTCCTTGGGATGGAAAACGCCAAAGACGATGTCCTCCTCAAGGTTACGGACGATGTCTCCATTCGAAAGCATGACGGTCTGCGAGGTTCTCTGGCACACGATTATAACGAAGAACGCGGAGTTGGCAACAATATTGGTAAAACTATTATTAATAAAATTGTTGACAGACCGAGCTATCCCGTTGCATGTTGAGTGCGTTGCGAGTTCCCCCTGTCTTTTTCTCCACTTCAGAAAGGACGGCATTCCGTATGGAGCAGGGAGAACCGGCCTAAAGACTGAGCTATGACAGAACATATTCGTGTTGGGTTGTTTGGAGCCGGCTTTATAGGCCAAATGCATTCATTAAGCCTGGGTGACGTCGGTAGAGCACGCCGAGAGCCGATGATTCATCCTGATCTCGTAGCAATTGCTGAGCGAGATCAGGCTCTTGCTCGTATAATGGCCGAGCGTTATGGGTGGCGCGAAATCGTCAGCGATTGGCATTCGCTCGTTACACGATCAGATATCGACCTGCTAGTGAACGCCGGTCCAAATGAGCTGCACGGTGAGCCATCGATTGCGGCCGCAGAAAACGGCAAACATGTTTTCTGTGAAAAGCCGCTCGCTCGGAGCGCTGAGGAAGCGTTTTCTCTTTACAAGGCAGTTGACGCCACAGGCGTTAAGCACATGTGCGCTTTTATGTACCGGTTCATTCCCGCGTTGCGCTTAGCCAAGAAAATGATCGCGGCAGGGAAGATTGGCGAAGTGCGTCACTACAGAAGCACATTTCTGCTAAACATGCTGGAGCCGGGTTCAGGGTTGAGCTGGCGGTTTAATCGAGACACTGCCGGAGCCGGTGCGCTGGGAGATTTAGGATCTCATTATATTGATCAAGCAAGGTACCTGGTCGGCGAAGTAACCGAAGTCACTGCACTGTCCAAAACATGGACGACTGATCCGGCAGGTAAAATTAAAAACGTTAATGATGATTGGTTTGGGGCGGTGGCGTTTTTAGAGAATGACGCGACTGCTGTCTTTGAAGCGTGTCGAGTCGATGCGCCTCACGCATTGACGGGTCGCATCGAGGTCGACGGGACAGAAGGCTCATTGCGGTTCGAAGTAGAGCGCCTAAACGAACTCGAGCACCGCGTTCCTGGGCAAGGGCCTCGCACACTAATGGTGCTGCGTCCTGACCATCCTTTTAGCGATTTCTTCCTCCCGGTCGGCCTCCAGGGATCGCATCCCGTAGGGTGGAGGGACTGCTTCGCGTTCCAGATCTACGAGATGGTGTCCGCCATAGTCGAGCAGCGAGAGCTTAGTCCTGATGCTGCGACCTTACGAGATGGCTACCGGGTCGCCGAGATCGTCGACACCGTCGCACGCTCCGCGGAAACAGGAGGAGTCGAACGTGTGCGTTTCAAAGAGTAAAAGATCCCGAACAAAAGTACCGAAAAAAGAAAGAAGTTATCCCGTATGAAATATATTCGACAAATCATCGTCGGCCTTATCGCCGCCGTCCATTTAACTGCTGTCACGCTCCCGATTTCGGCAAGCGCAGAACAGCTCAAGAAAATCGCGATCTTGCCCAAAACGCTGGTTAATGACGTCTTTCAGATCAGGATTGTCCAAGCAGCAGAACGAGAAGCCAAGAAATACGGGATCGCGACCGAAAGCTTCGCTTCCCGAAGTCATGCGGCTGTCGAGGATCAAATTAATATTATTGAGACTCTAATCGCGCGCGGAGATTTTGGAGCTCTCATTATTGCTGCGGTTGATTCGAAGGGCCTGGGAAATGTCCTCGATAAGGCTGCCAAAGCGGGACTCCACGTCATTCTTGTAGATTCGGGAGTCGAGAAAGGCGCTTATGTGACAACTATAGCGACAAACAATAAGGCCGGCGCTGGCACTGGCGCTGAGTTCGCTGCTTCACTAATCAATGGAAAGGGCAACGTTGCAATGCTCGAGGGTGAACCCGGCGGACAAACGGCCGCTGATCGGAAATCGGGATTTCATGAGGGCATCGCTAAGTTTCCGGAAATCAAACTCGTAGCTTCTATCAACGGTCACTGGACAGAACCGGGCGGACTCGAGGCGACCGAGGCGCTCATCGCGGGGCACAAAGACCTCGATCTCATATTTGCGGCAAGCGATATGATGGGTATCGGCGCTCGCCAGGTTGGGTTTAAAGCAGTTAAGGATGGCAGCTTTTCCGGGACCGTTGCTCAAATGCCAGAAACGATGGGGACGAACGCCGTGGACATTGCTGTTCAGCTGATGAAAGGCGAAAAGAAGGCAGGCGACTTTCCAAAGTTCATCGATTCCGGTGCCACCTTGGTTATCAAAGATAACGTCGACAACGTGGCGAATACGCTAGGCCTGAAATTGTAGTTGGAATATTCGCACCGAATCCAATTTTTCTAAATAGCCGCTATGGAGCAGGAGAAGCATCCCTTGTTGTCAGTGCACGATATCACCAAGTATTTTGGCGGAATTCGTGCGCTTGATAAAGTGAACCTCGATGTTTACGAAGGTGAAGTAGTGGCGCTCCTTGGTGACAACGGAGCGGGCAAATCAACTTTGATCAAGATCTTGGCCGGTGCTTACCAGCCGGATGAAGGAGAAATCCGGCTGGATGGAAAGACGATGCTTTTCCGAACGCCGCGAGATGCCATGGAAGGCGGAATCCATACAGTCTTCCAGGAACTTTCGTTGTGTGATAATCTCGACGTCGCGGCCAACCTATTTCTAGGCAGCGAATTGGAGAAGAGGTTTTTTAACTTGGTGCCTTGGTTTGACCATTTTCGGATGCGCCAGGAAGCCACTACTCTCCTGCATGACCTTGCGGTCGATATCCCGCGAGTCGATCGGCGGGTGAGAGAACTCTCGGGTGGACAACGGCAAGCGCTTGCAATCTCAAAAGCGGTGCGGGAGAAGTCCAGGCTGTTGATCATGGACGAGCCGACAGCCGCGCTTGGGGTCGCGCAAACGAGAAAAGTTCTCGATCTCGTTCACGGATTAAAAACGCGTAACCTCGCAATCATCTACATCAGTCACAATCTTCACGACATCTTGGAGGTGAGTGATCGATGTGTCGTGCTTAAGAACGGTCGCAAAGTCGCTGAGATCACGACGCGTGAATTCGATAAGGAAAAGCTGACCAGCGTGATTCTAACTGGGGAGTTAACTGAAGCACGACCTAACCAAAGCACAGCGTAACTAATGCAATGAACGCTACCGTCAATCCTCGCCCTGTGCGAGCCGCGCCCATGTATAAGTTCGGTGGGGCACCCGGATCTGCACAAATATGGAAACTCTTTGAGAGCCTTGGGCCAGTTATCTTGCTTGTTGTGGTGGTCGCTGTCATCGCGATCATAAAGCCCTCCTTTATCCTACCGGCTAACCTGCTGACGGTCGGCTTACAGGGTTCAGTCAACGCTGTGCTGTCGATTGGCATGACTCTGGTGATCGTTTCCGGAGGGATTGACCTATCCGTGGGCACGATGATGTCATTGTCTATGGTCATCATGGCGATATGCACAAACAATCTCGGCATCCCGATGTATGGAGGGATGATGATCTGCGTACTCGTCGCCCTGGTCGGTGGGCTCATCAACGGCTTGCTTATAGCTTACGCGAATATCCCCGCTTTCATCACCACCCTCGGAATGCTGGGAATCGCTCAGGGTCTTGCGCTAAAGTTGAGCGGTGGGTATTCGATGTACGGTTTTCCTGATTGGTATGGCTTCATCGGGAATGGGGAACTCGCGCGAGTACCAGGCCCGATCTGGTTAGTGCTCGTCACGATGCTAATAGCTTATCACCTCTTCAACAATAGGCCGCTTGGCAGGTATGCTTACGGAATTGGCAGCAGCGAGGAGAGTGTACGGCGAGCAGGAGTGAACGTGCGTTTCATCAAGCTAAAAGTGTACCTGTTTTCCGGGTGCATGGTTGGTTTGGCATCCTTAATCCTTTCCTCAAGAATCAACTCAGCTCACCCGGGAATAGGTGTGGGGTACGAACTCGACGCGATTGCTGCGGCAGTTATCGGCGGGGCGAGTTTGGCGGGCGGTCGCGGCACTTTTTTCGGTGGTGTCATTGGGGCCGCGATCATGGCGTCTATCCGCTTTGCGTTGAACCTCGGCGGCATAGAACCCTTCCTCCAACAGGTTGTCGTGGGGATTGTGCTGATTGGTGCCGTTTACCTAGATCAAGTACGCCTACGCCAGGAAGAATACTGGTCGAAGGTACGTGCGAGACAAGAGTAGGCGATACAATTGATCAAAACCTAAGGGGGTCATTATGCCATACAGTACGCTGATTTCAGAGTTTCAAAGACGGCTTCGTCTCGGCATGGTTGGCGGTGGCTCGGACTCTGTCATCGGGAGGACACATTTGATCGCTGCCAGGGTGGATGGATTCTACGACTTAGTGGCTGGAGCTCTGTCAATAGATCCCGAGGTTGCTCGCGCTTCGGCGCGGGCGGAACTGATCACTCCGGAGCGAGCCTATACGGACTACAGAGTAATGGCGGAACGCGAAGCAGCCCGAAGCGACGGCATTGACGTCGTCACGATCGCGACTCCTCCACAACTTCATTTGCCAGTGGCGCGAGAATTCCTCAGTAGAGGTATCCACGTCATCTGTGAGAAACCTTTTACGAAAGACCTGCAAGAGGCCCACGAGCTACGCAAATTGGCAAGTCAATCCGGACGCCTGCTCTGTTTGACTCACTGTTACACGGGATATCCAATGGTGCGACAGGCGAAATAAGCGACATTGGCGTTTTCGAAAAAGCTCGATGGGGGAGGGTGCCATCCTTGGCGAGGTCGGTTCACATCCGTTCAATATGGCATCTTTTGTGTCCGGCCTTAAAGTCGTTCGATTATCTGCTCGCATGTCAACTGTCGCTGCGAACCGAGAAGTCTACGATAATGCTTATCTCTCGCTCGATTACGAGGATGGCGTTCAGGGAAGACTTTGGGCAAGCTATGTTGCAGCGGGTAACGACCAGGGTTTGTGGTTCCGGATGTTTGGCGAGAGAGGCTCACTAACATGGTACCAGGAACAACCGGATGCCCTTTGGTTGAAACCGATCGGTGAGCCAGCAGTGCGCTACGCTCCGGGTTTTGATTCCTTGGCACCCGAATCGCTCAAGGCCTCACGTTTTCGAGCAGGTCATCCGGAAGGATATGCTCTGGCCTTTGCGAATCTATATTCAGAATTCGCGCTGGCGATTATCGCAGAAAAGCTGTTTCAGCCGTCGGCTCCTTTTCTGAACTGTCTTCCGAATTCCGACGATGGTGTACACGTCATGGAGATGATCGACGCAGCCAACAAGTCGAATAGCCAAGACGGTGCATGGACGCAGCTTGGAACTTTTGGACAAAATGAGTAAGACGATTTTGGACCGTTTCCGTCTGGACGGCCGGGTAGCCCTCATCACCGGAGCCGGTCAAGGCATTGGTAAAGCGTTTGCGGTCGCACTGGGTGAGGCGGGTGCAAAGATAGCTGTAGTTGACCTGAACCGCGATCTTGCGCATCAGGTGGCTAATGAACTTCTAGAACGAGACATCAATGCAATCGCGATGGCAGCCAATGTTGCGGATCCCGAAAGTATTGAGGTCATGGTGAGCAATGTGCTCGATCACTTCGGTAGGCTAGATATCGCGTTTAACAACGCAGGAGTTAATAAGAACTCGGCCGCAGAGGAAACCCCGCTCGAAGAATGGGACCAGACATTTGCCGTCAACCTCAGAGGTCTCTTTCTCTGCTGTCAGGTTGAGGGACGTCACATGCTAAAAGTCGGGTATGGAAAAATTATCAACACCGCTTCTATGTCCAGTGTGATTGTTCCGCATCCTCAAAAACAAGCTGCGTACAATACCTCGAAGGCTGGGGTAGTTAATTTGACGCGGAGCCTAGCGGCGGAATGGGCAGATCGGGGTGTTCGCGTAAACTGCATATCACCTGGGATTGTTCGGACGCCTTTAATCGTGAATTCTCCGGCCCTTGCACCTCTAGTTACCCGATGGCTGCAAGACATTCCCATGGGTCGACTATGTGAGCTCGAGGATCTTCAGGGAGCGGCTGTTTACATGGCTTCGGAAGTCTCAGATTACATGACGGGGCACAATCTCGTGATTGAGGGAGGTCACACACTTTGGTGAAGCACTCTGATCCGCTTCCAAATGAGGTTCCCAGCAGTCCGCCGGTAGTGGACCGCTTTGCCGACGATTAAAAAACCTGAAGAGTAGCTCGCTGTTATTTAGGCGTCACTTCAACAAGATCCGGAATGGTGCCCCCATGTCGAAGAGCGTGGGCCCGAAGGTATGCGTCTCGAGAGTCCGGAAGATGGTTACGAACAATTTCGACCAATACGTCGCGACTCTTTCCCTGCATAGCCTTGATGATTTGCCGATGATCCCGCTCTACTTTTTGTAAATGTCCTGGTTCGGAATACTTGATTGCGCGAATCAGGTGCGCTTGTTGCGCATATTCCATAATGCTTTGGACCAACTTGCTGTTTCGACACGCTGAAAACTGTTGGCGGTGAAATTGGATATTCAATCGAAAGACCCGGCGTAGGTCATGGCTCTCGATCGCTTCTGAGTGCTGGTCTTGGATTTTCTTCATAGTCTCCACGGCCTCCTTGGGAGCAGGGAGAGGCGTCCGCATTGCTGCGGCTACTTCGAGGATTTCACGAACTTCATAGATTTCGATCACCTCTTCTGGAGTTAATTCGCGCACGTAGGCGCCTCGATTAGGGACGCGAACCACCAGTCCCATCGAGTCTAGCTGGCTGAGTGCATCGCGAACGACATGGCGCTTAGAGTGAAAGCGTGCCATCAGATCTTCCTCGGTCAGTTTTTCTTTTGGGTGAAAAACCCCAAAGACGATATCCTCCTCCAGTTTGCTAACGATGTCTTCGATGCGCAGTATAGGAATTCTGCGATTAGCTGGCATATGAGAAATAGTAGCAGGGCCAGCGTTGGCAAGCAATATATTGGGAAAAATATTGATAATATTGTTAGCGCAATTCTGGCTTTCTCTCAGGGCTGATCGAAAAGCTTTTGCGTGCATTCTTTACGAGCATACCACTCGGGTAGCGGCGAGTTAGTTATACGGCTGACGACACGGGTTCCATCCCCTCGGCAAGCTGTCTGCCCGATGTGGAACCTCTCACGGGGATCAGGTTGTCCCAGAACACCGACATGGCAGGTTCTCTTTCGCGGAGGCTGATTAATGGGCTTACGCGGTCGCCGCTCTCGCGAGGTGACTTAGATACGCCTCCACCTCGTTCCAGGCGTCGTGTTTCGCGGCGAGGGTGACGTAGCCGTCGGGTCGAACGACCCAAATGCCCCCGGTCGGCGTACTGTTTGCGCGGCGAAGGCTCGACAAGATTCGGTTATTTTGAAAGCAGCGATCTCGACGCGGGCGTATCTTCTGCGGACAATGCAAAGCGCGGCGTGTTTCCCGAACCCACGTCTGGTTAGCCCTCACGGATTGGCGCGCGCTTGCCGGGTTCTGGGCCGCGGTGCACATGTGCGGATCGCGCGTTCAACGGACTGTCGGAATACGCCACAGCCACCTCCGAAAGGAGATTTGCCATCGTTCGTCTGACCGGTGCGAAACCAAAAAACTAGTTAGACATAACCCGCGTTCCAGATTGTTCATTCAGCACGATTGCAGGACTAGCTAGTGTGGA
>WNFN01246927.1_pt3 | contig 10534 bp, 9 predicted proteins | sample 5400161 | NCBI WGS metagenome assembly WNFN01 (sample SAMN13153353, study PRJNA577476) | soil metagenome | isolation source: 80 cm saprolite on Douglas fir-dominated hillslope | place: USA:California | collected 2013-09-17
TGCTTCGCTTTTCCATTGCGGCGGCCCGCCGGCAATCAACCAGGCGGCCTTCATCTGCGGCAGCCCGGAAATTTTGGAGAGGCCGCTCAGCGTAAACGTCGGCGCGCCGCGATTCGTCGCGAAGCTCGCCGGCCGATTTTCCTCGAGCGTAAAGTCGAGGAACACTTCATCGGCGATGAGAGCGATCTCTCGCGCGGAACAAATGGAATTCAGTTTCGTGATTTCCGCGTTTTTTGCGAAGTGCCCCGTCGGATTATTGGGGTGCACGACAATCACCCCGCGCGTGCGCGGCGTGACGGCCTGCTCCAACGTATGAAAATCGATCTGCCATCCGTGATCGTAAAGCAGCGGATAGCGCACCAGGCTGACGTCTTGAATGTCCGCCAGAAAATCGAACAGCGGATAACTTGGCGAAGGAATCAGAACTTCGTCACCCGGGTCGCAGAGCGTTCGAAAGACGTAGGAATACGCTTCGCTGGTGCTGGTCGTGAAGAAAATATCCTCTGCCGAAACGTCCTCGTTGCGACCGGCATAATAGCCAGCGACCGCACGGCGAGCGGATTCCAGCCCCCTCGGATTGGGTTCGTAGGAAAGCGCAGCCGGGTTGCCCAATGCATTCAGGATCGCGGAACGATCGTATTCGAATCCGCATTCGGTGGGATTCGAAACGGTCAAGTCGAGCAACGGCTTCCCCGCCGCGCGATGCGCTGCCAGCGCTTGGCTCAGCCGGTTCGGCGTCAAATTCCAATTTGTGCGTTTTGCAAACATTTTTGAAGCCGCATCATTATAGGGGAACGGCCGTGTTTGTAGGGGCGCCCCGACCGGGTCGCTGCGCCCTCCTCAAGCAGTTTGCAATCCGGCCTTGCCCGAAGCCAAAACCCACTTGACGTATACTGAACGCGCCACAAAGCCATGACCTCAAAGCCTCAAATTCCCTCCCCGCCCGAGCCCGTGCCGCAGATTGATCTGTCCGCGCAGTACGCCGCGATCGGCGGCGAGATTCGAACGGCCGTCGAGCGCGTGATGGCGTCGCAGCATTTTGTCCTGGGGCGCGAAGGAACCTCGCTGGAAGACGAAATCGCCAGGCTCTGCGGCGTCGCTCACGGTGCCGGCCTCGCTTCCGGAACGGATGCCTTGATTTTGGCCCTGCGCGCGTGCGGTGTTCAGGCGGGAGACGAAGTGCTCCTGCCGCCGTTTACATTTGTGGCCACGGGAAGCGCCGTCAGCGCTCTCGGCGCGAAGCCCGTTTTCGTGGACATTCGCCCGGACACCTACAATATCGATCCATCCGAATTCGAACGCCGCGTGACGCCGCGGACGCGCGCCATCGTGGTCGTCCACCTCTTTGGCCTTGCAGCGGACATGGACCCCATCTTGGCGTTTGCGAAGTCACGCAAACTTCCGGTAATCGAGGACAACGCTCAGGCCATCGGCGCGTCCTACAAAGGCCGGCGGACCGGTTCGCTCGGCGACGCCGCATGCCTCAGTTTTTACCCCACGAAAAATCTGGGCGCCTACGGCGACGCGGGAATGGTGGTGACGAATTCAGCGGAACTCGCGGCGCGCATTCGAACGCTGCGGAATCACGGACAGGCCGAAAAATATCTCAGCAGCGAGCCCGGCTGGAACAGCCGCCTCGACGAAATCCAGGCCGCAATTCTGCGCGTAAAGTTGCGCCATCTTTCGAATTGGCAGCGCGCCCGCCAATCGCACGCCGCGGAATACAACCGGCTCTTCTCGCAGATTCCCGGCGTCATGCCGCCGCTCGCGCCGGAAGGATTCGAACACGTCTACCACCAGTACACCATTCGAGTCGAGCAGCGCGATGCCCTTCAGAAATTCCTGAGCGAAAGAAAAATTGGAAGCGCGGTTTATTATCCTTATCCATTGCACGTGCAGCCGCTCTATGCGTCGCTCGGTTACAAAGCCGGCGATTTTCCGCATGCGGAGCGTGCCGCGCAAGAAGTACTTTCGCTGCCGATGTATCCGGAATTAAGCAAGCAACAAATTGCGCGCGTTGTGGAGACGATCGCCGAATTTTTGAAGTGTTGAGTTCCTTGAGACTACTAATTGTTTATTTACCTAAATAGAGTAGCGCCAGCAGGAAAACCCAAAGCCCATCCATGAAATGCCAGTAGTAGGAAGCGATTTCCGCAGCCGTGGGCAAGGCAATGCGCGTATTGTCGAATTTCCGGGTCAAAACGTAGAGCAGCGCGCCAACTCCACCGAGGAGATGCACGCCGTGGGCAGCAGTGAAAATATAGAAAAAACTGCTGGCCTGATTGCTGGCAATGTAAATGCCCTGCGCCACAAGCTGGCGCCAAGCAATGAGTTGTCCGGCAACAAACACAAAACCCAAAACCGTGGTAACCATCCAAAACTTCCGAAAACCGGGCAGGTCCGTGAGTGAGAGCCGCCGCCGGGCCACTTCAAGAGTGAAACTGCTTGCAAGAAGGATGGCGGTATTGGCCCACAGAACGGGCGGAAGATGCACTGTGACCCACGCGTCACTGCCGCGGCGAAGAACGATGAAGGCGCTGGAAAGCGCCATGAAGAACATCAGAATGGAAACAATGCCAAGAGCGATTGCGGTCGAATAACGCCTGGGAGTCGGGGACTCCTTGCGGCGGCGCTTGCCGTCGTCTCCATCTCCGTCATCGCCACCGCCTGGGGGCGGGGTGGGGCCGCCTCCTCCTCCCCCGACGTCTTCGACGATGAGTTCGATGTCCGGAATTGCGGTTGTGCCCGGCATGGTGACCTTCTCTATTCTCCAGACTCTATTCTCCGGATTCGCGGGCCTTGGCACCTTGCTCCGGAGCAAAGTGCTGTGGCACGAAATCCTCGGCCACATCCGGCACGCTGAATTCGTAAGCCCCACGATACACCACCGGGTCGCTCGGGCCAAAATCATCGGCGGGCGGCGGCGAGGGGACGCTCCATTCGAGTGTGGTGGCGCGCCAGAAGTTGCACTCTTCGGCCTTTTCGCCACGGAAGAGGCTCCATAGGAAATTGATAAGGAAAAGCCCCTGGGCAAAAACAGTGAGGAGAATGGCGACGGTAACGAAGGTGCGAATCGAAGAACCGGCGGCGGCAACGGAGGCCAACGGGCTTCGTTCAGGCGGCGGCCAAAAAGTTTGGGGAACCAGAAAAACAGTGCGCCAAGAATTGCGAACGTGGCCGCGACGCCCATGACGAGATGGAAATGGCCGGTGATGAAATCGTCGCTGACGGCAGCGGCGGCGAGATCTTGGCGGGCGAGGAAAATGCCGGAGAGTCCGCCGGAGAGAAAAAGTGAAATGAAGCCGAGCGCGAAAAGCATTGCGGTGTTGAGCTGGATGCGCGCGTTCCAAAGTGTGCCGAGCCAACTGACCAGCAGGATCGTGGCGGGCAGTCCGAGGGAAGAAGCCAAAAGCGAAAAGACCAGCGGCGAAAACGGATTCATGCCGCTGGAAAACATGTGCTGGCCCCAGACGCAAAAACCGAAGACGCCCACACCGCACAGCGCCAGAACCACGAGGCGTTCTTTCCAAACCGGTTTGCGGGAAAACGTGGAAATCAGATGCGTGACGAGGCCGAAACACGGAAGCATGGCGATGTAGACTTCGGCTTGCGCGAAAAACCAGAAGAGGCGCTGCCAAAGGATGGAGACTGCACTTGTGACAACGGCGCCCGGCTGACTGGCAAGGAGATACAACGGGGGGAAAAAGTGCGTGCTCAAGAGGCGATCCGAGAGCAAGCAGACGCAGGCCGCCAAAAGAATGCTGAAAATCAGCATTCCCAGGATGGCATTGATGAACCAGGCCCAGACGGTCAACGGGAGCCGGGGGAGCGTCATTCCCTGAGCGCGGAGATCGATGGTGGTAACGCTGAAATTGAGCGCGTTGAGGAGGGACGCAGCGCAGAAGATGGCAACGCTGACAATCCATAGCGTGATGCCGGAGTGAGGGGAAATCAAAAACGCGCCGGTCATGCCTACGAACGACGCCACCGTGGCCCAGAACGCGAGGAGGTTCAGCACAGGGAAAGCCATTTCGCGAGCGCCAATCTGGAGCGGCAGGAAGTAGTTTCCGAAGCCGGCCTGCGGCGCAGCGGTGAGTACCAGAAAAAACGGGAGATGCATCCCCGGCCACACCAGATGGAGGCGCATGAGCAGCGACATGGCCATGCCAAGAAAAACGCTGAACAGCGCGAGCCAAAGATAGTTGAGGCCGATGGCCTTGTGGTTGGTGCTGAAGACGTAGCGGGACAGGAAGCCGGTCTGCGGCGTCTCCGTGTGATTCGCTCCGCTGTCGTCGTTGCCCATGCCTGCTCTGGTGAGACCCCTGACCCGCCCGGGAATGAATTACAGCCTCGGGAACAGCCATCACTAGATTACATTTTCTTGGGGAATTCAAGCGTGGAAGGAGCTGGAGGTTGAAAGTCGAAAGACACGTCGGCCGGTTGCGCGGGGGATTCACCTTTTCGCCCTTCCGGACAAGGATGATGTAAAATATGGTCATGAAGATTCATCTGCGACCTGAGCTGGAAGAACTTGTCAAGCAGGACGTTCAGCGCGGGCCCTACCAAACCGTGGATGAGTTTGTGGAGCACGCCATTTCCCTGCTTCACGAGCAGGAAGCGTGGCTGGCGGAACATAGCAGCGAGATCCGGGCGAAAATCGAGCAAGGCTACGCCGCCGCACAACGCGGAGAATTGACCGGTTCCAACCAGGTGCGTTCCGCACTGGAGGAAAGGAAACGTGCTTGGCTCGCTGAAAAACGCCAAGCATGAGCAGTTACCAATTCACCCTTCAGGCGATAGAAGATCTTTTTGAAATCTGGAGCTACATCGCAGGCGACGAGCTAGAGGCAGCGAGTCGCGTTGAAGAGGCAATCCACGCTGGTTGTGCTTTCCTGGCAGATACTCCGCTCGCCGGCCGAATTCGCGAAGACCTTACCGCGCACCTGGCTTGTGCAACCCTACCGGAATTATTGGATTGTGTACCGTCCAAAAGACAAAACCGCTGCAGGTCATTCGGATCATTCACACGGCACGAAATCTTCCGCAGATATTGAGTTAGGGCAAGGAAAAAAGTCCCTTCAAGATCGCACGGACAAACCGCGCCCTTTGACGAACCGGCCAATAGCTGTCCATTCGGACTCAACCGATTTTGCAGGCGTCCTCGATGGAAGACTAGTCTGTCAAACCGCTGACACTCGGCGCTCTCGTCCGAGCAAGAAATTCTCCCTGAGTGCTTGAAAATAAAGCGCGTTCCAAAGCGAGAGTGTTTGGCCTTGGACGTGCGATTTCGTCAGTGTAGGCCGCGGGTCCAACGATCCTGAGTCACCAGATGATCTCTTTCAGCCCTATCCCCAACGACACTTACCGTGGAAGCGCGGATGAGACGTCTCGCGAACTACGAAGACTTTGCTGGGACAGTGTCGACAAAAAAGCGAATCAGGCTGAACAACAACGGCTCTTTGAGAATACTCCCCGGTCCTTCGGTGGCGCCGCGAAGGAAATTCAAAACAGGCATATCGCCAATTCGCCAAGGCGGATCCAGCCTTCGGTGCAGGCTTTGCGAAAGCACTCAACTCCCTCAAGGGTATTTCAGGATAGCGAGGCACGACGATTACGCAACCACGCGGTCGCGGTGAAATGAAACTGAAGGAAAGAATGAAAATGGTCAACGCATCCCTCCAAGAAGTGAAAACGAGAAATAAAGACTCTACGTAGCGGCGAGTCGGCTGGATCGCATTGGAATGGGTGTTTTGCGACTGGGCCTGGTCATCGTTCTAGTCTGGATTGGCGGCCTGAAGTTCGCGAAATATGAAGCTGACAGCATCGTTCCTCTGGTGAGCCAGAGCCCATTGATGAGCTTTTTCTACCATCACCCAGCGCCAGAGTATAGGCAATACATGAACAAAGAAGGAGAGCTAAACGCAGCACATCGCGCCTGGCATGAGTCCAATGGCACTTACGCGTTTTCCCGCGGACTCGGCATCGTCATTATCCTGATTGGTGTTCTGATCGCGCTTCACCCCGTGCTGCCACAGGTGGCCGCTGTAGGGAGTCTCCTGCTCATTTTTATGGCATGCACCACACTTTCCTTTCTTGCCACTACACCAGAGGCGTGGGTGCCGGCACTGGGGGATACGACACACGGTTTTCCGTACTTGTCCGGCGCCGGAAGACTCATCGTGAAATATTGCATCATGCTCGGGGCCGCGATTACGACGATGGCCGACTCTGCAGGACAATATCTCTACCAACTGCCTGCCTGTACAAAAAAAATAACTTCCACGTAAGCGCTGAACGGATTCATGTTAACCCCTATCTCCAACGTACACGCGCTGTCGCTGGTCGGGAAAGGCACTAGTCGCTCAGTTTGCAGTCAATTTCAACTGTTCTAAGGAGAATGTCATGTCAGTCAAACATCAGATGTCGTCACCCACAACTCGTTCAGCATTTAAGGGCAACGGTGTTCAAGCAGGCGTCCCCGACAGCGTCCTGACGCGGGAAGCGACGGGCCTGCTTCGCGAGCACAGTACCGAATTGCTCTTCAACCATTCCCACCGCGTGTTCTTTTTCGCCTCCGCCCAAGGAGATGCCGCAGGGCTGAAGTACGACCCCGAATTGCTTTTCATATGCGCCGCTTTCCATGATCTCGGCCTCGTCAAAAAATACAATGGTGCTCCTGATCGCTTTGAAGTGGTCAGCGCCAATGCCGCACGCCAGTTTCTTGCGCATCACAAGCTGCCAGAGGCCACGATTCAAACCGCCTGGGATGCGATCGCTCTGCACACCACACCCGGAATAACACAGTACAAACAACCGGAAGCCGCGCTTCTCTATACCGGTGTAGGACTGGACGTTTTGGGAGAGGGTTATGACCAGTTTCCGGGAGAGTTGCGAAGGAAGATCGTCGCCGAGTATCCGCGCACGAACTTCAAGGAGAGTATCGTTCGCGCATTCTTGGGCGGCTTCGAGCACAAGACGCAGACCACGGCTGGGACGGTAAATGAGGATGTTTGCGCGCGGCTGATCCAGGATTACGTCCGAACTAACTTCTGCGATCAAATCGCAAATTCTCCGTTTGAAGATTCTTAATTCTCCATCATCTTCCGCGGTAATCCGCCGAACCCTGCATACTGGCGGGTGACCGCCACCTGACCGCAAAGAAGCCTGTCGGTGGCCCATCCCTTTCTGCGTCAGCACTCCATGACATGGGAGTGCTGCGTCCTTTCTTCGGCGGAGAGACCGGGCCAGTGTGGCCGCGAGGACTTACTTGGTGGCAGGATTCGGGTCGTGGCTCGGCGGCTCGGTTTCACCGCGGAAGGGCAGCTTGAGTGCCCGGGAAATCTCCGGCCAGAATTCGCGGAGCACGTCGAAACCCATGTCTTGAAGGATGCTGTAGGCCACCTGCTGCGCTGCGGGAGAGAAACCGCGTTCGTTGTCCGGGCGATATGTGTTGGCCAGCACGACCGCGCTCGTCGTCCCCAGCCATTCGGAATAATTGAACATGCGCGTTCCATCGTCGCGATGAGCCACGACAGCGTGCTCCATGGCATGAAGGAAGCGCTGCCGGGCGGGGCCGCGGGCCAGGCGGTAGTAGCGCGGGTCCTCCGAAAATATCCAGGGATACGCAAATTCCTTAAAGAACCTGGAGGAAGCCTGACCGGCGAATTCGGCACCGAAGCGCTTGCCGTACCCCTGGGCCCCCTGTCCATAGCTGGGGTCGGTGTCTTCGGCTTGGTCAAGCCCCGCGTTGAAGCCGCTGGCAAGAAAGGCCACAGGCTCAACTGAATCCTGGACGAACAGAACGAATTTACCTTTGAAGTTGAGCGTGCACAATTTCGCACCGGGCTTGTAGTGCGGGGGACGCTGCACTGCCTTGCGTTCCAGGGGCCGGGCGAACGTGCCCACGACCTTCTTCAACGGGCCGTCGTAGTCTGCTAGCTGCACCATCGGCGGCGGCTCAACGCACGGCGCGGCCGCATTCTTCGTAGCTTCCTCCGTGAAAGGCGCAGCGGGCGGCGGCTGAGGAGGAGCCGGCGGCTCCTGCGCGCAAACCATGCCGCCAGCCAGTCCGGCCAGCGTCGTCAAGAAGGACGTTCCTACCAGCGCGCGAAAGCGAGTTCGGTGTCCCACGGTCCGGAATAAAGCCTATCATTTTGCCTACCTGACCACGAAATGCACTATGCTCCCGTTGAGTTATCGGGGAACGAAAACGACTCACTCCCGTTGTCACAAGCTGACCGCTGCAGCGCACATTGATGGCGACAAACCGACGTTTCGAAAACCGATCCTGGTTATCGAGCGATGCTCTGGCTACTGCTCGGGGATTAACGCCGGAGGCCTCGATGGCATCGATCTGCTCGGTTACCTTCATGGAACCCAATTCAGCGCCGATGCCAGCCCCTACCCTGCCGCTGACAACCAGGCCGGTCACGAAGAGGCCGGTTTCGTGGATGATCGAGTAGACGAGAGCCGCGGGAAGCATGGACTTGGCTCCGAATCGAACCAGGCTGCTGCGGCTTTCTAGGGAGAGCCCGGCGCCGATGGCGGCACCCGCCAAGGCTACCAAGGGCAAGGATTTGGAACCTATTTCGTCGAGCTGACGAAGCAGCTCGCGACCTTCAAAGGGGCGGCGTACTGCGGCGCGCATCACCTGCCACGCAAAAAGGCCGAGATCGCCAAACCACTCGAGGAAGCGGTTGATCAGACTCCAGACGGAAGTGATCGTAGATCGCATGAGTGATGTATCCTGCCGTGCGTCCGGGCTGATCCAGCGGCGAGGAATCTAATTCCCTCCTTGGCTGGAAGTTCCATACGGAGATCGAGGATGGTGTGGCGATTGGCCTGAGAGAAACCAATATCCTTAGAGTCTGAGATACCATGTTGAGAATTCAGGTGTCTGTTCCAAAGGGGACACAAAACGCGGGGCAACTTCGCGTTGTGGGTATTTTTCTATGGCGGCGGGCCCGAGCTCGTCAGAAAAATGGGCCAACCTCCGACCCACAGAGGAAGATCCATGTTCTTGACGAATACACACAGATATGGGAAGTTTACACATAGGGATTGGAAGGGCCGGGAAGATGCGGACGAACATTGAAATAGACGACCGGTTGATGCGCGAGGCGATGCGCAGCTCTGGCAAGCGGACCAAGCGGGCCGCGGTCGAAGCTGGGCTTCGGCTGCTGGTTCAGACACAAGCGCAGGCGAAGATACGGCGGTTGCGGGGGAAGATCCAGTGGCAGGGCAACCTGCACGCCTCGCGGCTCGGGCACGTGTCCAAGTAGGCCGGGACGTGGTGATCGTAGATACGACGGTGTGGATCGACTACCTGGGCGGCGTGCAAAATGCCGAGGCCGATTGGTTGGACCGTGAAGTTAACCGCCAACGGCTGGGTTTGATGGACCTGATTCTATGCGAGGTTTTGCAAGGCATTCGCGATGACGCCTCATTTGGCCGAGTTCTGCGCGAACTCCGCCGGTTCGAGGTTTTCGAGGCAGGAGGCGCAAGGCTAGCGATCGCCGCGGCACGGAATTTCCGGAGCCTTCGCCAGCAGGGTTACACCGTGCGCAAAACCATCGATTGCTGGATTGCCACGTTTTGTATTCAAGAGCGGCATTCGCTTCTGCACAGGGATCGGGACTTCGATCCATTTGAGTCATTGCTAGGTTTGCCAGTCATCCGTCCTTAAGAGGGCCTTCCCTTTGCGCTCGACGCGCGTTGCTTTCGGTATTCGTCAGGAAGCAGCAATAGAAACGTACAAGCACCTTCGGGAACTGCTGATTGTGGGAACTATGGTGCTGCGAGGCGGTAGAGGTAGAAACGGAAGAAGGCGTCGGGATTGGAATCGAGGCAGACTTGGGCGTTGGGGGCGCCGGCGTCGGGGCGAGTAAAACCTTTTTCGTCGACGCGGATGTGCATGGGTTGGACGGGGCACAGATTGGGATTCACAAGGAAGGTGATGGTCATGGGGTCGAAGAGGGTTGGTGTTTCCTGGCCCCACTGGTGGTAGAGCAGAGCGAGGGCGTCGGTGAGCGGGGTGCCCTGACTGAAGAGGAAAGCGCGTTTGACCTCGTCGAGCTTGAGTTGGGTGGCGTCGAGGGGCATGACATAGAGGGGCACGCCTGCGGCGATGAGTTTCTGGGCGGAAGGAATGTCATTCAGGATGTTCCATTCGGGTTGCGGGGGCTGGGGAGGTCCGAAGCCGAGGTCGCCGTAGCCACGCTTGATGGAGCCGCCCATGATGACGACGCGCTTGAGCTTTCGGAAGGTGGCTGGATCGTTGTCGATGGCGGCGCCCACGTTCATCAGGGGGCCGATGGCGATCAGTGTGACTTGGCCGGGGTTGCGGCGGATTTGGTCGAGGAGGAAAGTGACGGCGTCGGGGTGAGCGGGCTTGGCGAGGCGGTTGTTCTCGGCGTAGCGGCGCTGCGTGAAAGTGCCCTTGGGGGGCGTGGGAACACCAGCAGCTACAGGGATTTCCGGGCGACCAGCTTCGGCAAGGAAGCGGTCGAGGAGCTTGGCGCGGGTCTCGGTGTCA
>WNFN01082914.1_pt3 | contig 10532 bp, 12 predicted proteins | sample 5400161 | NCBI WGS metagenome assembly WNFN01 (sample SAMN13153353, study PRJNA577476) | soil metagenome | isolation source: 80 cm saprolite on Douglas fir-dominated hillslope | place: USA:California | collected 2013-09-17
CAGAACACCTTGAGGATCTGGAAGCGCACCGAGCGGACCGCCTGCTCGATCTCGCTGCTGTCGGACGACAGCAGCACCGCGCCGAGCACCTGCTTGTAGCGCTGCACGGGCACCGCCACGCTCAGCACCAGGCCGGCGCCCTCGCGCTCGCTGCGCACGGCATCGCCGATGTCGCCGCGCAGCGCCCGCTCGACCTCGGCGTAATCGGCGGCGGTCTGCGTCAGCGGCTCGCGGTAGGGTGGATAACGCTGCTGCCCGGACAGCCCGCCAATCACGCTGTCATAGAGCCACGTCCCCAGCCGCGGCAGCGGACCGGCCTCGCCGGGCGGCGGCAATTCCTTGATCTGCACGACGCCGCCCGGGCCGCGCAGGACGCGGCTGTCGGCTATGAGCTTGCCCTCGCCGTCGAACAGGCGCGCGCGGGTATGGGTGGGCTCGACCAGCCGGCGCATCATCTGGCGGCCGAGCTCGGGAATCAGGGTCTCGCCTTCGCCCAGCGAATCGATGACCGCGCCCTCGCCGAGCGCGGCGGCGAAGATCTGCCCTTGCGTGCGCAACGCATCGAGCTGCGCCGCCACCAGGCTCAGCTGATATTCGCCGAGATAGAGCAGGCCCAGGCCGAGCAGCCCCAGCGCCAGCACATTCACCGCGAGGATGCGGCGGGTGAGCGGCGAGATGCGCGGACGACGGCGCGGCCGCGCCGTTGCGGCCGGTGGCGCCGCCGCTTGCCCTTCGGCCGGCGCGGGCGCGGCCGGGCGAGGCTCAGCGGTCGCGGTAGCGATATCCGACACCATAGAGGGTTTCGATGTGCGCGAACCCCGAGTCTACTGCCTTGAACTTCTTGCGCAGCCGCTTGATGTGACTGTCGATGGTGCGATCGTCGACATAGATGTGCTCACCATAGGCGCCATCCATGAGCTGGTCGCGGCTCTTGACGTGGCCGGGGCGCAGCGCCAGCGACTTCAGGATGAGGAACTCGGTGACGGTGAGGTCGACGTTGACGCCGCGCCAGCTGCACTGGTGCCGCGCCGGGTCGAGCACCAACTCGCCGCGCTGCACCACCGGCTCGCTCTCGCCGCTGCCGCGCGCCAGCTCGCCGCGGCGCAGCAAGGCGCGGATGCGCTCGACCAGGAGGCGCTGCGAGAACGGTTTCTTGATGTAGTCGTCGGCGCCCATGCGCAAGCCGAGCACCTCGTCCACCTCATCGTCCTTCGAGGTCAGGAAGATGACGGGCATCGCGCCCTGCTTGCGCAGATGCCCGAGGAGCTCCATCCCGTCCATGCGCGGCATCTTGATGTCGAGGATGGCGAGATCGACCGGTTGCGCCGCCAGACCGCGCAACGCCTCGGCCCCGTCGGAATAGGTGCGCACCTGGAAGCCCTCGGCCTCGAGCGCGATCGCCACCGATGTCAGGATATTCTTATCGTCGTCGACGAGAGCAATCGAACTGACCACGGCTGCAATGCCCTTTCCCGCGAATAAGATCGGCGGATACTCGCCTTCCAGTATGGCGGCTTTAAGGCGAGTGGGGCGCGATGCTGCCATCCCCGCCCTCGGCTATGCTAAGGGAAGAGGCGAGCCCGCCGGAGATATGCGCATGGACCAGTCCCGCCTGACCGTCGCCTTCCTCAATCTCGGCCATTTCCTCGACCATCTCGCCATGCTGATCTATGCGACGGCGGTGCTGGTCATGACCAGCCAGTTCGGCCTCGCCTATCAGGACATGCTGCCGCTGTCGCTCGGCGGGTTCATCGCCTTCGGCGGCGGGTCGCTGCCGGCGGGGTGGCTGGGCGACCGCTGGGGCCGGCGCAACATGATGCTGGTGTTTTTCCTCGGCCTCGGCGCCGCGCTCGTGCTGGCCGGGCTGGTCACCAGCCGCTGGCAGATCGTCGTCGCCCTCACCCTCATCGGCGTCTTCGCCTCGATCTACCACCCCGTCGGCATCGCCATGCTGGTGAAGGACCAGGCGCGGGTGGGCCGTGCGCTCGGTTGGAACGGCGTCTGGGGCAATCTCGGCCTCGCCTTCGCCGCCTTCATCGCCGGCTGGTTCTCCGATCACGTGAGCTGGCGCGCCGCCTTCATTGCGCCCGGGATTTTCACGCTCGGCGCCGGGATCGCCTTCGCGCTGCTGGTGCCGAACGGTGGCACGCCCGCTGCGAAGGCGGCGGCAGGCACCGCGCGTCATGTCCCGGACGCGCTGGCGCGACGCGTCTTTGCGCTGCTGACGCTGGCGACGCTGTGCAGCGGCGTGATCTTCGCCGCCGCCACCAACGCTCTGCCCAAGATTTTCGATGAGCGCCTCGCCGCGCTCGTCCACACGACCTCGGGCATCGGCACGCTCGTGGCGATCGTCTACACGATTGCCGCGATGGCGCAGCTTCTGGTCGGCCAGCTCATCGACCGCTACTCGCTGCGCGGCGTGTTCCTGCCGCTGGCGCTGCTGCAGGTGCCATTGCTGCTGCTGGCCGGCACGCTCAGCGACTGGGCGATGCTGGCGCTGGCCACCGCGATGATGTTCGTCGTCTTCGGCCTGATCCCGATCAACGATGCGATGGTGGCGCGCTACGCGCACGACAGCTGGCGCTCGCGCGTCTATGCGGTGCGCTATGTCGTGTCGTTCGGCGCGGGCCTGCCGGCGATCCCCCTGGTGGCCTATCTCCAGCCCAAGGCCGGCGGCTTCGCCCCACTCTTCGGCGTGCTTGCGGCGATCGCGCTGGGGACGCTGGTGGCGGCGCTGCTGTTCCCGAGCGGACGGCCCGAGGCGGTCGCGGCACCGGCACCGGCGGAGTAGCGGGCAAAGCGGATTGCGCGCGGCGAGCGCTCTGCGCTAGATCGGAGGGCGATGGGCGAGGAGCGCGCGGATTCTCCTGCGGCAACGGCGCGGCGGCTGGTGCGGGCCCTTGATCGCGCGACGCTCGCCACCAGCCAGGACGGCTGGCCCTATGCCTCGCTGGTGCTGACGGCGGTCGACCAAGACGCGACCCCCTTGCTGCTGCTCTCGGATCTCGCCGAGCACAGCAAGAACCTCAAACGCGACTCGCGGGCTTCGCTGCTGTTCGACGGCACCGCGGGGCGGGACGACCCCCTCACCGGGCCGCGCGTGACGGTGCTCGGCGAGGCGAAGCCGGTCGCCGATCCGCGCCTCGTGGCCCGCTTCACCGCCCGCCATCCCTCGGCCGCGGCTTATGCCGGCTTCGCCGATTTCCGCCTTTACCGGCTCGAGATCGCCCGCGCCCATCTGGTGGCGGGCTTCGGGCGAATCCACGCGATCGCCGCAGATGCGCTGCTGTCCCCTGCCGCTCCGGCCCTGGCGGAGGGGGAAAGCGACATCCTGCAGCATATGAACGAGGATGATGGCGAGGCGATCGAGCTCTATGCCACCCGGCTCGCCGGCGCCAGCGGCGGCGGCTGGCGGATGACCGGCATCGACCCGGACGGGATCGACCTGCGCCGCGGCGGCGCCGTGGTCAGGCTTGACTTTCCGGCGCCGGTGGGCGATCCGGAGGGCGCGCGAGCGGCGTTGGCCCAGCTCGCGCGCGAGGCGAGAGGGACAGCCTGAGGTTCTATACCCAGGCGGGAACAAACCCGGGTGGACTAGCGTTCGCAGGCGACTTACCGAGGGCGGCGGAGAACCGCTGGCCGCCGCGTGCAACGAACCATAAAGACAAGGCGCGATCCAGGAGGGTATGCCGTGCAAGACGCAGCTCACACCGTGACGGGAACGGCCAGCAGCTACGGGATCGACAAGCAGGGCGTAAGCAACCTCGCTGCGGCCCATTGGAACCTGGCGGTGCCCGTGCTCTGCGAATATGCCGTTCGGAGACGGGAGGGCCTCATTGGCGCGGGCGGCGCCTTCGTCGCGCGCACCGGCGTCTTCACCGGCCGTACCCCCAAGGACAAATACATCGTCGAGGAGGGCTCAAGCAAAGCCGACATCTGGTGGGGCGACATCAACAAGCCGGTGAGCGAAGAGGTCTTCGAGAGCATGGCCCGGCGCCTTGCCGCCTATTTTCAGGGCCGCGAGGTCTTCGTCCAGGACATGTATGGCGGCGCCGATCCGGACTATCGGCTCAAGGTGCGCATCGTCACCGACAGCGCCTGGCACAGCATGTTCGCGCGCAACATGTTCATACGCCCCAAGGCAGAGGCGCTCGACGATTTCCAGCCTGATTTCACCATCCTGCACGCGCCGCATTTCTTTGCCCAGCACGAGCTCGACGGCACCAATTCCGATACCTTCATCTTCGTCAATTTCGCGCGCCGGCTGGTGCTGATCGGCGGCACCGAATACGCCGGCGAGATCAAGAAATCGGTGTTCGGCTACCTCAACTTCCTGCTGCCGGCGCGTGACGTGCTGCCGATGCACTGCTCGGCCAATGTCGGCCCCAGGGGCGACAGCGCCATCTTCTTCGGCCTCTCGGGCACCGGCAAGACGACGCTCTCGGCGGACGGCTCGCGCACCCTCATCGGCGACGACGAGCACGGCTGGAGCCACAAGGGCCTGTTCAATTTCGAGGGCGGCTGCTACGCCAAGGTGATCAACCTCTCGGCCGAGGCCGAGCCCGAGATCTACGCGACCGTGCATCGCTTCGGCACGGTGCTGGAGAATGTCGTGCTCGACCCGGCAACGCGCGTCCCGGACCTTGCCGATGGCAGCCTCACCGAAAACACGCGTGCGTGCTATCCGCTCGATTTCATTCCCAATGTCAGCGCCACCGGGATGGCCCCGCATCCCGACAACGTGATCATGCTGACGGCAGATGCCTTCGGCGTGTTGCCGCCGATCGCGCGGCTGACGCCGGAGCAGGCGATGTATCATTTCCTCTCCGGCTATACGGCGCGCGTCGCCGGTACGGAGAAGGGCCTTGGCAACGCGCCGCAGGCGACCTTCTCCACCTGCTTCGGCGCGCCCTTCATGCCGCGCCATCCCTCGGTCTATGCCAAGATGCTGGGCGAGCGCATCAAGCAGCACGGCGCGCAATGCTGGCTGGTCAACACCGGCTGGTCCGGTGGCGCCTATGGCGTCGGCAGCCGCATGAAGATCGCGCACACCCGCGCCCTGGTGCGCGCCGCCCTCGCCGGCACGCTCAAGCAGGCGCCGGTGAAGCAGGAGCCTTATTTCGGGCTCTACGTCCCCGAGGCTTGCGGCGAGGTCCCGGCCAATGTGCTCAACCCGCGCAACACCTGGTCCGACAAGGCCGCCTATGACGAGACCGCGCGCGACCTGACCAAGCGCTTCGAGAGCAACTTCAAGAAATTCGAGGCCTATGTCGGCAACGACGTGAAGGCCGCCGGCATCCACGCCGCCGCCTGAGGGGCGAAGTTTCCGTCAAGAACGGGAGCCCCGGTCGCGGGCTCCGGTTCTTATGCTTCAGGCGCCCTTGGGAAAGCCGTAAAGCGCCTCGGGATTGGTGACGAGGATCTGGCGGCGCAGCTCCTCGTCCGGCGCCCAGGTACAGAGCGCGTCGAACAGCACCGCCTCATCCGGCCACGCGGCATGCACGCTCGGATGCGGCCAGTCGCTGCCCCAGACGAGGCGTTGCGGTGCGGCCTTGATGAAGGCGCGCGCGATCGCCCCGACATCGGCATAGCTCGGCGGCCCGACTTTCGACTCGAGATAGGCGCCGGAAAGCTTCACCCAGCAGCGGCCCCGGTCGATGAGCTTTTGCACGACGGCATAGGCCGGGTGCTCGGCACCCGCCTCGGGCGGGATGCGCGCGAGATGGTCAGCATGTCGATGGTGGCGGCGGCGCCGGCGTGGACGAAATTGAAGCGGATGCCGCGCACGCCCGCCGCCGCGAGGCGCCGCAGCTCCTCGTCGCTGACGGCGGTATCGACCGCAGCGATGCCGCGCGCGGCGACGCCCAAGGTGACGAGCGCCTGCAGCATGCAGCGGTTGTCGGTGCCGTAGGTCGAGGGCTGCACCAGAATGGTCCGCACCGTGCCGAGCCGCCGCTGCACGACGCGATAATCGTCGACATGGGCGTCGGGCGGCAGCAGCATCGCGTTGGGCGCCGCGGGGAAGCGGCTGTCGTAGACGTGGATATGGCAATCGGCGGCGAAGGGCGGCGCCCGATGCATCGGCCACAACTCGCCCGAGGATGACGGCTCCTGCGCACGCGCCGGGCCGCCTCTCACCGTGCCAGCGCCCGCCGCCAGCACGGCGACCGCCTTGAGCAGCGCGCGCCGCTTCATCGTCTTGGCCTCCTCCCGGGGCGCGTTCTTGGCGACGCCGGCCCAGGGCACAGCCTGCACGGGTTGGCGGGCGCGTTCAACTGTGGACTTTGCCGGCAAGCCTGATGAAGATGGCGCCCCGCCCTTGCGCGAAAGAGGCCGCCATGGCGCCGCAACCCAGCGTTCAGCACCGCATGGTCGAGGCGAACCGCATCCGCCTCCACGTCGCCGAGCTGGGCGAGGGCCCGGCGGTGGTGCTGTGCCACGGCTGGCCGGAGACGTGGTATTCCTGGCGTCACCAGCTGCCGGCACTCGCCGCCGCGGGTTTCTGCGTCCTGGCGCCGGATATGCGCGGCTACGGCCGCAGCGACCGCCCCGAGGCGATCGAGGCGTACACGCAGCTCCACATCGTCGGCGACATGGTGGGGCTGCTGGACGCGCTCGACATCCCGCAAGCGGTGATCATCGGCCACGATTGGGGCGCGCCGGCGGCGTGGCATTCGGCATTGATGCGGCCGGACCGCTTCCGCGCCGTCGCCGGCTTGAGCGTGCCCTATCGGCCCCGCGGCAAGGTCAGCGCCATCGAGGCGTTCAAGGCCGGCGGCATGGAGAACATCTATATGATGTATTTCCAGGAGCCGGGCGTGGCCGAGCGCGAGTTCGAGCGGGACGTGGCGCGCGCCTTGGCCTGCGTCTACTACTCCGCCTCGGGCAGCCTGCCCGAGGGCAAGCGCTGGCATCCCTTTGTTCCCAAAGGGAAAGGGCTGCTCGACACCGGCTTCGATCCGGCCCTGCCGCTGCCCTGGCTGAGCCAGGCCGACCTCGCCGCGTATGTCGCGGACTTCGCCGCCAGCGGCTTTCGCGGCGGCCTCAACTGGTATCGCAACCTGCACCGCAATTGGGAGCTGATGGCGCCCTTTGCCGGCGCGCCGATCCGCCAGCCGTCGCTGTTCATCGCCGGATCGCGCGACGGCGTCATCCGCATGCCCGGGATGCGCGTCGGCTTCGAGGAGATGCGGCCGATGCTGCCGGGCTTGCGCCGCAGCGTCATCATCGACGGCGTCGGCCATTGGGTGCATCAGGAGGCGCCGGAGCAGGTCAACGCGCTTCTCATCGACTTCCTGCGTGGACTATAGAAGCCGCGGGAGTGCTACAGAAAAGGCGGCAAGTGCTACAGGTCCGCTACAGCTCCGCACCATCCGGAGGATGAGAATGGCGACAATGAATCACCAGGTGCGGCTCGCCTCGCGCCCCGACGGCATCCCGCAGGCCCGGCATTTCGCGCTCGTCGCCGCGCCGCTGCCGGAGCCGCGCGACGGCCAGTTCCTGGTGCGCAACCTCTACCTCTCGGTCGATCCCGCCATGCGCGGCTGGGTCGGCGCCGTCGCCAATTATTCGAAGCCCGTCGCGATCGGCGAGGTGATGCGGGACCTGCCGCTCTCGGCGGCGCTGGGCGTGCTTGGCATGAACGGCGTCACCGCCTATTTCGGCCTGCTCGACATCGGCCAGCCCAAGCCCGGCGAGACGGTGGTGGTGTCGACCGCGGCGGGCGCGGTCGGCTCGGCCGTCGGCCAGATCGCCAAGCTCAAGGGCTGCCGCACAATCGGCGTCGCCGGCGGCGCGGAGAAGGTGCGCCTCTGCCGCGACGAGTTCGGCTACGACGCCGCCATCGACTACAAGGGCACGGCCGACCTCGACGCCGCGCTCGGCGACGCGTGCCCCAACGGCGTCGACGTCTATTTCGACAACACCTCCGGCCGCATCAGCGAGGCGGTGCTGCGCCGCATCAACAAGCGCGCGCGCATCGTCATCTGCGGCACCGCCGCGCTCGCGAGCTGGGAGCCGTGGCCGCAAGGCCCGCGCGTCGAGCGCCATCTCCTGGTCAAGAGCGCGCGCATGGAAGGCTTCCTCGTCTTCGACTACGAGAACCGCACGCACGAGGCCGTGCCGCTTCTGGCGCAATGGGTCCGCGACGGGAAACTGCGCTACCGCGAGGACATCCTCGCCGGCCTCGACCAGGCGCCCGACGCCATCGCCGGCCTCTATCGCGGCGAGAATCTCGGCAAGCGGCTGATCAAGCTGTAGCGCCGGCTTTTCCAGCTTGGCAAGCCACGCCCCGATCCGCACACCCTCGACATCATCTCACTAAATGCCATCGATCCGCGCCCGCGCTTTGCGCACCACACCGACCGACGCCGAGATACGGTTATGGTCGCGCTTGCGGCGCAAGCAGCTCGAGGGCTTCCGCTTTCGCCGCCAGCAGCCGATCGGCCCCTACATCGTCGATTTCTTCTGCCCGGCAGCGAAGCTCGTCATTGAAGTGGACGGCGGACAACACGCGACGCATGAACAACGTGACGCGGCCCGGTCGGGCTGGCTCGAAGAGAGGGGCTACCGTGTTCTGCGCTTCTGGAACAACGATGTGCTGGCGAATACAGATGGCGTGATCCTGGCGGTTCTCGATGCGCTCCGCACCTGAGCCCCCACCCTACCCTCCCCCTCAAGGGGGGAGGGATTGTATTATTTCCTGAAGCAGGGGCGTTTCGATCGCCTCATGCTCGCGGCACAGCCGCAGCAACCAATTCCCCCTCCCCCCTTGAGGGGGAGGGTGGGGTGGGGGGTGCGCTGCAGCCAAGACGAGCGGCCATGATGCCGCGACCTTTGCCGCTTGCCTTGGCCGCCACGCTGCTCTGGCTGCTCATCGCCGCGGCGGCGGCGCGGGCGCAGACGGACGAGATCCAGGTCTATACCGGCGAGATCAACGCGCCCGGCGCGTTCAGCGTGACGCTGCACAACAATTACACGCCGATCGGCCGCAAGGACCCGGCCTTTCCCGGCGCCATCGTGCCGAACCATGCGCTCAACGGCGTGCCGGAATATGCCTATGGCGTCAACGACTGGCTCGAGCTCGGCATGTATCTGCCGCTCTATTCGGTGACGGGCGGCGGGCGCTTCCTCGTCAACGGCGGGAAGCTGCGCGCGCTCGTCGCCGTGCCGCGCGCGGCCGAGCGCCGCTTCTTCTACGCCGTCAATTTCGAGCTGAGCTATAACGCGCGGCATTGGGCGAGCGAGCGCGTCGATGCCGAGATCCGGCCGATCATCGGCACACGATTCGGCCCGGTCGATCTCATCTTCAACCCGATCGTCGATGTGCCCTTCACCGGCGTCGGCGCGCTTGATTTCGCGCCGGCCGAGCGCGTTGCTTATAATCTTTCCAAGGAGTGGGCTGTGGCGCTCGAGCATTACGCCGATTACGGCGCGTTCCGGCATTTCGAGCCGGCCGACCGCCAGGAGCAGGCGGTGTTCGCGGTGGCCGATTACAACGGCGAGCCGGTCGATGTCGAGTTCGGCATCGGCCACGGCTTCACCGCCGCCTCGGACAAGCTCGTGCTCAAGCTGATTCTTACGCGGAGCTTTTAACGTTCAGGCCGGTGTGAAATTTTTGCGTCAAACGCGATTTCCCGTTGCGCTTCGCCGGAAAACATCCCATCTTCGTGCCCGCTAGTTTCTGCTTCGGCGCCTTGCCGTCACGCCTGCCGGGCGTGTTCTTCAAGTGACCATGAGGCCGACAACTGCAGCGCGGCACGCAAAGGGCGTGGCGCGCTTATCCTGATTTCACGGAGGCCATCATGGCTACGGGTACGATCAAGTGGTTCAATTCGCAGAAGGGCTACGGCTTCATCCAGCCGGATGCCGGCGGCAAGGACGTGTTCGTCCATATCTCGGCGGTCGAGCGCGCCGGTCTGCCGGGGCTCAACGAAGGTCAGAAGGTCCAGTACGAGATCGTGCGCGATCGCGGCAAGGAATCGGCCGGCAATCTGTCGCTGGTCGGCTGAGCCGGCGGGCGTCCTTCGCGACGCCCGCTCTGCGGGCTCCTCAGCGATGAGGGAGCTTCTTCTTCCTCATGGTGAGGAGCGCCCGCAGGGCGCGACCACGAGACGCCCGCCTACGGCATAAAAGATTTGGCCTCAGCCTGAGGAGCGGTCCCGAGCTTGTCGCAGGATCGCGCCTCGAAGGCCGCACGGAGTCGATCCAGCAAAGAGGCGGAGCCATGGCGCGCAGCAAGAAGTCCGCCGACACCAGCGAATTCGTGCTGTTCGACATCGTCTACACCGACGGCACGCGCAGCTCCCACCGCCGGGTGCCGAGCGCCGAGCTGGGCGGCCTCGACGGCGACACCAACGCCAAGGCGATCATCGAGGCGCAGGACGAGAAAGTCGCCACCCTCTCCGGCCGCCCCCGCCGCGAGATCAAATCCATCACGCGGTCGCAGTAGCGTCGCGCTCCTGAGCGCGATCGCTGGCGGGCGTCAGCGGTTGCGCAGCAACCGCGAGAGCCCGCACCGTGCAGAATCTGAC
>WNFN01219147.1_pt2 | contig 10531 bp, 6 predicted proteins | sample 5400161 | NCBI WGS metagenome assembly WNFN01 (sample SAMN13153353, study PRJNA577476) | soil metagenome | isolation source: 80 cm saprolite on Douglas fir-dominated hillslope | place: USA:California | collected 2013-09-17
AGCTCGTCGCGTGCCATGCGGTGGAACTCCAGGGCCTCGACCACCGCCATCTCTTCGGGCAGGGCGACGACGGCCAGCGCGGTGCGCTTGCGATCGCGCAGCATGGACAGGATCTTCCGCGCGTTGTACCCGACGGGGCCGACGGGCACGGCGTTGGACGCGGCCAGCGGGACCTTCAGGAACGCGAGCCCGTGGCCGGTGGCGGGCGCGTCCACCACGATGAGGTCGTACTTCGGACGGCGCGGCCAGCCCGTCCGCTCCTCCTCGAGGACCATGATCTTGCCCATCACCATCAGCTCGGGCAGGCCGGGGGCGGCGGCGAAGAACCGGCGATAGATCGGGCTGGCCAGGACCTTGCGGGACAGCATGTCCACGCGGACGATCTCGCGCACGTACTCGTCCATCACCTGCGCGGGCACGAGGTTCACCATCGAGAAGCCGGGCCGGACTTCCGTCTCCCGGCCCCCGACCGGCGCTTCCCCCAGGTAGCGGCTGGCGGGAAGGGGCGCATCGACCTCTATAAATAAGATACGTTTCCCTCGGGCGCGCGCGGCCATGGCGAGAGCGGTGCCGACCACGCTCTTCCCGACGCCGCCTTTGCCGGAGAGGATGACCAGCCGGTGCTCGAGGAGGTCGTCGAGGACCATGGCGTCGAGCGTAGCACGCGTCCGACGGGAGGTCGGACTAGAATGGTCCGTTCCGATGAGCTCGCCGGCGTCTCCCTCGGCCCCCGCGGTCGCACGCAAGCCCTTCGTCGTCATCGTCATGCCCGCCTACAACGCGGCCAAGACGCTGGAGGACACGTTCCGGCGGATCCCGGAGGGGTACTACGACGAAGTGATCGTCGTCGACGATTTCAGCCGCGACGACACGGCGGAGCTCGCGAAGCGGCTCAACCTCAAGGCCATCCGCCACCCGCACAACGTGGGCTACGGCGGGAACCAGAAGACCTGCTACATGGAAGCGCTGCGCGACGGAGCGGACATCGTGGTCATGCTCCATCCGGACGGGCAGTACGATCCCGCGATCATCCCCGAGATGATCAAGCCCATCCAGGAAGGCCGCGCGGACATGGTGCTCGGCTCGCGCATGATGACCCCGGGCGGCGCGGCCAAGGGCGGGATGCCGAAATGGAAGCAGGTCGCGAACCGCTTCCTCACCACCATGGAGAACCTGGCCATGGGCCGGAAGTTCTCGGAGTGCCATACGGGCTATCGCGCCTACTCGCGGCGGTTCCTGGAGACGGTGCCCTTCCTGCGCAACTCGAACGGGTTCGTGTTCGACACCGAGGTCATCTTCCAGGCCGTGCAGTTCCACCTGCCCGTGATCGAGGTCCCGATCTCCACGAAGTACTTCGCGGATGCGTCGTCGGTCGGGTTCCGGGTCGGCGTGCTCTACGGCCTGGGGACGCTGGCCACGGCGGGCCGGTTCCTCGCGCATCGCGCGGCGCTCGTCTCCAGCGACAAGTTCCGGCGCTAGTCGTCCCTCCAGCCCTCGAAATCGTTGCCGCCTCGTCCGATCGATCCATCGCGCGTCCTACGATCGATCAGATGGTCCACAGGGGACCCGGAGGTGATTCATGAGGGTTGGACTCAGCATCATGGTGACGTCTTTGGCCGTCGCGATGAGCGTGGGATGTACGCAGGACCGGGTGACCGCTCCGGTGACGGCGGACCAGACGAAGGTCGAGCAGGGCTCGGTGCGCCAGCAAGCGGCGCCGCCCGGATCGGGGTTGGTGCTCGACAGCCTCACGGGGCTGTCGGTGCCGCTGATCGGCCACGTGGGAGACGTCACCATCAACCAGGCGGTGATTACGAACTTGGCCCTCGTGGAGAACACGGTGGGACAGATCGTCGGCCTCGAGGCCAACGGCGTACTGCAGCTCACGGGAGGCGTGCTCGGCACCGACGTCGTGACGGAAAACTTCAACACCACGGTGAACGTCACGAGCTCCGGTCCCGGGAAGTGCGACCTCATCACGATCGATCTCGGAGCGATCAATGTGGACGCGCTCGGCGTCGCGAAGGTCGACGTGCCGGCGGCGACGCTCACCGGCCGCAGCTCCGGCGCGCTCGGGAGCCTGCTCTGCAACCTCGGCAGCGTACTGTCGGGCCTCACCGGTGGTGGGGCGGGGGCGGCAGGTGGCCTCGTGAACGCAATCAATAACCTGATCTAGCAGACCGTCGTCCGAGTATCGCCAGGGAGGAGTAGCGGCCAGCCGGTTGCTACTCTTTCCTCATTCTCGATATCCATGTTGTGATCGAAAGCGGTCAAGTTACGTGTCTTCGGATGTCCTGAGATTGGGCGGTTTGCGTCGAATACCCGATTCACGTGACGCGAGCCTGAAATAGTGTCACAAAGGGCTTGCTAGCCTTTTACGGCTTCCGTACACTCCCCGCTCGTTTTCGTTAGGGGGCCTCGGCAAATGCCGAGGAGCTCCGGGAGCCTCGGGACCTTCCCCCGGGCACCGGCCAAGGTGTTCGGGAGCCCGATGCGCTGGTCGAGACGACCGACGGTCCTGGCGCTCCTCCTCGCTGTACTTCCGTCCGCCGCCCGCGCGCAAACCCCCCTCCGGAAGATCGGCGAGATGGAGGTCGCGCTCGTCGGCCTCCACGCCACCGTCGATCCCATCAACCCCGTCGTCCCGAAGAACACGCCCTCCGGGGTGCGCGTCGTGGTCAAGGCCGGGGCGCAGGAATTGAGCGCGGCCGATCTCGCCGCGCTCTACGGGGCCGGATTCCACGTCGAAGCGTTGCTCTCCGGGCCCGGATTGCCGACGACGATCGACCTGCCGCACGTCGGTCCTGGCGAGGTCCTGCCCGCCGACCCGCTGCTCCTCCCACTCCCGGCGCTGCCACAGGGCGGTGACTACCAGCTCACCAACATCCGCATCGTCGCCGGCGGCGCCATTGCCCTCGACGTCGATCCGCCGCAGGTGACGGTCAAGGTCATCGACCAGATCCTCATCACGTCCGTCAAGACGCGATCGCTGACCCTGGAGGAGATCAAGCAGAAAGGGATCGTCCTCGACAGCGACGACTACCTGGGATTCGAGTTCACGCTCGGGCTGAAGCTGGAGTCGAACCCCGTGAACATCAGCTTCCCGGTCGTGTTCGACCGGCAAGGCGTCGTCGTCCCGCAGCCCATCCAGCCGCCGCCGGCGCCCGATCGCACCACGGTAGCGCTGCCGCCGCTCCCCGCCATCGTCCCCATGCTCCTCGAGGGCGAGGTGATCCAAGAGGGCGGCGCCAAGGAGAAGGTCTCCCTTACCCTCCCGAACGGCACGCCCATCCGCATCCCGAGCGTGCTCGTCATCCCCGGCAACGTCGGGTACCTCAAGCAATTCTTCTCGGCGCAGCTCTTCGTCGCCAACGGCGCTCCCGCCGGAACGAACCTGATCGTCCGCGACGTCAAGGGGACGATCCATCTGCCCTTCGGCAAGGACGCCATCGAGGGGCCCGACCCCACCACCGGCATCAACGACGATCCGCTCGCCCTGCCGGAGCTCCTGCGTGACGGCCAGACGATCGTGCAGCCCAAGACGATGGCCATCCTCGGCGTTGGACCGGACGGCACGCCGGGCACGGGAGACGACGCCGGCTCGCTCGCTCCCGGAGAGCAGGGCCAGGCGGAGTTCCTCGTGCGTGGGGAGAAGGAGGGCTTCCACACGCTCGACTTCGACGTGGCCGCGATCCTCGACGGCTTGCCCGTCGGCCCCGTCAAGATCACGGGCAAGGCCAGCGGCGGGGTGCTCGTCAGGAACCCGTACTTCAACATGACGTTCGCGGGGCGGCGATCAGCGGGATCGAGCCCGCCGTCGTCGATCCCTCGACGGATCCGCCGACGCTGGAATCCGGCGAGCGCACGATCCCGACGTTGGCTCCCGGCGATTCGAAGACGCTCGCCTTCCGCTTCACGAGCAACGTCACGGGCAAGGTGGTCGCGTCCTACCTGAACATGGACCTCGCCGAGGGCGGCGCGGGCACGGGAACGCTGCGGTTCACGCTCGGGGTGGGCGAGCGGGGCGTGCCGCTCTCGCCGGACACGTTGGTCCTGCCGACCGCGGTCGACCGGCTGCCGACGGGTGTGGTGGAGGCGGCCATGCGCGTGCTGGGACAGGCGTGGAGCCTCGCCAGCGCTCCCTCCTCCACACTGCCCAGGGGAGTCCTGCGTACCGATCGTAGTGCGGTCACGCAGAAGGCGCTCGCGCTGGCGGAGACCGGCCTGCGCACCGAGCTCGGCGAGCCGCAGGCGGACGCGATCCGCGATCTCGTCTTCGACTTCTACGGCTCGGAGCCGCTGGATCCCGGGTTCGATCAGCTCCTTCGCGAAACGGAGGCGGGTGAGGAGCTCGCGCGCGCGATCGGCCACGCCCTCGGCGGGGCGTCTGATGCCGTGGGGGGACCGCTCGCGTTCGAAGCGCTGACCGCGGCCAGTGGCTCGCCGTCACACGATTTCATTTCATTCGGAATGACGGGAAAGGTCCGCGCGTCGATCACCGATGGATCCGGCCGACGGACGGCGAGCGGGGAGATGGGCGGCACGATCCCCGGCGCCGTGTTCCTACCCCTCGGCACGGGGCCGGCGGGATGGATCGGGCTCGTCACGGATCCCGTCTCCTCGTCGTACGTCCTCGAGCTCACGGCGAACGATGCCACCGCCGCCGGTCTATCCGCGACGTTCCCCCGCGGAGATGGCACGTACGCTCGCGTCGAGGTGGCGTTGCCATCCCTCGCTGCCGGCGGCAAGGCGCGGCTGACCGTCGACCGTGCGGAGCCGACGTCGGTGGTGGTGGACGTCGATCCTGAAGGGGACGGGACGTTCTCCAGTGAGATCCACGGGACGGTCTCGATCGCGCTGCCGGGCCCGCAGGTGATCTCGGCGAACGTGATCGGACCGGAGACGCTCGACTCGGCGAGTCCCTTCGGCCTGCAGGCGGCATCCCCGCGAACCGCGTGGCCGCGGCCAGGGCGCAGCTTTCGGGACGCCTCGTCTTCCTCTCGCTCGTACGTCCGGAAGGCCCGTACATCCCGACGTCGCTCACCGTCTCCGAGATGAGCGACACCGAAGGCCGTCTCGGCGGCACCGAGACGGTGCCCGTGGGCGTGCGCCTCCAGGATGCGGGGGCCGTCGTGTCCGGCCGCGTGTTGAACGCGGACGGTACGCCGGTCTCGACCGGATTCGTGACGTACCTGAACCAGACGGATCTCACCTGCGAGAACCCGGGGGAAACGGCCCTGGCCGCCGTCCCGCTGGGCGGCGACGGTCGCTACGAGATCCGCTACGTGCGGCAGGACCGATGCGGATCGCCGTTCCAGCTGCTCACGGTGGATCCCGGGAGCGGCTCGCTGAGGCAGCTCACGAGCTACGTGCGATCGGCGGGCGAGCAGATCGTGCTCGACGTGGTGCTCTTCGGCCGCGGAACCGTCCAGGGCGTCGTCCGCCAGAACGGACTTGCGGTTGGCGGAGCTCAGGTGGCGGCGTTCAGCGGAACGGACCCGCTCGTCGGCGGCAGCGCGATCAGCGCCGGCGACGGGAGCTACACGATCAACGGCATGACGGTGGGGCCGGTGACGGTGAAGGCGGCGAAGGGCCTCAGCATCGGTCAGGCCGCCGGCCGCGTCGAACGCGCGGGCACGGCCACCACCATCAACGTCGACCTCGACAGCGAGACCGTGCGCATCTCGGGCACGGTGACGAAGCTCGAGAACGGCATTGTCAGCGTCCTTCCGGGCCTGAACGTGTACTACTACCTCGCCGGTTACGGCGCGCCCATGGGCTTTGCCCAGACGGATGCCGCGGGTCACTACGTGCTCTCCGGGTTGCCGGCCGGCTCCTACGCCGTGGAGGCGGCGCTGAACCTGCGCGACAAGGCGCGCGCGACGGGCATCTCCACGCCGCGCGCCGACATCGTCCACAACCTCGTGATTGCCATCGCTCCGCCCGAAGGGTTCGGCACGGTCAAGGGCGTCGTCAAGCTGCCAGGCGGACAACCGCTGGGCGGGGTGGTCGTCGCGGTGGGCGACCGGGGCGTGCTGAGCGAAGAGGGCACCGGAGCGTTCGTCATCCCCGGCGTGGCCGTGCAGCCGAACCAGACGGTCTCCGCGCGCACGCGGGACGGCCTGCGCTCGGGCTCGAGCGCGTTCAGCATCTTCACCGCCGGTGACGAGGTCACCACCAGCGTCACGCTCTCCGGACTGGGCTCCGTCCAGTTCACCGTCCTCGATCCGGCCAACCAGCCGATTCCCGGGATCCTGGTGCGGAGGCTCTACGCCTGCGCGGATCCCTGCGGTTGCGGGATCGGACTGACGGATGCACAGGGTCGGGTGAAATTCGATGACTTGAGTCTGGGCGCGCTGACCGTACAGGCCATCCGGTCCGGCGTGGGCGCCGTCGACGTGGCTTCCGCCACCGCGTCCGTCACCCGCGAGGGCGAAGTGGGCTTCGCGGTACTCCGGTTCGGCGGGTCCGGCACCGTCGTGGGCAAGATCCTCAACCCGGACGGCACGCCCTCCTTCGGTGCCGACGTGGCGCTGACGTCGAACCTCTTCTACAACGACGGCACGTCGACTTGCGGCCTCGTCCGCGACGTGTCCCATCGCGTGCGAACCGACCAGTCGGGCGAGTTCCGCTTCAACGGCGTCAACGTGGGGCCGATCAGCGTGACCGCGTCGCATCCGTTCTTCCCGACGCAGATCGGCAGCTCGGGGACGCTCGCGGGCAGCGGCCAGCAGGTGCGGTTCGACCTTCGACTCGTCAACACGATCTCGGGTGAGCTGAGGGGAACCGTCCATCTCCCGGACGACGTCACTCCCGCGGGAGCGGGCGTCGACGTCATCGCGACCGGGCCGCTGCCCGAGACGATCGTCAAGACCAACGACCAGGGCTTCTACAGGTTCCCGAAGATCTTCCCGGAGGGCACGTACAGCATCACGACCCGTGACAGGGTCACCGGCGGAGTCGCCCGCGAGCAGGTCTACCTCAGGGCGGGCCAGGACTCCGTCCACGACCAGCGCCTCAAGGGCACCGGCGTCGTGCGCGTGCGCGTCGTGAATGCGCTCGACGAACCGGTCCCCACGGCCTTCGTGCGCTTGCGGGAGACCGATTTCCCCAACGGCGGCTACGAGCGTGCCATCGAGGCTTCCAACGAGGGCGTGGCCACGTTCGAGACCGTGTTCGAAGGGCCTTTCAACGTCGAGGTGTCCGATCCGCTCGGTCGCGGCGGTCGGTTCTCTTCGGTCCTTCCGCACGCCGGCGACACCGTCGAGGTGAAGGTCCGGATGACGGTCACGGGGACCGTGCAGGGCCGTTTCCTGATGCCGGACGGCGTGACTCCCATCCCGTTCGGCAGCGTCACGCTCGTCGCCGGCGGCCGCGTGGTCGGCCAGACCACGACGCGAGGCACCACTCCGGTCGGGGCGTACTCGTTCGCCTATGTGCCCGCGGGCGACGTCCGCGTGGAAGCCCAGGACCCACTCACCGCCCGGTCCGGTGTCGGCGTCGGCCGCATCCAGGTTGAGGGTGACGTCGTCACGGTGGACGTCCTCGCGCAGGGCCTCGGCACCGTGGAGGGCACGGTATTCAGCAACGGAGTGGCCCAGGACCAGGTGCACGTCGAGATCGTCTCCGGCGGCTATCGTGCGGGAACGACGACGGACGTGACCGGCCATTACCTGGTGCACGGAGTGCCCGTGGGCCGCGTGTCCGCCAACGCCAGCCTGCCCGGGGGATTCCTGAGCGGCTCCGCGAGCGACACCCTCGCCGGTGACGGCGGCACGGTCACCATCGACGTCAACCTGCGCAGCTCGGGCGGTCTCACCGGCCGCGTGTTGAACCCCGACGAGTCGATCGCGCCGCTCTCGGTGGTGATCGCCCAGGTCGGCGGCACGGGTGGAGGCACCTTCTCGAGCACCACCGACGATCAGGGCCGGTTCGCCTTCAGCCGGCTGCCCGCGGGCGCGGCCAGCCTCACCGTGAACGCCATCGGCAGCATCGATCAGGGCGCGCTTTCGACCGACGTCCCCGTCGCGGACACGCGCGACGTGACGATCCATCTCAACGGCCGCGGCTCCATCGAGGGCCACACACTCGACTCGGAAGGGAACCCGATCGCGGGAAACCTCTCGCTGCAGGGGACGGGGCGGTTCGGCTGGAGTGTCTTCCTGCAGATCGGCAACGACGGGTTCTTCCGCGTCCCGGACGTCCTCGCCGGGCCCTACACGGCGTCCCTCACCGCGATCGCCGGAGACTTCACGCTGTACGGAACCGCGAGCGGCCAGATCGAGCCCGGCGAGCTGGAAGAAGCAGACGTGCAGGTCCAGGACAGCGGCACGGTCACCGGCACCGTGTTGCGGTCGGGCGGCGTGACGCCGGCCGCGGGCGCGCAGGTCACCGTCCGGCTCGAGCCGTTCCGCGGCGCGGTCACCTTGCAGGCCCAGAGCGACGGCCGATTCACCGCCCGCGGCGTGCCCCTGGGCGCGTTCTCGGTGTTCGTGAGTGACCCGGTGACGACGGGCGTCGCGCTGGTTCCGAACCAGAACCTCGCCGGCAACGGCAACACCGCGGACCTCGGCTCGATCGTGCTCGACGACAGCCCGGTCTCGGTCCTGGCCGTGGATCCTCCGGACGGCGCCACCGGCGTCGCGGTGGGCAAGCCGGTGGTCTTCACGCTGTCGGATCCGATCCAGACCCCGAACGGCTCCGTCTCGGCGCGCACGGCCAGCGGACAGGGCGTCTCGTGGGGCCTCTCGCTGAGCGCGGACGGGCGGACGCTCACCTTCAACCCGCTGTACGCGTGGCCGGACTCGCAGGACGTCATCTTCACGCTCACTACGGGCCTCACCGACATCTACGGACGCCCGTTGCCGCAGGCGTACGAGACGCGCTTCCGAACCGTCGACCTCTCGCCGCCCGCAGTGGCATCGGTCGTCCCCGCCAACGGCGCGATCCAGGTCGACCCCGCGGCCACGATCGCGGTCACCTTCAGCGAGGACCTGGCCCCCACCCTGGACGTGAGCGGCCTGGTGTACATCAGCGGGCCGATGGGGACCGTGACGGGCACGGCGACACGGTCCGCGTCCAACGCCGTCACCTTCGCGCCCTACGCGCCGCTGGCCATCGATACTCACTACGGCGTCACCGTCAACGGGGCCACGGACACCAGCGGCAACACGCAGACCGTCCCCTTCGGCAGCTCGTTCAACACCCTCGACACCGTGCCGCCCGTGCTCTCGCTGTACACGCCCGCTTCCGGCGCCTGGGTCAAGACGAAGCGGCCCGAGATCGTCCTCTTCCTGAGCGACGCGCTGAGCGGAGTCGACCCCGGCACGAAGTACCTGTCGCTGGACGGCGTGGCCGTGGCCGCGGGCGGCGGATCGAACACGCTGCAGTTCACGCCCGCCGCCGACCTCGGCGACGGCCCGCACCACTTCACGGCGACGGTGAACGATCGCGCCGGCAACACGGGCTCGGCGAGCGATTCGTTCGGCGTGGACACCGAGCCGCCGGGCGCGGCGTCGGTGACGGGCGTGGTCGACGGCCAGGTGATCGCGGGGACGATCACGATCGGCGGCTCGGCGACCGATGCCACCTCCGGCGTCCAGAAGATCGAGGTCTTCGCCGACGGCGGGTTGATCGCGAGCGCCTTCGAGCCGTCGTTCACGGTGGCCTACAACACGAACGCGCTCGGCGAAGGTCCGCACGCGCTCACCGCGCGGGCCATCGATCGGGCGGGGAACGTCGGTCCTCTCGGCGGGCCGATCGCGGTCACCGTCGACAACAGGCAGATCACGGTGCTGATCACCAAGCCGGAGGGAGTCAATCCCCGGTTCGCGTCCAGCGTGTTCGTGAACGCGGTCGCCTCCGAGCCGATCCAGCGGATGGACTTCACGGTGTCGGTGGGCGCCACGCCCTACGTCATGGTGACGGACACGAGCGATCCCTACGAGGTGACGCTCAACCTGTCCGCCGTGCCGGAGGGTGCGGCCCGGATCACGGCCACTGCGCACGGGCAGGACACGCAGTCGGCGTTCAAGGACATCGTGGTCGATCGCACGGCGCCCGCGGCCCCGGACGCGAGCAAGATCACCGCGGAGCAGTCGGACGCCGGATTCGCCCAGGTCGTCGGGCTGACGGCGGCGGTCGAGGGTTCGTCCACCGTCGAGGTCACCAACAGCGGCACCGCCGCGATGGCCACGACCGTCGCCGCCCAGGACGGCACGTTCTCACTGCGGCTGCTCGCGGTGCTCGACGCGGAGCTGTCGGTGGTTGCGGTCGACGCCGCCGGGAACCGCAGCCCGGCGACCGTCGTGACGGTGGGCCGCGCCCCCGCGCGCGGCGGCGTTCCCCTGGCCGGTCTCTCGCTCTGGGTCAGCGCCGACGTCGGTGTGACCACGGACGGGTCCGGCAACGTGAGTAGCTGGACGGATCAGTCCGACGCTCACAACGACGTCGTGCAGCCGACCGAGCCGTCTCGGCCGAAGCTGATCGCGGACGGATTCAACGGATGGCCGGTGTTGCGATTCGACGGGAG
>WNFN01065860.1_pt1 | contig 10529 bp, 8 predicted proteins | sample 5400161 | NCBI WGS metagenome assembly WNFN01 (sample SAMN13153353, study PRJNA577476) | soil metagenome | isolation source: 80 cm saprolite on Douglas fir-dominated hillslope | place: USA:California | collected 2013-09-17
CGATGCGGAGCCGCTTGAGGTTGGCTTCCTGCATCGTACCGCCGGCGGCCATCAGCGCATCGGACAGCGGCGCGTCGGCCGGCACGCCGTAGTAGCCCGGGTGGGTCACCGCGCCCTGGACCGAGAGCCGCACGAACGCGCGGGTCCGCACCTCGGGGTCGCGCAGGTTCTGCGCGAGACGGTGGGTGAGGTAGTCCTGCAGCTCGGACCGCAGCACCCCGTCGAGGGGGACGTTGCCGATCAGCGGCAGGGTGAGCTGCCCGCCCAGCCCGACGGTGAAGGTATCGGACAGCTCCTTCTCGCCTTCCACCGTCAGCAAGATGCGATCGCCGACCCTGAAGTCGCCGCGCGCGAGCCGCGTCCGAATGGCGGCGGCTTCGCGAGCGTCCGCCTGCGCGGCGCGCGCCTCCAGCGCCTGACGCGTGGCGCCGAGTCCCAACGTGTTCGGACTGTCCCCGCCCTGCGCCGCCGCGGGAGTGACGGTACCCAGCAGCGCGACGAGCGCGGCAATGGTCACGCGAGTAATAGTCATGAAGCATGCCTCATTTCTTGTGTTGGCAGCGGATCACCGCGCCGGGATCGAAACACGCGTGACATGACCCGCCACAGCACGCCTCGGATGAATGGCATCGGGTCGTCCCACGCGACGACCCGCAGCGCGTCGCTCCCCAACGCCCATGGGAGCCAGCGCAGGAACGAGATGCCGGCGGCCCGCGCCGCCAGGACGTCGTCCCACGGCTTGCACCAGCGCGCGCCCACGCGGGCCTGACCCGTGGCGGGGCGCGGGAGCCCGGCCAGGTCGGCAAAGACGAGCGCCGGGATGTTCACGCCGGCGCGAGCGCCCAGATGGTGCCACAGCGTAAAGCGCGGGTTGACCTCGAGCAGGTACAGCCGGCCATCGCGCGCGCGCTTGAAATCGAACTTGGCGACGCCGCGCAGGCCGAGCCGGCGGACCAGGTCGCGCCCCAGGGTCGTGACCTCCGGCGCGTCGCTGATCTCGAGCGCGGTGCTATCGCCATAGGCGGGCGGCCACGTGCGGATCTTCCGCCCGGTGAACTCGCCGACCGTTTCACCGTGCGCATCGACGTACACGTGATAGCTCTCGATGCAGGTCTCCGGACCAGGAATCAGCTGCTGCAGCAAGACCGGAATCCCCGCCCGTGCGAGGCGCGGCCAGGCCGACACCAGCGCGAGCGGCGTGTCGAGACGCAGCGCCTTGGCCGCTCCGCCGATCGGCATCCACTGGTCGCCCCGTCGCACGATCGGCTTTAGCGCCACGGGAAATTGGAGGTCGAGCGGCACCGCATCCCTGGACGGATCCAGCACGCGCGCCGCGGGAACGGGGAGGTCGAGTCGCTGGGCCAGCGCTTGAAAGCGGCCCTTGTCGACCAACTCCTCCACCAAGACGCGGTCGGGCACCACGAAGCGGAAGTGGCGACTGAGGCGCTCCCGATAGCGCGAGATCAGCAGCAGTTCCCGGTCCTCTTCGTAGAACAGGACGGGGGGCTCGGCTTGCGTGGCGGCGAAGCGCTCGAGCAGCTGCAGCAGCTCCTCCGGCTGCTCCCAGGCGTCCGCCCAGTCGAGCACCGCTCGGGCGAAGCGCGAATAGCGCACCGGTTGGCCCGGCGCTGCCGCGACGACGCACGGGATGCCCGCGAGACTCAGGGAACGCAGCAGGTCGCAGTCACCAAGGACGCACGCGAGGACCGTCAAGCGCGTCCCGAAAGCAGCGTCCCGGCCCGACCGTCGGGGTCTTCCTGACGGGTCGAGTATCCTTCGACTGAATACGCGTAGTAACTGTACGCCGCCCCCCGGCGCACGTCGTTCAGCACCACCCCGAGCATGCGGATGGGGAGGCTCCGCAGCAGCTCCACTTTCGCCTCTGCGATCATGCGGTCTGTGACGCCCGTGCGCAGCACAACCAGCAGGCTCCCCGTGACGGCGCCCAGCGCACTCGCATCCACGCCGGCGGCGAGCGGTGGACTATCCACGAGGATCGCGTCGTAATGCGGTCGCATCGCGGTGATCAAGCGGGGCAACGCTTCGGAGCACAGCAGTTCGGGGCCGCGATGCAGGCGCGAGCCACCGCCGATGAAGGAGAGGTGCGCGTAGGGCGTGGCCTGCACGACCTGGTCTGGCGTCACGTCATTCGCCAGCACGTCGGTGAGCCCCGGGCGGCGGGCGGCTTTCAGGAGGCGGTGCAGCGCGCCGCAGCGGACGTCGCCGTCGATCAGCAGCGTGCGGTATCCCACCTGCGCGAAGGCCAGAGCCAGATTCGACGTGACGAAGGACTTGCCGTCGCCGCGCCCCGGGCTGGTGACGGTGAGGAGCAGCGGCCCGGCAGTGCCGTAGGCGTGCTGCACGTTCAGGCGGATGCCCCGCAGCGCCTCGACCGCTTCGCTGCCGTCGGCGTCCGCCTGCGCGCGCCCATTCCCGTTGCCGCGGTGCACGTGCGGCACCGCGCCGAGAATCGAGAGCCCCATCGTCCGCGTGATCTGCAGCGGATCGCGGATCGTTGGATCGGCGCGATCGAGCAGCACCGAGCCGCCAACGCCCGCGCCGAAGCTCGCAATCACGGCGAGCAACAGCACCAGCGGCGTCGCGTTGACGACGGGCCGCGTCGGCCGGATCGCGTGTTCGAGGATGCGGACGTCGGGCAGCGTGCTGACCTCGGCGAGACGCGTTTCGTTGTAGCGCTGGTCGAGGTTGGAAAACAGCTCCGTCGCGTTGGCCTGGTCGCGCGACAGGCGGACCTCCTCCAGGGCGACGGGGGGCGCGCCACGCAGGTCGCCCGCGATCGAGTCGATCCGTTGCTGCAGGGCGTGCTCCCGCGCGGCCAGGCCGGCGACCAGCGTGCCACCGAGCTCCGGAATCACGAACCGCGCGAGGGTGTCCACCTGCTGCGCCAGCCGGCGCACCGGCGGATGCGTGTCGGCGTAACGGAAGCGCAGGACGCGCAGCTCCGCCTGGCGGTCCGCGAGCTCCTTCAGCGCGGCTGACAGCGCCGAGGAGCGCTGCACCGCGCCGATCATGGTGAGCTCATCCACCGGGACGCCCCCGTCCCTCGCCCGTGCCACCACCTGGGTGATCGCTTCGCGGTCGCGGGCCAGCCCCTCAATGGCCACCTGCAGGTCCACATAACTCGCGTACGTGGGGTCCGCCGTGATGCGGCGACCGTCGGGGCCTTGCGCCGGGCCCTCCGACGCGCGCACCGCGTGGTGCACCCGGAACTGCGTCAGGGCGGCCTCGGCGCCGCGCAGATTGGCCTGGGCGCGGTCGCGCTGTTCGCGCAGGATTGACGACAGCTCGGTGAGCCGCTCGCGCTTCATGTCTGCGGCCACTGCCACGAGCCGGTCCGCCACCGCATTCACCGTCGTCGTGATGAGGACCGGATCGTGACCGCGTCGCTCCAGGCGAACGAAATAGCCGTCCGCCGTGGCCCGGATCCGCAAGGCCTGCGAGAGCTCCAACGCCACGTCGCTCAACGCGGTCACCGTGAAGCGAATCACAGCCCCGGGTGACAGCGTGCCTGCGGGCGGCACCCACGCCAGGCCCAGCTGCGCGCCAACCGAGTCGCCGACGCTGCCTTGTTGCAGCACCACGTCCTCCGCGACGTCTCGCAGCGTGAAGTGCTGGCCGGTCTGATCCACCTCGAGGATCTGATCAGATCGAGCCAGCCGCCCGAGGTGCCGAGCAGCTGGGCGCTTTGGATCGGCCCCTGATCGCCATGACCACGATCGTGATCCTGGTCCGATGACTGGATCCAGATCGTGGCCTGCGCTTGGAAAACGGGCTTGAGGAACTTCCCAATGACCAGGCCGGCCAAGGAGCCGACCACCGTGACGCTGGCGATCAACACCTTATAGCGGCGGGCAGCCGCGAACACGCGACCCCAGTCGCCCATCGGCGCGGGTGCCGCGGCGGCCGGGAGCGCGGTTTGGAACGGCGCCAGGGCCGGTTGGTTAGGAGGTAGCGTTGCGTCACTCGCCATGTCGTTGCGTCCAACTCTTGAGGGGAACGGTAAGCCTTCAGCCCTCTCAGCGATTGCAAGCCGGGTACCGCGGGGACCCCCCGCAGCCAGCGACGCAACGCGTGCCGGCACGGGCAGATACGCCCATGAGCTTGCAACCCGAGCTTCCCGCGCGTGCCGATCGTGGCAGCCGTCACGCACATCTGTAACGTCGACGTGGCAGCAGGGGACGAGCGAAACCCGGCACTCGCAGCTAAGTGCTTCTCCCACAATCGGTCAACGAAGCGGAGCGTCCGCGCACGTGACCTGCGTTTGCAACGCAGTCGCGGGCGACCCGCATTTCCATTTCCGACATCGGGCCCCGGGCCCAGGGAGCTGCACCATCACCGCCGGCTCGGCACCACCCAAGCGCAGCGACTTCCTTCCTTTCTCTCCGCCGACGATCGGCGAGGAGGAGATCCAGGAGGTTGTGGACACGCTCCGCTCGCAATGGATCTCCACGGGACCGAAGACGAAGCGGTTCGAGAACGAGTTCGCGGCTTTTCTGCGAGCCCCGGGGGCGTTGGCGCTCAATTCCTGCACGGCAGCCCTGCACACCGCGCTCAAAACACTGGGGATCGGGCCGGGGGACGAGGTCATCACGACGCCAATGACGTTCACGGCGTCCGTGAACGTGATCGAGCACGTCGGCGCGCGACCCGTACTGGTGGACGTCGAGCCGGACACGCTCAACATCGACCCGCACCAGGTCGCGGCAGCGATCACGCCGCGCACCCGCGCGATCTTGCCCGTGCACTACGCCGGTCACCCGGCCGACCTCGACGCACTGCGCGCGTTGGCTCGGGCGCATGACTTACAGATTGTCGAGGACGCGGCCCACGCGTTGCCGGCCTGCTACAAGGGGCGACCGATCGGCAGCGAGGGCAATCCCGTCGCCTTCAGCTTCTACGCCACGAAGAATCTCACGACTGGCGAAGGCGGGATGCTCACGGCCGATGCGGAGTTCCTGACGCGGGCGCGGGTGATCAGTCTGCACGGCATGAGCCGCGACGCCTGGAAGCGCTACGACAAGGGCGGCAGCTGGTTCTACGAGGTCCTGGTCCCTGGCTTCAAGTACAACATGACCGACATCCAGGCGGCGCTCGGGCTGTGGCAGCTGCGCAAGCTCGAGCAGTTTCAGGTGCGGCGTCGCGCGGTCGTGAGCGAGTACGACCGTGCCTTCGCGGACGAGCCCGCCCTCGAGCGTCCCGTGACGCGCCCGGACGTGGAGCACGCGTGGCACCTCTACGTGCTGCGCCTCCGCGACAACGCGCTGACGATCGGGCGAGACCGCTTCATCCAGGAGCTCGCTGACCGGAACATCGGCACGTCAGTGCATTTCATCCCGATTCACATCCATCCGTACTACCGCGACAAGTACGGCTTTACGCCGGGCAGCTTTCCAGTCGCCTATGACAACTTCCGGCGCATGTTGAGCCTGCCGCTCAACCCCGGGCTGACCGACCACGACGTGAGCGACGTGATCGAGGCGGTGTTGGACGTCGTGCGGAGCTTCCGGGCGTGACCGTCAAGCGCGTCCTCGATGTGATCCTCGCAGCGGTGGCGCTCGTCGCTGCCGCCCCCGTCCTCGCCGTCGCCGCCGTCGGGATTCGGCTCGCGGGGCCCGGCCCAATTCTCTACCGCGCGCAGCGCGTCGGTTTGCACAACCGAGTGTTCACAATGTTCAAACTCCGCACGATGCGGCCGGGCCAGTATCCCACCGCCATCACCGCGAAAAATGACCCCAGAGTCTTCCCGTTCGGCGCGTTGCTGCGCCGCACGAAGGTCGACGAGCTGCCGCAGCTGTACAACGTCCTGCGCGGCGACATGACGATCGTCGGCCCGCGACCCGAGGACCCCCGGATGGTGGCGCGGTTCTACACGCCGCTCGACCACGAGACGCTCCGCGTCGCGCCGGGACTCACGAGTCCGGGCAGCCTCTACGCGTACACGCACGGCGAGGCGCAGCTCGACGCGAGTGACTCCGAGGGTTGCTACGGCGAGCGGTTGTTGCCGCTGAAACTCGCGCTGGACATCGTCTACGTGCGCCGAGCGTCACTGGCGTACGATCTCGCAGTCATCGTGCGGACCGCCTGGATGCTCGGGACGGCGCTGCTCGGGCGCCGCGAGTTCCCGCTGCCGCCGGAGCTGAATGACGCACGCGGCATCATGAATGAACGCGGCGCTGACCGGATGACAGCATGACGCTCCAGATGCGGGATCCCCAGCCGGCGACGGCAGCGCCGTCGCTGCTCGAGCGACTCGGGGAGTCGCTCGACGCCGCCGGAGTCGTCTACTGCCAATGGAAGGGGCACTGGAAGCGGAGCCGCTGGGAAAGCGGCGCCGGGGATGTCGACCTGCTCGTCGATCCCGTTTGGGCGGAGCGCCTGCAGACCGTGCTGGCCCGCCTGGGCTTCAAGCAGGCCGTCCCGCCGCCGGAAGCCGAGTTCCCCGGCACGGCGAGCTGGATCGGGTACGACGCCCCCAAAGGCCGTCTCGTGCATGTGCACGTCCACCGCCGCCTGGTCGTTGGAGGGTACTGGACCACCGTCTACCGGCTGGCAATGGAGCGCGCCGTCCTCGAGACGGCCGTCCCCCGCCAGCCGTTCCCGGTTCCGACGCCCGAGCTGGAGTTCATCATCTTCGTGCTGCGCACGGTGCAGCGCTACAGTCCCCGGGATCTGTTCGCGCGGCGCCACCCCAGATGGCTCGCGGCTGTGGAGCCGGAGTTCGCATACCTGCTCCGCCAGGTCGATCGGGAGCTGCTCGTCGCACGGCTGGCGGATCTCATGCCGACCGTCGATGTGGCGTTCTTCGACGCCTGCACGCGGTCGCTGCACCCGGGGACCTCACGGTGGGCGCGCCTCTGGTTGCGTCGCGGGCTCGAGCGGCGCCTCCAGGCCCACGCCTCCCGCCCGCCCTTCGGACTGCTCGCGGCGGCGATGGCGCCGGCAAATCCACCTGCAACGCGGAACTCTCGCGCTGGCTCGGCGTGCCCTTCGAGGTCACCACCGCCCACTTGGGCCGCCCGCCACGGTCGCTCACGACACTCCTGGTTGGCGGCCTCCGGAAAGCGCGGCGCGCGCTCGGTAGCACCGACGGGACCGGCGTGCTCGATCTGCTGCGCCACGTGTGCACCGCACGAGATCGCTATCGCCTCTTCGCACGCGCTCGGCGCTTCGCCGATGCCGGCGGGATCTCGTTGTGTGAGCGCTACCCGGTGGCGCAGAACCGCAAGCTCGTTGGACCCGAGATTCCGCAGCTCTTCAAACGCGGGCGCAACGGGCGCCCCGCCTCCTCTCTGGCGCGCGCCCTGATCCGCGCGGAGCAGCGGTACTACGACAAGATCACGCGACCCGACGTGATCATCGTGTTGATGGTGCAGCCGGAGATCGCGGTACGGCGCAAGACCGATGAGCCGGCGGCCTACGTGCGGACCCGGTCCCGGATCATTTGGGAAACGGACTGGTCTGAGACCGGCGCTCACCTCGTGGATGCCGGACGGTCGCTGCCCGAGGTGCTCGTCGATTTGCGCGCGCTCCTGTGGGCGGAGGTGTAGGGGGTGCCGCGACTCGTGGTCGAAGTAGCGGGGCCCGCCGGCTCGGGAAAGTCCACAGTGTCGCGCTTGCTGACGGAGCGCGCGCAGGTCGTGCCCACGAGCATCTGGGGTTTGCCTCGCCCTCTCTACGCCGCGAGCGCCGTGCGCGTGTTGCCGGCCATCGCCGCCCTCGTCGGAGCGGCGCGCTGGCTGCCCTGGGAAGAAACGGAACAGCTCATCCGCCTGGACGCCTTGGACGGGTTTCTGCGTCGCCTTCCAGAGCCGGAACACAGCCGGGGCGTCGTGCTCCTGGACGAAGGTCCCGTGTTTGCGTTTGCGTGGTTCCGCGTGCTGGGACACCCGTGCTTCCGGGACGGCCGCCGCGATGCGTGGTGGCGCGCGGTGTTGGCGCACTGGGCGGCGCGCCTCGACGTGATCGTGTTGCTTGACGGGGCCGATCCCCTGCTGGTCGATCGCCTCCGCTCGCGCGACAAGGGCCATCCCCTCAAAGCGAGCTCCGACAAGGAGCTCCACGAGTTCGCGGCCGCGTATCGGTGCGCGTTCGCATGGGTGATCGCCGGCCTGACCGCCGGGGAACGCGCTCCAAAGGTGATCTCGCTCGAAAGCAACGGCGCGGCTCCGGAGGAGCTCGCGGACCGCGTGCTCGCTGCCTGCGAGGAGACCATCCATGCCGACTGACGTCGTCGCGCTCTCCTCCCCCCCTCTCCCCTCCGCCGCGCCCGCCGCGCCCGCCGTGCCGGTCCCGGCGACGCTGACCAAGCGCGCGTCGCTGAACGCGGTGCAGTCGCTGCTCGACTACGCGGCGCGCCTCGGGGTTGGCCTCATCGTCACGCCGCTGCTCGTGAGCCGCCTCGGTCGCGACTTGTTCGGCGTGTGGGAGATGCTCAACCGGCTGATCGGCTACATGTCGGCGGCCGACGGGCGCCCGACCGAAGCGCTCCGCCTCGTCATCGCCACCAAGCAGGCCGCGAGCGATTCGATGGAGCATCGGCGCGCCGTCGGCAGCGCCCTCGTCGTCTGGCTGCTGTTCTCGCCGCTCCTCGCCGGGCTCGGCAGCGTCCTCGTGTGGCTCTCGCCGCTCGTGACGAAGGTGCCCCCGGCCCTGTACACGACCGTCCGAGTCGCGAGCGCGGCGCTCCTGGTCAGCCTGTTGCTGGGCGGGCTCTCCTCGGTGCCCGAGTCCGTGCTGCGCGGCATGAACCTCGGCTACAAGCGCATGGGATTTCAGGCCGGGCTCAACGTGATCGGGGGCCTGCTCACCGCCGGCGCGATCTTCGCCGGACTCGGACTGGTGGGAGTGGCCGGGGCCCAGGTGGCGCTGGTGGCGATCACCGGCGTCTGCTTCTGGATTCTCGTGAAGCACTACGTGACGTCCTTCGGAGTGGCGCGGCCCTCGGCGCACGATGTGCGGTCCCTGCTCGGGATGAGCGCCTGGATCGCGATCGGCGAAGTGGTCGCGAAGCTCGCCCTCGCCAGCGACGTGATCATCCTGGGCATGGTCGTGTCGCCGGTGCTGGTCACGACCTACGTCCTCACCGGCTACGCCGGCCGGATCGCCCTCGGGCTCCACGTCTTCACGACCGGCGCCGCGATGCCTGGCCTCGGGGGCGTGATCGGACGTGGCGAGTATGAGTGGGCGGCGGGCCTCCGAGCCGAGATCATGAACTTGACCTGGCTCTTCGTCACCGCCGTGGGAGCCACGATCCTCCTGTGGAACCGGTCCTTCCTGACGCTCTGGGTCGGCCCGGAGAACTACGCCGGGTTCTGGACCAATCTGCTCATCGTGATCGCCACCGCGCAGACGGCCCTGGTCCGCACCGACGCCTACGTCCTGGACGCGACGCTGCAGCCCCGCCTCCGCGTCTGGGTCGCCGCCGTCGCCGGTGTCGCCATCGTCGGTTTCTCCATCGCCCTCACCCCATCGCTCGGCATTGTCGGCGTGTGCCTTGGCGTGCTGCTGGGCCGGTTGGTGCAGACGATCGCGTATCCGCTGCTCGTGGACCGGTGCCTGCACCGCCCCGCCCGCCTGCGGGTCCGGTCCATTGCCCGTCCGTTGACCGTCATGCTCGTGATGTTCGGCGCCACCGCCGCCGTCGGCGAACGCGTGCTGGCGCACCATTGGTTGGGCTGGGCAGCCGGCGTGGCGCTGAGTCTGGCGATCATGATGGCCGTGGCGTTCGTCGCAGGGCTTCCCGCCGAGGCCCGCGGGACCGTGCTCGGCCGGTTGCGCACAATGCTGGCGACGGCCCGTGGCTAGCCCGCTCGCCTACCAGCTCGGCATCGCCGGCCCGATGCCCCAGGCCGCGCTCGCGAGCGCGGTCCCCGCGACGCGCGTCAATCGGATCACGTTGGCTGCGTTCTATCTCATGGTGTTCTCGTTCAACTTCGAGATGCCGGACCGAGGCGGGTGGGAGATCCCCGCGATGACGGCTGCGTTGTTCCTCGCCTCGACGCCGCTGGCGCTACGCGCCTGTTACGGACGCATTCCCTCCGCGCTGCTCTGGTTCGCGGGCTTTCTGTGGGTCTTCGGGGCGTCGAGCCTGCTCCACGGGTGGGTGAACTTCGGCGACGTCCGCCACTACTTTATCGTGCTGGTCGAGGCCATCCTCGTCGGCTGGGCCAGTCTCAACCTCTTCAGCCGCGTTGCGGTCGGCGTCACGGCGCTGTGGTGCTACGTGTTCTCGGCGCTGGCACGATCGGTGTTGCCCATGATCGGCGTCGGGCGCACTTCCTACACCGTGTGGACCGGCGGCGAGCGTGTCACCGCCTTCGGGCAGAACGCGAACTTCAGCGCGATCCTCCTGGCCGCTGGTCTGGTCACGCTCCTCGGCCTCGCCTACGGACGGCGCGAGACGTCACGACGAATCCGCCTCGCGGCCTTGCCGATCGGCGTGTTGATCGGCACCGCCATCATCGAGACGGGGTCGCGCGGCGGCCTGCTCGCGCTCGGCGGCGGGTTGG
>WNFN01253420.1_pt1 | contig 10529 bp, 10 predicted proteins | sample 5400161 | NCBI WGS metagenome assembly WNFN01 (sample SAMN13153353, study PRJNA577476) | soil metagenome | isolation source: 80 cm saprolite on Douglas fir-dominated hillslope | place: USA:California | collected 2013-09-17
CCGTAGGCACCGTGGCCCAGGAATATCTGGTTGGCGTAGAGGGTGAAGATCTGCGGCTTGGTGAACCGGCGCTCGATCTGGATGGCGAGCAGTGCCTCCTGCACCTTGCGATAGAAGGAGCGGTCGGGAGAGAGAAACAGGTTGCGCGCCAGTTGCATGGTGAGCGTCGATGCTCCCTGCACTTTCCCGCCCGATTCGATGTCGCGATACGCAGCGCCTACGATACGCCAGATATTGATGCCCGAGTGCCGGTAGAAGTCTTTATCTTCGATCGAGACAAGCGCATTGCGGAGAACCTCCGGATAGTCGTCGTACGTGGCGATGACGCGGCGCTGCAGCGCAAAGGTGCCGATGACCCGTCCCTGTCTGTCATAGAGTTCGGTGACGGAGCTGGGACGGTAACGTTCGAGTTCGTCGACCTGGGGCAGGTCCGTCGAGTAGACCAGCAGGAGTCCGGCGGTCGCGCCGACCGCGGCGGAGAGCAGGACGAGCAATCCGAAGAGGACGAGTCCCACCAACTTCAGTCCGCCAATTTCTATCGTCGGAAGATGTTGGTAGATGATTTTCATCAGCGAGCGCAGGGTTGGGACGCGGGTTTCAAGGCTTCAGGGTCTCAACGCTCCAATGTTACCGGAAGCGTCAGTCTTTGCGGCCCGAAGCCTTCTAAACGACAAAAGAAATCGCCCGCCGAAGCGAGCGATTGTAGACTTTGAAACCTTGCAACTTTGGAACCCGGATTCTTCTTATCCCTTCGATTCCCGGGTTTTCAACACTTCCAATGCCTTGTTCAGCTGCTCGTCCGTCTGGTTCTTCGGCTTTACGTCTTTCTTGTCGTCGGGAGCTGCCTGCTGATCTTCGTCGGGCAATCCGGCATCCTCTTCCGTGGTGTCGGCGATCAGGACGTTCGGGGTGACGGCCGCATCCTGAATTGCTTTTCCACTGGGCGAGTAATACTTCGCGACCGAAAGAATCAGGGCGGAGTTGTCCCGCATCTCAATCACTTTTTGCACCGAGCCGTCGCCGAACGTCTTGTCCCCGACTACGTCACCACGAGCGTTCTCGAGGATCGCGGCTGCCACAATCTCGGCTGGGCCGGCCGTGCCACGATTCACCAGCACCGCTACCGGAAGCTTCGTTATGTCCTTTAAAGGATCGGCATTGAAAGCCTCGCGGGGATACTTCTGGCCCTGCAAATAAGTGATGGTGCCATGATCAAGGAAAAGATTGGCGGCGGCGACACCCTCAGATTCCGTGCCACTGGCGGAGTTACGCAGGTCAATTACGAGCTTCTTCGCTCCCTGTTTCTGCAGATCGCGAATGTCGCCGGCGAGCTCCTGCGACTTGCCCTCCGGGAATGCGTCCACCTTGATGTAGCCGACGTTGTCGGCGAGCATTTTTTCGCTGACCGGCGGGATGGTGACCACATTACGCGTGATTACAATCTTCTGCGGTTCGGCTCGACGGGGCCGGACGACCGCCACTGTGATCGTCGATCCGATCTCCCCTGAGAGGAGGCCGTGAATCTCAGCCAGCGACATATCGTGTGTGGTCTTGCCCTCGATGGACTCGATAATGTCAGAGTTCTCGACGCCGGCCTTGTCCGCCGGGCCTCCGGGAATCACCGCGACCACGGCCGCGTATCCGAAGCGCTTCGAGACGGCGGCTCCGATATCCGCCTTACCGCCGGTCTTCATCGTCTTATAGCGCTTGTATTCGGCAGCCGACAGGTAGCTGGAATTGGCATCGAGCGACTCCAGCAGACCGTGCAGTGCGCCGTCGGTGACGCCGGTGATATTAGGCTCTTCGACATATTCGAGGCGGATTCGAGACAGCACCTCACTGTAGACCGAGAGCTGGCGGTACGCGCCATCGTTCGAAGAAGCACGGACGTTGACGAAGCCGCCCACGATGGTAAATAGAAGGATCGCCAATGAACTGGCAATCACAGTGACTTTCAACTTCGTTGACATAGTTTGATCTTCGCTTTGGATTGGGCTCTTTTGGATCGGGTTTCCCCGAGGAACCAGTACGTCATTATAGACGCTTTGATGCATAGATCGGTGAAGAAGCTACAAAGCCAATGTCGCCAGTAACGCGAGCCATGATAGCAGTGGGGTTCCGCCGGACCCTAGACTCACCGCTTTCCTGGATTGTGACCGGCACAGGGCTCCGCCCATTTAGAATCTTGGACTTGCAAAGTGGCTCGGCGGAATAGTTAGGGATGAGCACTAGGTTTCCAGCAGCGCGGCTATCTCCTCGTGGCCTTTTTCTCTAGCTACCATGGCTGAGGTCTTGCCCGCATCGTTAGCTAGCTTCGGATCGGCGTGGTGCTTGAGTAGTAGTTCGACCATGGGGCGATCTCCGTTCTGGGCGGCGGCATGAAGCGGAACCCATCCTGCTTGCTGACGGGCATTAACCGGGGCGCCGTGTTCGAGCAGCAGTCGGGCGGCTCCGAGGTTGCGGGCGGAGGCGGCGGAGTGCAGCGGCATGACTTTCGTCGGATTCGCGGCCACGGCGTCGACCGCCGCTCCGCCTTCGATCAGCAGTCGGGCCGCTTCAGGCTGTCCGAAGAAGCAGGCGAAGTGCAAGGCGGTGAAGCCATCTTTTGAGCGGGAGTTGATAGCGGACGCATCGTCGCGAAGGCCCTGCTTGAGGCGGTCGAGACGGCCGATCGCGGCCGCTTCGAAAATATCCAGCGCGCTCTTCTGGCTGGCGATCAGTTCGGCCAAGTCGCGGCGGCCGCGATAAAGGGAATGCATGAGCAGGCTCACGCCGGTCGAGTCGCGAGCCTCGGACCAGGCGGGGTCTTGTTCGAGAAGCCGCCGGAGACCGTCCGCATCGTCTGCCTGCAAGAGTTGAAAGCATGCGTCAAAACCACGCTGGGAAGTTTCCATAGATTATTTCGTCCCCAGGTCTAAGTACTTAGCACTGCTAACGAAGTATAGAGAGGGAATTTGACTTGTCAAGAAAAATGTTAGCCATGCTAAGCTCTCGTCTATGCCGCGTTCTAAGGAGTCATTCCGGCTGGAAGTGGCGGATCGCATGCATTCAGCCGCAATCCATCTGCTGCGCCACGCCCGCAAGCAGGACACTCTCGCCCGCCAGGGCCCGGCGCGGCTGTCGGCACTCTCCGTCTTGGTGTTTGGCGGCCCCATGGCGCTCGGGCAACTGGCGGCCGCTGAGCAAGTGAAAGCGCCGACCATGAGCCGCATGGTGGCGGGATTGAAGCGCTCCGGGCTGGCAAAAATTGAGACCGACGCAAAAGATGCGCGGCGGATTCGAGTAACGGCAACAGCCAAGGGGGAGCGGTTGCTCCAGCAGGCAAGGTCGCGGAGGATAAGACTCTTAGGGGAGACCCTTAGTAGCCTGGGCGAGGCGGAAATGGATACGCTGCTCCGGGCAGCGGAACTGATCGAGCGCGCCGTAGGCCAGTCTGCCGGAAGAAAGTGACGCTGGCTCGAACTGGTGGGTATAAGGTGCACGGCGATGGAAGAATTTTCCGCAAGTCCTATTCGGAAGAAATTGCGGTCTGGAAAAGATGAACGGGGTCAGTCACTTGGAGAAAGGCAGAGAACGGAAAGGTCATTGCTGTCAGTCGAGGCCAAAGGAACAAATTCTCCAACAGGAGGAATCATGACAACTGACCCAGTTTGTGGAATGAGAGTCGATGAGAGAGAATCCGAGTTCCGTACCCAGTTTGCGGGCAAGAAATTCTTTTTCTGCTCGGATGAGTGCAGGAAGGAATTCGAGGAGCGGCCAGAAGAGTATCTGGACGTAGCGGCATAGAACTCTCCGGGCTAATCACCAGGCAGAAACCCAAAAAAGGCGCAGGCCCTCGCGTGCCCACGGCGCGAGGGCTCCTTTTTTTCCTCATATTGAGTTGACGCGGCGTGTGTGGGGGACGGGCGCCCTCGCCCGTCCAAGCCGAGCGCAGCTCGGCAGCGCCTGCGGTCGCAGCAACTCGGAATTATGGCTGGTCGGCGACCGGATTGCGTAGCTGGCCTATGCCTTCGATCGAGACTTCGACAGCGTCGCCGGCGAACACAGGTCCGACGCCCTTGGGAGTGCCGGTTGCGATCAGGTCTCCCGGTTCGTGTTGCCGGACTGCCGCACATCACCATTCACCCGGGTTTCGACCTGCACGCCGGCCCAGGGATCGAGGCCGTCGGCAACGACGGGTCCGACCGGGCAGAAGGTGTCGAAGCCCTTGGCGCGGGTCCATTGACCGTCTTTATTTTGCAGATCGCGGGCGGTGAAATCATTGACGCAGGTGTAGCCGAGAATGTAGGGGCGCACGTCATCGCTCTCGGTGAGAAGGTGGCAACGCCGGGCGATCACGACGCCCAGTTCACCTTCGTGGTCGGTGCGCTCGGAAACTTTTGGCCGAAGAATCGTTCCACCCGGCGGCAACAGGGAGGAGGGCGGCTTGAAAAACAACAGCGGCTCACGCGGCGGTTCATTCCCGAGTTCAGCGGCGTGCTCGCGATAATTACGCCCGACGCACACGATCTTTGAAGGTTGCACCGGTGGCAGCAGAGATGCTTGAGCGAGCGGGATGCGGTCCATACGGCGGCTGGGCAGGCCTTCGACGTCGCCATCGCTATCCTGCGGAGCCTGAAGGAGCAGGCGAGTGATTTCGTCGATGCCCGCGACGGACTCGACCAGGCCGTAATGAGCCGAACCGCGGAGATCGAATCGGCAATATTTCATCAGAGCAATATCTAAACACAATTTCTAAACACCAGGGGCGGAAAGATTGCGGAGGAAAAATCCGCGCGCGTTTTCGGCTACGGGGAATTCTTAACCACAGGGGACACAGGGGAGCACAGGGTAAAGGCCCCAGGGGAAAGCTTTCGGGATCAAACTTGACAGTCGGCTCGCAAAGAAGTTCCCTGTGTCCCTCTGTGGTCCCTGTGGTAAAGAATTTCGCCGCGAATCTGCGGGCCACTCCCCTAGGGCACAGACTCACTGGTTGCCTCGGAGCGCTGGCTTTCGTTTCCGCGCGCGTCGACCGCCGAGACTGAGTAGGTATAAGTTTTGCCTGGGGCGACCGCGCCATCGCGATACGACGGCGATTTCACCAGATCGGAATTCAGCTTGACTCCTTCGCCGTTCGCTTCGCTGCGATAGACGTTGTATCCCGCGAGATCGGCATTCGTCACCGGCGCCCAGATGAGATCGATGAATGGCTTTTGTCCCTCGCCCGAGTACACTGCCTGCAAACCTGCGGGTACGGAGGGCGGAAAGACGTCATGGGCGATGACGCGCACCGGCGGGGTATCGTCCCCCTCAACCTGTATTTCGCTGTCGGACCGTTTGACGATGCTCACGACGGTGATCCTGTAGAGATATGTCTTTTCCCATTCGAAGGTTGAGTCGGTGAAATGCGCAGGGCCAGGCTCGCCGAGTGGGACTTCACCTGCAACCGCGTCTTTGCCGGAGCTTTCGTCGCGTCGATAGATTCGATAACGATGTTGAATGCCGGGAGTGGCATGTAATTCGCCTGGGCCTGTCCAGGTGAGGACGACGCCATCGCCGGTGAGTTCGGCGGCCAGGTCGCCCGGCGCGGGCAGGGTCAAGACGGCGGGGACGCGCACGCGATTCGACAATCCTGCTCCGCGGGCGTTGCGGTTCAGAACCTCGACGGCGTAGGTGACTTCGGCGGTCAAGTTGTCCTGCAACATGTCCGAGGGCAGCGTATCGGTGTAGCTCTGCGGGGTGGGGCGTGGGGACTTCTGCGGGGCGGCGGATGGTGGCGGCAACATGGCGGCGAAATTTTCGCACTTCGCGATTTCAGGTTCGAGGCCGCGGCAGACGAGGGTCGGACCGAGGTAGCGCACGCTCCGGCGATCGGTGGTGAGGGCGGGCTCGCTCCAGTTGAGGGTTACGCGATTGCCTTTGCGGCTGGCGCGCAGATCCGTGGGCGGTTTGGGGAGTTCGAGCGATGGCGGTAGCGGCGGTCCGGTCTGGGCGCAGCCGGCCAGCAGCAGGCAGAATGCTGTCGGCGCGATGAACTTTCCAGGATGTAGTTTCATGCGGAAAGGGAAAGAGTATCAGAGGGAGAGAGCGCGCGGGCGAGTCGCCCGCGCCACACGGGCTTATCCCGTCAGGTCGCGCACGGCTTCGCGAAAGACCTTGCTGTGGAGGTCGACGTCCTCGGTCGCGGTTGCCGGCGACATGAGTGCCATATTGTGGAAAGGCGTGAGCAGGATCCCGCGATTCATGGCGTAGAGATGCATGAAGCGTTCGAGTTCGAAGTCCATGGCATCGTGGGCCTCGGTTCCGTTCTTTGGCTCGTTGGGGCCGAACAGATACTCGGCGCGGCAACCGAGGCGGGTGACGTGCCAGGGCAGACCGAAATCGTCGATGACTTTTTGCACGCCAGCGGTCCAGCGCTCGGCCAGGGGGATCATCCGGTCGAAGGCTTCTTTGGTGAGAACTTTTGTCAGCGTGGCGCGCATGGCAGCCAGCGAGAGAGGGTTGCCGGCGAGGGTTCCTCCGATTCCTCCGGTATCGCTGTCTTCGAGAGTGTGGCGCTCGAGAATCATGTCGGCAACTTTTTGGGTGAAGCCATACGTTGCGGCGGGGAGTCCGCCGGCGATGGGCTTGCCGATGACGAGGAAGTCGGGATCGAGGTTTTCGGAGCGAGTGTAACCGCCGGGGCCAGCACAAATAGTGTGCGTCTCGTCGATGATGAGCAGCGTTCCGTATTTGCGCGTGAGCTCGCGCAGCGCCTGGTGATAGCCGGGAACGGGATGCACAATGCCGACATTGGTCAACGCAGGTTCCGCCAGCACGCACGCCACGTCGCCGTGAGCGAGCGCTCGCTCGAGAGCGGGAACGTCATTGAATTCCACGACACGCGTGGTCACGGAAGGATCGACGGGAGGGCCGACGTTGCCGCGTCGCGCTCCGGTAGTGCCGTCGGACTGAAGCGTGATGAAGGTTTCATCGACCGAGCCGTGATAGCACCAGTTGAAGACCAGGATTTTCGAGCGGCCGGTAATCTGGCGCGCGAGACGAATCGAAAAACGGTTGGCGTCGGTGGCCGTGAGCGCAAACTGCCAGTAGGTCAAGCCAAAGCGCTGCTGGAGTTCTTCCGCGACAAACACGGCGTCTTCGGAAGGCAGCATGAGCGTGATGCCGCGTTTCCCCTGCTCCTCGATCGCTTTCACCGTGGCCGACGGAGAATGCCCGGTCATGGCGCCCGTGTCGCCGAGGCAGAAGTCTACATAACGATGGCCGTCGACATCGTAAAAATGCGCGCCCTGAGCTTCGCGGACAACGGGCGGAAAAGCTCCCGCCCATTTCACCATCCAGTTCATGGGGACGCCTGAGAGCAGCGACTTCTTGCCGCGTTCGTAAATGGATTTTGATTTAGGGTGTTCGTCGACGAAGCGCTTTTGCTCGCGCTCCATGAGAGATTTTAGGCGGGTGCGATCGAGAGTCATGGGTTCAGAAATAGAAGGCGACTGGAAACCCGTGAGCTTAGCAGAAAGCAACAGTCCGCGAGAAGAGCAAAAAGACAACCACGGGGAGCACAGAGGTACACAGAGGAAATCGGAAGAATTCCCCTGTGTATCCCTGTGTACCTCTGTGTCCCCTGTGGTTAAGAATTTCTACAGTATGTAGCGCGACAGATCCTGATCTTTCACGATCTCACTCAGCATCTTCTGCACGTAGGTCGCGTCCACCTTGAACTCCTGGCCCTTCTTTTCGGGCGCCTCGAAGCTGATCTCATCGAGCACTCGCTCCATGATCGTATGTAGACGGCGGGCACCGATGTTTTCAGTGCCTTCATTTACGCGAAAAGCAAAGCGCGCGACTTCTTCGAGCGCTTCGGGCGTGAACTCCAGTTTGACGCCTTCGGTTTCGAGCAGCGCGACGTACTGCCGGGTCAGCGAAGATTTCGGCTCGGTCAGGATGCGAACGAAGTCTTCCATGGTGAGTGACTGCAGTTCCACGCGGATGGGGAAGCGGCCCTGCAATTCTGGGATCAGGTCGCTCGGCTTCGAGACGTGGAAGGCGCCCGCGGCTATGAATAAAATGTGGTCGGTGCGCACCATGCCGTAGCGCGTGTTCACGGTGGTGCCTTCGACGATGGGAAGGATGTCGCGCTGTACGCCTTCACGCGAGACGTCCGGACCATGGCCGCTTTCACGACCCGCGATCTTGTCGATCTCGTCGAGGAAGATGATGCCGGAGTTTTCGACTCGATCAACCGCGACGCGCGTGACCTGCTCCATGTCAATCAAGCGCTGCTCTTCTTCCTGGATCAGGTACTCGAAAGCTTCGTTGACCTTCATCTTCCGCTTCTTGGTGCGCTGGCCGAAGATGTTGGGCAACATGTCCTTGAGATTGACGTCCATTTCCTCGACGCCCTGGTTGGAGATGATTTCAAAAGACGGAAAATTGCGCTCGCGGGTTTCGATTTCGACAGTGCGGTCGTCGAGTTTTCCTTCGCGCAATTGCTGACGCAGTTTCTCCCGGGTGCGGCTGGAGGATTCCGTCAGAGTGGTGGTGGCATCGATGACCACGCCTCCCGTCGAACTGGAGGTTGAGCCGGAGTCCGACGGACGCGGCGAGATCGGGGGCAGAAGAATATCGAGCAGCCGCTCTTCGGCGTTGAGTTCCGCTTTGTCGGAGACGTCTTCGAGTTTCTCTTCGCGGACCATTTCGATGAACTTGGAAGCTTCGACCTTCAGGAACGGCGAGTTGGCCAGCTTGGCGAGACGGCGAGCGATTTCGGTTTTTCCCACGCCGGTCGGGCCGATCATAATTATGTTCTTGGGGATGACCTCTTCGGCCATTTCTGGCGCAAGCTTCTGCCGCCTCATGCGGTTGCGCAGGGCGATGGCGACGGCCCGCTTCGCGTCCTTTTGACCGACAACATACTTGTCGAGTTCGGCGACGATTTCGCGCGGCGTCAGTTCGTCAAGCGTGACTTGTTCTTCTTCGGCGGTTCCGGGTAAGTAAATAGCCATAAATGCGTCGTTGGTCGTTAGTCGTTGGTCGTTAGGAAAGGCCGCGATCATTCGCAACCCGCGAACGACTAGCGACCAACGACCATCGACTTTCTCCTACAACTCCTCAATCGTAATCCTGTCATTGGTATAGATGCACATGCGGCTGGCAATCTTCATTGCTTCTTCGGCGATTTCGCGCGAAGAGAGCTTGGTGTGATCGGCCAGGGCCTGCGCCGCTGCCTGGGCAAACGGGCCGCCGGAGCCGATTGCGGCGATGCCGGTATCGGGTTCGATCACGTCTCCCTGACCGCTCAACAAAAACGTAGCTTCTTTATCGCTAACCAGCAACAGCGCTTCCAGATGGCGCAGAAATTTGTCGGTACGCCAGTCTTTCGCGAGTTCGACAGCGGAGCGTCCCAGGTTGCCGTGATACTGCTCCAGCTTGGACTCGAAACGGCTGAACAGAGTGAAAGCGTCGGCGGTCGAGCCGGCAAATCCGGCAAGAATCTTGTCCTGATAAAGGCGGCGAATCTTCTTCGCCCCGTGCTTGATGACGGATTCACCGAGCGTGGCCTGTCCGTCGCCAGCCATGACAACCTTGTCGTCGCGGCGGACGCAGAGCACCGTAGTGGAGCGGATGAGGCGGGGAGCGCGAACTTCGGTGGTGTCGTTCGTGGCGGCAGCTACTGCTGTGTTTTTCATCATGAGCGCAATTCTTAATTATACAGCCCGGCGTGATGGAGAGACGGGCGCCCCGCCCGTCCAGCACGACTCCGTACCCTCAATCCAAATCCAGCGATACTCAGCGGGAGTGCTCACCAGTCCCGCTCGTACAGGATTCTCGAGCATGTACTTAATCTTGGCGCTCAAGTCCTCCTCTCGTCGAAGAGCGCGATCAAACGACTCCTCTTGCCAGACACGTCCGACGTGCCCCGTCCCTTTGCCGATCCGGTGTGCCGAGACGCTTTTAATCTCCTGCATGACCTCCGGAATGCTGAAAGAGCCGCGCTCATCCCATTTTGGCGTGAGTGCCAGATGAACGTGGTCTGGCATTACGACAAGTGCATGCAGCTCAAAACGGTGCCCATCGCCGCGAAGACAGGTCTCCATGACGATATCGCGCGCACGGTCCGGAAGAATCCAGCGTTTTGAAGTGCTAAATGTGATGAAGAAAATCTTGTGGTCGGGCTGAAGATGCGGCAGTTTGCGGCGGTAGTCATATCGGCGTTGCATAAAAGTGTCATACCAGGACTTTCGCTCGAACGCTGTGATCGTGGCATACACGTGATTGTGACGAATTAAGGGTCGGTGGAGAGACGGGCGCCCACGCCCGTCCACTCCAAAATTCAACTTCTCGGAGCAATACTTTATCGGAAGCCTCGCCAGAATGCTTTCCGCCAAATCGTGGTGGACGGGCGGGGCGCCCGTCTCTCCACCGAAGCAATGTAGAATTTAATTACCGTGGGAGTCATTCTCTTTTGTCGTTTCTGGACGAGTTAAACCCGCAACAACGCGAAGCAGTCGAGACTACCGACGGGCCGGTGCTGATTCTGGCCGGGGCCG
>WNFN01109227.1_pt2 | contig 10527 bp, 8 predicted proteins | sample 5400161 | NCBI WGS metagenome assembly WNFN01 (sample SAMN13153353, study PRJNA577476) | soil metagenome | isolation source: 80 cm saprolite on Douglas fir-dominated hillslope | place: USA:California | collected 2013-09-17
GAAGGGGCGCAGCAGTGCTGCGCCCCTTCTGGGGCGGCAAATACTTGAGCGACGCTAGTTGGCATGCGGAGGGAGCGCTCAGTCGCTGGCGGGAAGAGGAAAAGGTAGCGGCGAGCCGGGCCGGGGGCGGGTGGCGCCAGAATCTTCGGGTAGGTGCAACTCCTGCTCTTTGTACTGGAGCTGGTAGAGGCGATAGTAGATGCCGCGCTGGGCGAGGAGCTCCTGGTGCGCGCCTTGCTCGCGTAGGCGGCCTTTGTGGAAGACGAGGATGCGGTCGGCGTGCTGAATGGTGCTGAGGCGATGCGCGATGACAAGCGCGGTGCGGCCGCTGAGGAGGCGGTCGAGGGCATCGCGGATTTGCAGCTCGGTTTTGGTGTCCACGCTGGAGGTGGCTTCATCAAGGATGAGGAAGCGCGGATTGTGCGCGAGGGCGCGGGCGAAATTGATGAGCTGGCGCTGGCCGACGGAGAGCGTGGAGCCGCGCTCGTTGACGCTGGCGGCGACGCCTTCGGGGAGGGATTCGATGAAATCGGCAAGGCCGATTTCGCAAATGGCGTTCTCGACGGTGTCGCGGTCGATGTTGGGAGTGCCGAGGCGCACGTTGGATTCGATGGTGCCGGTGAAGAGGAAGGGGTCCTGAAGAACGATGCCGAACAGGCGGCGCAGGTCCTGGAGATTGATTTTGCGGATGTCGATGCCGTCGAGCAGGATTTGGCCGCGCTGAATGTCATAGAAGCGAAGAAGGAGAGAGATGAGCGTGGTTTTGCCGGCGCCGGTGTGGCCGACGATGGCGAGGGTTTGGCCGGGCTCGACGCGGAAAGAGACGTCGCGGAGAACCCAATCATCTTCGCGGGGATTAGGGATGGGGCGATAGCTGAACCAAACATTGCGGAATTCGATTTCGCCGCGGGGATTTTCTAGGCGAATGGTGTCGGGCGGCGACGAAACGTTGGCGGGCTCGTCGAGGAGCTTGAAAATGCGCTCGGAGGCGGCCATGGCGGACTGCAGGATGTTGAATTTTTCGCTGAGGTCCTGGATGGGGCGGAAGAAGCGAGTGGCATACATGGTGAAGGCGGTCAGCTTGCCGAGGGTGAGCGTGGAGGCGAGCACGCGATTGCCGCCAGCCCAATAGATTAAGGCGATGGCGAAGACGCTCAAGATTTCAACGGCGGGGTAGAACAGGGCGTAAGAGAGGATGGCGTCGCGCCAGGCGATCATGTTGTCGTGATTGCGCTTGGCGAATTCAGCGCGGGCTTTTTGCTCGCGGTTGAAGATCTGCACGATGCTCATGCCGGAGATGTATTCCTGCAGGAAGGCGTTGATCTTGGCGATGGCCGTGCGAATGTGGCGATTGGCGTCGCGCACGTAGTGGCGGAAGACGAAGGTGACGATTAGGATGAAGGGAAGAACGGAGAGCGCGTCGAGAGCGAGGCGCGGGTCCATCCAGAAAAGCAAACCGGCCATGACCGCGAGGAGGAAGAAATCGTTGATCATGGTGACCACGCCGGCGGCAAAGAGGTCGTTGAGGGCGTCGACGTCGGTGGTCACGCGCGCGAAAATTCCGGTGCGCATGTCGTACATGGTCTGCTGGCCGACGCGCTGCATAATGCGGATCTGAACGTACTGGGCGACGAAATCGAAGATCAGAACGAGCAGGTATAGGACGCTGAGTACGATTACGCTGCGCCAAGCGCTGGCCTCAGGCAAATTGCCTCTCAGTGCTGGCGAGAAATAACGGTCGATGGCGACTTGAAAAATTCGCGGCGGGGCTAGTTCGAGCGGCGTAACCACGGCGACCAGGGCCATGGCTAGGACGACACGCCAGCGGTACGGATGCAGGTATTGCATCAGGCGGCGCATCAAGCGCGCGTCGTACGCTTTGCCTAAGGCTTCTTCTTCGTGCACGTTGCTCATGCGCGTTCTAACTCTTCTTCCAGCAATTGCTTCTCGTAGAGATCTGCGTAATAACCGCCGCGAGCGAGGAGTTCGTCGTGCGTGCCGCGCTCGATGATACGGCCGTCGCGCAGGACGACGATCTGGTCCGCGTCCCGCACGGTGGAGGTGCGGTGCGAAATCAAAATGGTGGTGCGGCCGTGCATGATGCCGCGCAGACGCGTGAGGATGCGCTCCTCAGTTTGCGTGTCGACGCTGGAGAGGGAATCGTCGAGGATGAGGATGCGCGGGTCGCGGATGACGGCGCGAGCGATGGCGGTGCGTTGTTTCTGTCCGCCGGAAAGCGTGATGCCGCGCTCGCCGACAACGGTTTCGTATTTATGGGAAAAGCCTTCGACGTCGGAATCGAAGCTCGCGATCTCCGCGGCCTGGCGGACCTGGTTGAGATCGTAATTGGGGAGGCCAAAGGCGATGTTGCCGCCGACGGTTTCGCTGAAGAGGTACGTGTCTTGCGGGACGTAGCCGATGGAGCGGCGCAAGGTGTCGAGCGGCCATTCGCGAATGGGCCGGCCGTCAATCAGGACTTCACCCTCGGGAGCTTCCCAGAGGCGCGCGATCAGGGCGGCGAGCGTGGTTTTGCCGCTACCCGTGGGGCCGACGATGGCGAGCGTAGAGCCCGCAGGAATTTTCAAGTTGATGTCCCGGAGGACGGCATGTGTATCGTTGCCGTTGGATTTGGCGAAGCCGGCGCCATTCCCGGAGATAGTAGTGGGATATGTGAAATTCAAGTTGCGGAATTCGACTTCGCCGGCGACTGCGGCGTTGGCGGGAACCTTCGCGAAGCGGTCGTCGATTTGCGGCTGTGCGTGGAGAATGTAATTCAGGCGGCCCATGGAGGCCGCGCCGCGCTGGAAAATGTTGGTGACCCAACCGAGGGCAATCATGGGCCAAACGAGAATGCCGAGGAAGGTATAGAAAGCGATCAGGGCGCCGAGAGAAATCTGGCCGCGGAGAAGTTGATGGCCGCCTTGCCAGAGTACGATGAGGAAGGAAAAGCCGATGAGCGCCTGGAGCGATGGCATAAACATGCTCCAGGTGCGAATGAGCTTGATGTTGCGAGCCACGTATTCGCGATTGGGCTCGTCGAAGCCGCGGATTTCGGCTTCTTCCTGGGCGTAGGCACGAATGACGCGGACGCCGGAAAGATTTTCCTGGACTTTCGCGGAGAGGGTGGCGAGCGAGGCTTGAATCATTTCGTAAAGATCGTGAATAACTTTGCCAAAGTGGCGTACGGCCACGAAAACTACAGGGACGGGGAGCAGCACCCATAACGTCAGGGACGGAGAAAGGCGCGCCATGACCGCGATGGCGATGAGCATGGTGACCAGCGTTTGCCCGGTGTACATGATGCCGGGACCGAGGACCATGCGTACGTTGTTGAGGTCGTTGGTGGCGCGGGACATCAGTTCGCCAGTGCGATTGCGGACGTAAAACTCCGGCTCCATGAGCAACAGGCGGCCGAGCAGGTCGGCGCGGAGGTCGAATTCAATGTCGCGGGAGACGCCGATGAGAACCCAGCGCGTGGTGAAGGACAGCGCGCCTTTGAGCAGGACGCAGATAATCAGGATGAGACAGTAGATGCCTAGAGCGTGACGGCTGTGCGGGGCGTAGAAGGGAATATCGCGGTTGAGCCAACCGCCGGCAAGCGCTTGCGCATGGGTGTTGGTTTCAAAGGGGCGAGGGCTGCCAGCGAGAATGTCGGTCATGACGCCGGTGGCGAGCGGGATGATGTTGCCGACAATGCTGGTCAGCACGAGAGCGAGCAGGCCGAGCGCGATAGCAGGGCGGTAGCGAGCGAGATAGGGCACGAACCCAAGCAGGTTTCTCGCGGCGGAGGTACGCGCCTGCGGTTGCTGCGATTTTTGCGCGGCGGTCCCGTGCTGTCCGGTTTTGGTGCCGTTGCTCATCGCAAATTCGATCGCGCGGTGCTCAGCGACGGAGCCTCATTCAGAAAATGCTCGTATGAGCGGTCGAGGGACTGGTAGCGCTTGGTCGCAGGGTTCCAGCGGATGCCGATGGGAAGCGTGTGCGTGTCCACCGCGCCCTTCAGCGGCGTGAAGTACAGCGCCAGGCCCTTTTCGGGATCCTGCTCGTAAGCCAAGCGCCAGCCGGTCACGCCTCCGATGGGAGTGCCGGGCAGATAGCCTTTCCCATTCTTCAGGTGTTCGTCGCAGCGCAAGATTTCCATCCACTGACCGTTATCGTTTTCCGCGAGCACCGCGCGAGTGACAATCGTGCCGGGCAGACTATTTTTCGGCGATTTGGGGACAATGTTGGCAGCGAGAAATTCCTGCTTGCCGTTTTTCGCCAGTTCGCCGAAAAGCAGCACGGTGGTCTCTTTTCCGAGTAGTGAATCCGCCGCGGACTGAATGTCCTCGGGAACGGACGGCGCGGCCGGCTTTGCTTCCGCGGCGGGCTTTTCCGGTGTCGCGTCACCGCAGCCGGCGAGGAAGCACGCAGCCAGTATGCCCAGCGCTGCGTTCCGGCAAGTGCGGCGAACGGCCCCCCGATTCTCACTGATTTGATTCCCCGTCCCTGAAGGTAAGGACGGCATGGCTGCGGACTCGTTAGCAGGCGTCAGGAAACAGCCGCTTTCCGTGAGATTTTCCATTGTAGAAGCTTCGCTACTCCTTTTTGTCCGTCGCGAGGTTAAGGCGTAATGCCACAATTTTAGCCGTTGCGTGTCCTCCACGGAAGAAATCATCGGCTCAGGTTGCTTTTATGATGAGGTGACGTTCCGGCGCCCGCCGAGGCCCAAGATTAACGCCGGGCGAGGATGGCGTCCAGCCGGGCCTCGAAATTTTCTTCCCCCTCGGAGGATAACTCGCTGCGCTCGACGGGAAGCGCAGCCTCAATGGCCTCCACCCAGTTGAACAATTGTTGGATGTTTTCGCGGGTCTTGGCGTGATATTCCTTCAAGTTGCCGCTGGCGGACATCCACTGGCGAAACGTGTGCTCGAGGGGATGGTCGGAGGACCCGAATGGGTTAGAAGCTGCGGCGGGAGCGAGAATGCCACCGTGCCCAGTGAAGAAATGCTCGAATCCTAGGTCGGCGGCGAAATGGCCGGCGGTGGCGGCTACTCCATCGTCGTACAGCAGGCCGTGACAGATCAGCGCGAGCGGCTGCGGTTCGCGGCGCCACTTTAGAGTTTCCAAATCAAAGAACCACAGGTCCCAGTTGGCGCCGACGAAGTAAGCCGTGTCCGGGTTCATGTGTTGCGCGGCGAGTGCGGCTACTTCCGGAGGGCCGTAACTTTGATCGCGGAGGTCCCACTCGGCAACCGGGATTTCCGTGGGATCGACGGCCTGAATGCGCAATTCGGTAAAAGCGCTCTGCGAAGTGGAGAGTGACGCAGTGGTGAGGAAGCGGGCAAACTCCGGGATCATCGTCGTTTCGGAGAAGTCGCGCGTCCAGATGCGCAGATACGCTCGGTTGGCCATTTTTGCTTATTTAATTATACCGGTACGCCCAAAAAGAGGCGAATTCCGCGGTGGTTCAAGCTGAAAGCGGTTCAGTGCGGGAGCGGCGCCGCGGTGCCCAGATTGGAGGCGATCTGGGCCAGGCGTTCGCGCAGGGAGTCGCCTATTTCAGAGAAAACCCTGGTGCAGGTGTCGCGGAGTTTTTCTTCGGCGGTGGCGGCGATGCCCGAGACCACTTCGCGGGACTGGTGGTCGAGCGAGGCTACCGTGGCGAGCATCCATTGATTGGAGACATTTTCGAGGCGGCCGCGGAACCTTTCGGCGGCTTGTTCGCCAACGCGCGCGTACATGCCGCGTATCTCCGCTTGCTGAGCCTCGGTCATCGATTTCCAGGCCTCGAGCAGGGGGCCGAAACCGGCCTGCACTTTCCTGTTCGCTTCAGCGACACCGGCTTCAAAAGTGCCGCTCATGGCGGTTTGAAAGCGGCGGAGAAAGCTCTCCTGCTCGCCGGTGAGTTTCTGAGTCAAATCCGCGTGCGCTGCTTCCATGCGGGCTTTGGATTCGCTCACCGACTTTTGCGCTTCCGCTTCAAGGCCGCTGAGCTCCTGGCGCGCCTGGCGCTGAATTTCGTCGATGAAGGCGGCGGAGGTGGTTTCTGCGGCTTCACTGAAGAGCGCGCGGGCGCGCTCGAAAGCGTCGCGGACGACTTCCTCCATCTGGTTTTGCGTGTGGCCGACGAAATTGCGGCTGGCAGTATCGAGCTCGCCGGCAAACATCGCGGAGATTTCGCCGGCGCGTTCGCGCAGGCGCGCTTCGGCCTGCTCTCCGGCGCGTTCCGCAAAATGCTGAATTTGTGTTTGCGCTTTTTTCTCGTACCATTCCGCGGATTTCAGTAAGTCATCGACGACCTGATGCTTGGTGGTTTCCGCTTTGCCTTCGAGGTCGGCGAGACTGCGCGCGGTAACAGAATCTGCGGATTCGTGCAGTAACTGCTCGACTCCGCCCAAATTGCCGCGGAAGCTCGCCAGTGCTTCCGCGAATGCTTCGTCCGCCGTCACGCGAATTCGCTCCTGTTGCAGGGATGTGGCGGCATCGAGCATCGAACGCCCTCCGGCGAGGCGCTGAATGCCCTGTTCCACCTGCAGGAGGTGTGGCTGCACGAGCGATTCGACTTGCTGGCTGAATTGCGCGGCCGCTTGCCGGCTGGATTCCGCAAAGGTGGCGTGGATCCGCGCGCTGAGTTCGTCAAAGAGCGATTCGGAACGGCGATGCAGCTCGTTGCGGTGCAGGCTCAAGATGTCGTCCAACTGCGACTGAAAACCAGCGAGCGCGTGCTCCTGTGTGGTTTCCACGCGCTCCGGGAAAACCTCGAGCCGGCCCAAGACCTCGCTGGCGCGCACCAGCGTTGCTTCGATGCGTCCGGCATGAGCTTGCGTGAGATCCTTTAGCGCAGCGAGACGCAAGTTTGATTCGGAAGCGACGAGCGCAGCGGATTCACGGAATCCGGCTTGCAAGCGTTCGGCCTCTTGCTGAAATTGCTGCAGCACGCTGTTCGCGTGGTCGTTCAGCGATTCCGCGGCTTGGACTTGCGTGGCCGCGACGGCGTTGTCGACAGCAATCTGCACGCGACCCAAAGCGGATTCCAACTCGCCGGCAAGATCGTTTTGCCAGGTCTGTTGGGCGATGGACAAGAGCGCGGAAGCTTGCTCTTGAACGTGGTTAGCCTGGGCGCGCAGGGATTCCGCCAGCGCCGAGGCGCTTGATTCGTGCGCGCGCGCGGTTTCTTCGGCCTCGCGCTCGGCTGATGCCGCGAAGCTGGCGATACGTGCTTCCACGGCGGCGGCGTGCTCGCGGAGCCGCTTCAACAACTCTTCCGCCTGGGCGCAAGCCGAGCCGAGCGTTTGCAGCGCAGCGCCTGTTTGTTCGGCATACGCATTGCCCTGCGCCAGCGCTTCCTGCGAAAGCTGCGCGGTCAAGTCGCGGGTGAGCTCTTCGAGCTGCGGCGCCAGCCTTCGCGGCAAATCGCGCTGCAATGCTTCGGCCGCGGCGTCCTGCGCCAAGTGATAGAGACCGGCGGATTCGTCGCGGATTTTCTCCAGCGCCGTGGCCACTTCGCGCGAAAGCATCTCGCAGTCGGCCGCCATTTTGTGGTCCCACTGCTCGGCGGAAATGCGATGTTCGGTGGAAACGGCTTGCGCGGCAGCTTCCCGTGCGGCGGCATGAATTTGTTGCCGCGCATCCGCCAGCAAACGTGCGACCTGGCGAGCGAGCTGCATGGAGGCGTCGGTCGTGCTGGCAATGGCAGGGAAGGCACGCAGCCGTTCCGAGCGATCCTCCGAGGCAGCGCCGGCATCGGACAGCGGCAGGTCAAAATCCGCCTCCGCTGCCTGAGAAGGCGATTCGTGATGTTGTTCGCCAGCTTCCGCGGAATGCTGCGAATGCTCCTGCAAATCCGCAACGCCGGGCGCGCCAACGTCCGCCTGCGCGGCGTCCGGAAAGGCGAACCAGTCGTCGGGGGGAAAGGCAATGCCCCAGGCGTTTCCGGGAAGCTCTAGCTCCAGGGCGACCTGAAAGAGTTGCCGCACGGTGCGCGGGCGCTGAATCCACGCGACCCGTCCGCGAACGGTGCGTGGCGGCTGTCCGGCCTCCGGGTGTGGCACCTCGAGCGTGACCCACATATTCTTCAAGACGTAGTGCTTCGATTGGTAGCGACACCCGTGGCAATTGATGATCAGAGTCGAAGTGTGCTCGCTGAATTGGCGACCGAGTGCGTCCACACCCGCAACGGTCAGGGGAACGGCCTGAACAATGCGCGTGCTGCGGCGCTTGCGCAACTCCACGGTTGCGCTGGCTAGGCCGGTTTCAGACACAGCTTCTCCCATATCTTCGGTAAATTCCCGGCCAAGCTCGTCCATGAATGCAGGCCATCCATAAATTGTAAAAACGTATAAAATCGACAACTGCGATTACTTCGTCTGGGTATTTTCCGACGCAGGGGCGCGGTGCTCTCCGGTCAAGAACATCCACGCTTCCTTAGCCACCCAGATGGGTCCGACCAACAAATAAACCGGCCCCTGGAAAAACGCCGGATGATTGCCTTCGATCCGGTGACCCAGGAACAAGAACGCCCAGCCGCCCACGAACAAAGCTCCGCCCCAGATCCACTTTGCGAAAAGGAACAGAATTAGTCCGGCAAAGATTAGGGGGATGCCGATGCCATGCAGCAATTTGTTCCAGCCGGAAGAGTGTTCATGATCGTACTGCGCCATGTAGTGCGCCAGACCCAGAGCGCACCTCCTTGCGGGGGACAGCGGCCGCGGAAAGCTCACTTTATACCGAATCGCGGGAAATGGCTAGGGCGGCGGCTACAAGTCGCGGCGGCCTTCCATGGCTTTTAGCATCGTGACCTCGTCGGCGTACTCGAGGTCCGCGCCGACAGGTATGCCCACGCCGATGCGCGTGACGCGCACGCCGAGCGGCTTTAGCAGCTTGGACATGTACACGGCGGTGGCTTCGCCTTCGGCCGTGGGGTTGGTGGCGATGATGATCTCCTCCACCGTTCCGCCTTTAAGGCGCTCAACCAGTGTTTTTATCTTGAGCTGCTCGGGGCCGCGCCCTTGCAAGGGCGATAGTGAGCCGCCCAAGACGTGGTACATGCCGCTGTACATCCGCGTCTTCTCGATGGCCATGATGTTATGCGCTTCCTCAACCACGCAGATAGTCGCGCGACTGCGTTTTTCTTTCGCGTCGCGAATGGCGTCGGCGAGCGCGAGGGCATCTTCAGGCGCTGCGCGCAGCAGAAAGAAAGCGAGGCGCTGCGCGGTTTTTTGGCCAATGCCGGGCAGGTGCTTCAGTTCGTCAATCAGGCGTTCGACGGGAGCGGCAAAATCAGGCATGCATGATGTGTAGCACAGGGAAACGGGTAGCGCAAACGCAGGCGCGTTCGTTTATTTTTGAGTGCGCATCTGCGGAGGGCGAAAACCTAAAGCGCAAGAAATTAGAAGGGCGAGCGCCTTGTGCTTGCGCACCTGAAGCTCACCCTTCTTGGTGATCGCATCGCTACCGCGATACGAACTTATTGATTCGCGGGCTTGGTCGCGGCCCGCGCTTCGACTGCGTCGCCGCGTGGCGTCATCGAGACGACGATGTATTCGCGCTCCTTGCCGTCGGACTCCGGGACGCGCAGGAGCATCTTGTCTTTGCGGATGCGGAACTCCGCCGTTTCACCGACCGGTAAAAGCGTCGGATGCTTGTCGTCTTTTGGCCGGATGCGATAGATCAGCCGGTCGGACTTGAGAATGTATTCCTGGCATAACACTTCTTGTGTGTTTTTGTGCTGGCCATCGGTACCGAGAATTTCGCCGGTCAGTGTCTTGCCGTCTTTTTCGGCATAGCCGCAATGCGTGGAATCCATTTGCAGCAGCACGCCGCGCTCGTATGCGGGCTTGTCTTTGGCCGGAGCGGGTGCAACGTTCTGAAGGCTCGCTGCGATCGCCAGAAGCATGCCTGCAGTTCGTGTTTTCATCGCTGGGTCCTTTCCTTATCATTAATCTTGGCTCTAAGTTCTCCGGCTATTGCTTTGGGCTCTGCGTCGTCGCTTGCGCTTCCGATACGAGCAGAAGCTGCGTGCCACTGTCGAGATGCACGTTCCTGCTGGTTGAGGTGATCAGCGAACCTTGCGTGCTGTTGGAAGCCACTGCGTTCAGGTTGAGCCCTTCGAGTCCGAAAACGCCCTGGCTGTTGGAGGTAAGCTGGCCAGCCGTGTTCAATCCGCCGACCGCGCCACGCGCCGCACCGGCCGCGTTCACCGTCGAGTTGACCGCGCCGTTAGCGACTCCACCGGCGTTTGCTGCGGTGTTGGTCGCCGCGCCGGTTGCTGCACCCGCGGTGGAACGCACGCCACCGAGTGCTCCCCCACCACTGGCGCGCGCTGAGCCCACCGCTCCGCCGCCACCGGACAATTCATCGCCGCCGACAGAACTCGCTGCGGCGGTCTGCGCTGCGGCGAGCGCGCGAATCGTGACATTCAGCGGAATTTCCTCGCCATTTTTCAGCATCGCTTTATCAAACACAATGCCCAGCGCGGATTCTTTCTCTTCCTTGCTGCGCTGCTTGCATTCCGTTACATGCCCGACCAGCTTCGAGCCCTTTGGT
>WNFN01268441.1_pt1 | contig 10526 bp, 10 predicted proteins | sample 5400161 | NCBI WGS metagenome assembly WNFN01 (sample SAMN13153353, study PRJNA577476) | soil metagenome | isolation source: 80 cm saprolite on Douglas fir-dominated hillslope | place: USA:California | collected 2013-09-17
GTTCCTGCCTCGTGGCACCCGGATTGCGCCGCGCCTGCCACACGACCATCCGTTCCAGCCGCTCGTCGAACGACTGGAGAATCCCCGATTCGTCCGTGCAGTAGCTGCAGTAACGGCCGGTTTCGATGGGCATGCCGCAGCTTTCACAGGCGGGAGCCGTGGTCATGGCGTTCTCCTCGGATCGGTCCGGCGGGTGCCGGAACTGGATGGCCTTGGTCGACTAGGGTGCGCAGCGCGGCGATGAGCGCGTCAGCCTGGCCAGGCGGCAGCCGCGACAGCGCGGGCGCGAGCAGGTCCGTGCCGAGCACCTCGCGGTCGCGGCGCAGGGCCTCGTGACCCGCCGACGTCAGCCAGATCAGCGTTCGCCGCCGATCGCCCGGATCGTTCTCGCGCTCCAGCAGGCCCTGACGCTGGAGATGGGTCACGATCTCGCTGACCACCGACTGCGCCCGGCTCAGGTGCGCCGCGGCCTCACCGGCGGTGAGCGGGCCGGCCATCGCCAGGTGCTCCAGCACCGCCCGCGACGCGCCTGCCAGCTGGCTCCGCGGGCCGTCGCGCCGGTGAAACGTCAGGTACACGGCCCGGAAGACCTCGGCGAACCGCTCAGCTTGTGCCCGCTCCTCAGTCACGCCGTGTCTCCCGCTCGCCTGCGGGCCGCCCTGGTTGCCGCTCCCCGCTGGCTCGCTCACCCGACCAGCGTTGCGGTCGGCACATCCATCGTCAATCCCGATGGATCGCTGCACTCAAGCCAGGCTTGCTCCTTCTGACGGGCCGGCGGGCGGGCGGGTCCGCTCACCGCCGGCCGCTTCCCGCTCGAACACGCGGGCATTCTGCTCCACCGACAATCCCTTGGTCTCGGGCAGGAACCGGTAGACGAACCCGATCGCCACCACGCAGAGGACGGCGAAGCACACCATGACCCAGGCCAGCCCGATCGCGTTGTGCCAGGCGGGGAACGCCTCGATGAGCGCGTAGTTGGCCAGCCAGTCGACGCACGCGCCGATGGCCGCCGCCCGGCCCCGGACGGCGGTCGGGAAGACCTCGCCCTGGATCAGCCAGCCGGTTCCGCCGACGCCGATCGCGAACGAGGTGATGAAGAACGAGAAGCCGACCATGACCACCACGGTCTTGGGGATGTCGGTCAGGAACGCCACCCCGGCCGCCAGTACGTCGCGATCACGTTGACCGCGCCCAGGATGGCCGTGACCTCGACTCCGGCGACCGCGGCGCTGACCGCGTTGTGCCCGCTCCGGAAGAACGACGAGAGGATCGTCGGGCCGTAGTAGAACGGGACGTTGATCCCGGTGATCTGCTGGAAGATGAAGAAGGCGCAGACCACGATCAGCGCCCGCCGGACGCCTGCGGTCCACTGGGTCTTGCGCCCGCGCTGCCGCTCCTGCCCGGCGAGCTCGTCCGCGGCCCGCCGTACCTCGTCGTCGGTAACTTCCATCCCCAGACGGCCGAAGGCCTGCCTGGTGGCGTCGTAACGGCCATGCAGCATCAGCCATCGCGGTGACTCTGGCATCTTGGACCGCAGCGCCACCGCGAGCAGCGCCGGGATGCCGCCCAGGCCGAGGATGAGCCGCCAGTCGGCGCTGCCGGCGCTGCCCGGCGCGGCCTTCAGGATCACCACGGCCACGAGGTAGGACACCAGGATCCCCACGGTGATCATCCACTGCTGGATGATGCTCAGCTGGCCGCGCCGGCTGCGGGGCGCGAACTCCGCGATGTAGGCGGTGGCGATCGCGGAGTCGGCGCCGATCGCGAGCCCGATGAGCGTGCGGGACGCGAGCAGCATGCCCGCGTTCACCGTGACCGCGGACAAGATCGCGCCGATGGCGTAGATGGCGGCGTCGGTTATCAGCAGGACCTTGCGCCCGAAGCGGTCCGTCAGCGGCCCCGCGATGAGCGCGCCCGCCGCGGCGCCCAGAGACGCTCCGGCCACCAGGTAGCCTGTTGCGAAACTGGACAAATGGTAGGGAATGAAGGCCAGCGCCGAGCCGATGTTGGACGTGTCGTATCCGAACAGGAACCCGCCGACGCACGCCAGCACGGCCAGGTACCAGTAGAAGTTCGTCGGGATGCGCGAGTCCAGGTCCTCGAGCACGTTGCGCCCTGACGGCTGGGCCGCCCTGGTCTCCGACACCATCGTGCCAACCCCCCCAGATTGGCCGCCGTCCTATGCAGGCGCCCTGGATACCCGCACCGCTGCGCGGTAAACGTCGGATGAACGCGCAGGCCGACGCGCCGGAAATTCCTCAACGTTCTTCCGGCCGGGTGTCGATCTGAAGCCCCGGCGTTCGACGCCTGGGCGTAGAGGAAGCGCCGTAGAGATCACGGCCGGGCCGGTCGCCCCCAGGGGCGCCGGTCACCAGCGAAAGGAGCAGGACCATGCGATACCTCGGGTACACGCTGGGCGACCCGTCGGCGCCGCTCGCGCCGCCGACCCCCGAGCTCATGGAGGAGATGGGCAAGTTCGTCGAGGAGGCGACCAAGGCCGGAGTGCTGCTCGCCACCGGCGGGCTCGCGCCGTACTCGGAGGCCACCAGGGTGATCCGCTCCGGCGGGAAGTTCCCCGTGGTCGACGGGCCTTTCACCGAGGCCAAGGAGCTGATCGGCGGCTGGGCCCTGATGGAGGTCCGGGACAAGGACGAGGCCATCGAGTGGACCAAACGGTTCCTCGACCTCGCCGGCGATGGCGAGAGCACGATCCGCCAGGTCTACTGACGCCCGTCTCCGCTGTGGGGCCGGCCCGGGCTCCGCCGACGGCCCCAGGAGCAGCAGATCCCGCCGGGGTGGCGCCTGAGCCCGGCTCGGGCACCACCCCGGCGGTTTGCCCCGGGCGGCAATCGGATGGTGTTATCGGTTGTCGTGACGGTTTCGGAGACTCATGCCGCGGTCGAGGCCGTCATCCGCATGGAGTCAGCGCGCCTCATCGCCGGGCTCGCCCGGTACACCGGTGACGTCGGCCTGGCCGAGGAGCTCGCCCAGGACGCCGTGGTCGCCGCCCTGGAGCAGTGGCCCGAGTCGGGAGTCCCGCGCAACTCCGGCGCCTGGCTGATGACCGTGGCCAAGCGCCGGGCCGTCGACATGTTCCGGCGGAACCGGGAACTGCAGCATAAGTACTCGCAGATCGCCCGGGCGCTGGAAGCCGAGGGGGAGAGCGTCACTCCCGATTTCGACGGCGCGTTCTCCGACCACATCGATGATGACCTGCTGCGGCTGATCTTCGTCGCGTGCCACCCGATCCTGGCCGTCCAGGCGAGGGTCGCGCTGACCCTGCGGCTGCTCGGCGGCCTGACCACCGCCGAGATCGCGCGCGCCTACCTCGTGCCGGAGCCGACGATCGCGCAGCGGATCGTCCGGGCCAAGAAGACGCTGGCCCAGGCGCGGGTGCCGTTCGAGGTGCCTAACGTCGAGGAACGGCCGGCCCGCCTGTCCTCGGTCCTGGAGGTCATCTACCTCATCTTCAACGAGGGCTACTCGGCCACGGCCGGCGACGACTGGATGCGCCCGGCGCTCTGCGAGGACGCGGTGCGCCTGGGCCGTGTCCTCGCCCAGCTCACCCCCGAGGAGCCCGAGGTTCACGGGCTGGTGGCGCTGCTGGAGATCCAGTCCTCCCGGGTGCGGGCCCGCACCGGGCCGGCCGGGGAGCCGATCCTGCTGCTGGACCAGGACCGGCGCCGCTGGGACCGGCTGCTGATCAACCGCGGCCTGGCGGCGCTGGCCCGGGCGGAGCAGCTCGGGGGCGCACGCGGCCCGTATGCGCTGCAGGCCGCCATCGCCGCCTGCCATGCTCGGGCGTTCCGGCCGGAGGACACGGACTGGGCGCGCATCACGAGCCTGTACGCCGTCCTGGCCGAGATGATGCCCTCCCCGGTGATCGAGCTCAACCGGGCGGTCGCGGTGTCGATGGCGCTCGGGCCCCAGGCCGGCCTCGACCTGGTGGACGCGCTAGCCGGCGAGCCCTCGATGCAGGCCTACCACCTGCTGCCGAGCGTGCGCGGGGATCTCCTGATGAAGCTCGGGCGCCCCGGCGAGGCCCGGGCCGAGTTTGAGCGCGCCGCCGCGCTGGCCCGTAACAAGCAGGAACGCGACCTGTCTGCCCAGCGGGCCCGCGCCGCGGCTGCGGCCGACGCCTGAGATATGCCATAACGGACGTCAGCGGGCCCCGCTGAGCACCGGGGTCAACCCCGGCGCCGGTCAGCGGACTAGCCCCCGCCTGCAGCGGGCTGGCCCCCGCCTGCACCGTCTGTGTGCCAAGCATGTTACGAATACGTTACGTACGTGTTTCGCGGATGAGGGCCGTAGCGATTGCCTGGGCCAGGACCGGGGAGCAGACTCGTAATACGAAGGCGATCGCAAGGGAGGCAAGGAGGCTGCCCGCCGCGGTCGCTTTCGCCGATGGGGTGAACGGTATGACGCCCACAACGACGTGGACGAGGCTGGCTGGCAGGCTGGGGCTTGACCACAACCCGCTGCGCCGGCGCTCGGACGTGATCGAGGCGTGGCTGCTGCCCGCGGCGATCGCCGTGTTCCTGGCCCTGAGCCCGGCCCTGGTTTCCGCGGCCTCCGCCTGGGCCCACGCGCAGAACGCGGCGGCTCTGCAGGCCCAGCGCTCGTGGCACCGGGTTCCCGCGGTCCTGCTGCAGGCCGTGCCCGGTCCGGTGATGTCGGACAACGGCGCGAACTCCTGGGTGACCTGGACGCGGGCGCGCTGGTCCGCGGGCGGGCGGCCGCACGTCGCCATGGTCCCGGCCGTCTCAGGCACGAGTGCGGGCAGCACCGTGTCGGTCTGGCTTGATCACGCCGGGAAGGTGCGGATGCCGCCGCTGACCGCGGGCCGGGTCCGGGACCGGGCCACCCTCGCGGCGCTGGTCGCTCTCACGGCTCTCGCCGTGCTGCTCGCGGGTCTGGCGCTGCTAGGCCGGCGACTGCTGGACCGCAGGAGGCTCGATGGCTGGGAGACGGCCTGGCTGTCGGTGGGCCCGCAATGGAGCCGCCGGGCCTAGACCGGGGCCAGCGCGCCCTGGCCGTTATGGAAATGCCTTCGGCGGCCGGCTGGCCGACACGGTCGGCCACCGGAAGATGGTCACGATCGGCGTCGTGGTGTTCGCGGGAGCGTCGGCGTTGTGCGGCCTGACCCCGAAAGGAGGCCTCGCCGAGGCCTGGATCGTGGCGTTCCGGGCCGTCCAGGGCGTTGGCGGCGCGATCATGTTCCCGGCCGCCCTGGCCATCGTGGTGCAGACGTTCGCGCTCCGCGAGCGCGGTAGGGCCCTGGCGCTGTTCTTCGGCATCGCCGGCGGGCTCACCGCTGTCGGCCCGGTCCTGGTCGAGAACATCGTGCTGGGCGTCACCAACCTGGTGTTCATCCCGGTGTTCTTCTTCGGCAGCGAGTACGCCCAGATCTCGCTGGGGAATCGGCCTCCCAGGTCGGCGTGATCCTCCTGTTCTTCTTCATCGGCTTCGTCATCGCCGCGCAGATCGGCGGGCGGCTGCTGGACCGCGTCGGGGCCAAGCGCCCGGTCCTCCTCGGCTGCGTGCTGGGGGCGGTCGGGTTCTGGCTGTGGGGCGGCAAGGTCACCGGGCTCGACTTCGGCTCGCAGCAGTGGTTCATCGCCTTGTCCGGGGCCGGGATGGGATTCATGCTCGGGCCGTCCAGCACTGACGCCGTCAACCGGGCCAGCCGTCTGTCCTACGGCGAGGCCACCGGCATCACCCAGACGGTCCGGAACTACGCCGCGAGCCTCGGGCTGGCCGTCCTCGGCACGATCTCGGTCACGGTCATGCGCAGCAAGGTAGCCGCGTCCCTGGTCTCGCAGGGCGTGCCCAGCGCGCGCCGGCGCCGCGGCGTCGAGCCTGTCCCAGTCCCGCAGCGGGAGCCTCGCATCGATTCCGCATTTTGTCCGGCTCGACTTCGCCGACGCCACGCAGACCGTGCTCTACATCATGGCCGGGGTCATGGCCGTGGCGGCGATCGTGACCCTGCTCGGCCTGCGAGCCGGGGTGCAGGAGGAAGCGGCCGCAGCCCGGACGGAGCCTGAACCCATCCGCTCGCCGGATATGGCGGCCTCTGAGGACCCCTGAGCCGGGATATCAGGTGAGCGGCGGGCGGCGCGGCTGGGCTGGCTCGGGATCGGTCAGGCCGAACAGCGGCTCGTCGGCGGAGCGGATGTCGGCGGTGGGCAGCCCGCCGGGATACAGCCGCCTGACCCTCTCGGCGACAGCGATCGCGATCTCGACGTGCTGGCGGCGGGTGGCCGCATAGAATCCCTGCGCGTCCCCGCTCTGCTTGGGCCGGCCATGCAGGGGCTTGTCGCTGATCGCGAGCAGCGTGGCGGTGGGTACCCGGTAGCGGAATCCGTTGGCGGCCACGGTCGCGGATTCCATGTCCACGGCGAGGGCGCGCGATCGCTGCAGGTGATCGGCCACCGACGCGAACTGTAGCTCCCAGTTCCGGTTGGCCGTGGTGAAGACGATGCCCATCCGGCTGCGCAGGCCGCGGGACGCCAATTCATCGAGCAGGAGGGTGTTCAAGGTGTAGTTCGAGACGACAGGAACGCTCAGCGGGAGCACGTCGTCCAGGACCCGGTCGTCGCGCATGAAGGCAGTGGCCAGCACCAGGTCGCCGATCTCCTGCCGGTTGCGCAGGCCGGCGCAGTGCCCGATCATCAGCACCAGGTCGGGGCGGAGCACGGCCAGGTGGTCGGTGATCGTCTTGGCGTTGGAGGGGCCGACCCCGATGTTGATCATGGTCAGGCCGGCCCGGTCGGGCTGCGCGTGATGCCAGGCTGGCATCTGGTGCCCGTCGGAATCCGGGCCGGTGGTCACGGGCAGGGCGGCGCGGAACTCCTCCACGTGCCAGGCGTAGTTGGTGAGCAGCACATAGCGCTGGAACGTCTCGGCGGCCGTCCCCGTGTAGTGCCGCAGCCGGTCGATCGACAGGGCCATCCGCTCCGGCCCGAACAGGAAGAGCTTCTTACGCCGCAGGTCCCATCGGGTCTCGTCGACGGCCGTCACGAGGGCCGGGTCGTGCAGATCGAGCGCCTGACGCCCCGGGCACACCGACAGACGAGCGCCGGCCGCCGCCAGCCGGCCCAGCTCCCGCTGCAGGTACCAGCGGATCGCCCTGGGCGAGGCGAATTCGCCCTCAAGCACCCGGTTGTGCGCCGACCACGGCCGCTCTACGGTCAGCCGGGGGTAGTGGCCTGCCGCGTCGGCGGCCTCCATGGCCGCGCACAGCTGGTCAATCTTCTCCGGCCGCTGCGCCTCGGGGATCGCCGAGAAGTCGGCAGACATCGTCATGGCTGCCATCATGCGCAGGGTTGAGCGTCCCGGTGACGCAAGGGGCGTAATCGGCTGATTCCGGCTACTGCGCTCGCGGACGGTCCGCAGCTGACGGCCGCGGGCTTCGCGGGGTCCGGGCGGACAGGTATGCCGCCAGTAGCACGGCATCGATGACGGCACCGATGCAGCCCAGGACGAAGAACCCGGCGAGCATCAGCCCGGTTTCGGGGACCACGGGCATCTCCTTTCCATCGGCAGCACCCCCCCGGGGCGCCGGCCACAACCGCCAGGAAGAGCCGACCCCCGGGGCCGTCTGGCGGGCTCGACGGTGACAGCACCTGGGTCGGGCTCGGCCGCCTGCGTGTCCGCCGCTGACATGCCCGGAGCCGCCGCTGACGTTGCGGTCTGCCAGCGCGGTGGCTTCCGCGCGGTCCGCCGTCAGGCGGGCACTTGTCTGACGTGCCGCAGACCCTATTGGTTTACCGTACGTATCCGCCTCGTCGCTCAGCGTTTACGAATTGCGAGCCTACCTGTTATAGGTGAACGCCTTCATGGCGTCATGACGGGCTCGTCATCGAACGGAGCGTGAAACCGACGGGCAGTGACACGGTCGCGCGCCGCTGAGCCGGCGGTGTGGCGGATAACCGTGGTTTCGTGCTGTATCGGCCGCAGAGTGCGGCAGCTCGCGACGGCTCTTTGACCAGACCCTGGTCAGGCCTCGTCAGGCCTCGTCAGGCCTCGTCCCCGTCAGGCCTCGTCCCCGTCAGGCCTCGTCCCCGTCAGGCTGAACGTCGAGCGTCACCACATCAGTGTCGGGGCGCGCGACCGCGCGTCGGCCGCTGGCCTTCTGCCAGTAGGTCTCCTTGCCCAGCAACGACTCACCGAACCGGTCGAACTCGGCGATTACCTTCTGCGTGGCCGTGGTAACGGCCTCACGGGTCCGTTCGCCCAGCTCCTCCAGCTGTCGAGATACCTCGAGCTGGACCTGGGCGGCAACCTCGTCCTTCGCCAGGGCGCGCAGCTCGCTCTTCGCCTCGCGCACTGCGGCCCGCAGGTCCTTCGTGGCGGCGTGGGCTTCGCGGACCATCTCGCGACACTCGCCAACCGCCGCTTCCAGACGGTCGAGTTCGCTCACGGCATCCTCCTCGCTCATCGGCTGGGCCCAGGGGTCGTTCCCAGTCTCGGGCGGTAATCGATTTGAGCGCAACGCGGTGACGTCGCCGAACGCGGCCAGGAGGCCAGTCTAGCGATCATGCTATGTGGCTCGCCGCCAGCGAGTTCGGGGGGCGTCAGGAGAAGCACGTCTCCGGCTGCCGCGCACCTGCCGGGCCGGGCGCCTCAGTTTCGACGAGCACGGCAGGCGGTTTCTATCTGCCGTGACTCGCGAGTCACCGCCATGGGGATCCCTGATCCGGCCAGATCCAGCCCAGACGACATGGACGATGAGCAGAGCGCTGACCCCGTAATGAGTTGACCTGCCTGTGCATTGTTATACGGCCAAACTCAGGACCACGCACAGCTTCGCGGAGATGGCAGCGATCTCGGTGCCGGAGGGGCGTCATCCGCTAGATGACTCCGAGCTCGGCTGCCCGCTGCCGTTCGATCTTGGTCACTTCCCGGGGCGTGATCGCTTGTGCTCCGACTTCTATGGCGCGGTCATGCTCGCTAGCGGTCACCGCTTCCTTATCAGCTCTGCCCACGGCACCGTTCGGCTGGCTCGGGCTCCGCGATCCTGGATGTCGTCGCCACCCGCTCTCACCGTGATGACGGGTGCGCTTGCCACACCCCAATCGGCCTGACTAAGGGCCGGTTCTCGATGCTAGGGCTACGGTTCCTTCTGTGACGGACACTGAAAATGAGATCACCGCGGATCTGATTGCAGAGTTGCTCCGCGAACAGCACCCCGACCTGGCCGACTTGCCGCTGACGTTTGGTGCTCGTGGCTGGGACAATCAGTTGTGGCGGCTCGGCGACGACCTTGCGGTCCGGCTGCCGTGGGCCACTCAGGACGCAGACGAGCTGCTCCTCAAGGAGCACACCTTGCTGCCTGCTATAGCGCCGCGCCTCCCATTGCAGATACCTGTTCCGCAGCGTCTAGGCCAGCCTTCCGAGCGGTTCCCGCGCCCTTGGATTGTCACTACCTGGGTCGCCGGTGAACCTGCTGACCGCGCCCCTGCGACTCGCGGTGCCGAGGCAGCCGATACCTTGGCGGCTTTCCTAGCAGCCCTACATCAGCCCGCGCCTGACGACGCGCCTGCTGGCCGGAACAACCGAGGTGGTCCGCTGGCCGATAGCGGCGAAGGTTTCGCGCATTTCCTGAAGGAGACAACCGATTGTGGGTTGATTTCCGAGCCGGACGCCGTACGCGAGGTCTGGGATGATGCGCTAGCTGCGCCTGAGTGGACAGGTCCGTCTCTGTGGCTGCACGGGGACCTGCACCCGGCTAATCTTCTGACAAGAGACGGCAATTTCTGCGGCGTGGTCGACTTTGGCGACATGTGCGCGGGGGACCCGGCCTGTGACCTGGCTGCCTGCTGGATGCTTCTGCCCGATGGGGTCATCGACCGTTTCCATCAGAGCTACTCGTCGGCTGCTGACGCAGCGACCCTGCGCCGCGCTCGCGGCTGGGCGGTAAGTAAGGCACTCGCCTGCATACTCATTGGCGATAACGGAGTCCACGGCCGCCCAGGTGGAAAAACCACCTGGGGACCGCCAGCAGACGCAGCCCTGCGACGCCTCACCGCGACTCGACCCTAGCTCTCGTGGAACTCGCCCCTCGGAGACCCGCATTGATGATAGGTGCGGCTCTGTTGGAGGGAGCAGTTGGTTAGCCTGCCTTTGTCCCTGTCAGTGCCTGGTTGACTTCTTTCTCGTGTCAGGCCGGTAGCGGGAGTGACGGGGATGAGGGGGGTGGGTGTATGGCCCCAAGGGATGGCCGGGGCGCGATGGGGACACGACTGCACATGAGGATCAGAACTCGGTGAGCTTCTTGCGCAGGAAGGCTCGTTCTCGTTCGTTGCTGGCGAGTTCGAGAGCGGCCCGGTATGCCGCTGCCGCCTCGGTGGTGCGGCCAAGTTTGCGTAGCAGATCCGCCCGTGCCGCGGGCAGCGGGTGGTAGCTGCGCAGCGCCTCGTGGCGCAGCGTGTCGAGCGCGGCCAGGCCGGCCTGCGGACCGTCGCGCATCGCCACGGCCACTGCCCGGTTGAGCTGGACCACTGGCGATGGTGAGAGGTGTGCGA
>WNFN01220543.1_pt1 | contig 10525 bp, 9 predicted proteins | sample 5400161 | NCBI WGS metagenome assembly WNFN01 (sample SAMN13153353, study PRJNA577476) | soil metagenome | isolation source: 80 cm saprolite on Douglas fir-dominated hillslope | place: USA:California | collected 2013-09-17
GTCCTGGTCTTGAAGCCCGACAGCACGCTCGAGTACCGCCCGGTCACGTTGGGGACACGTATCGACGGATTGCGGGTCGTGGAGGAGGGTCTGCAACCGGCCGACACCATCGTCGTCAACGGCTTGCAGCATGTGATGGCCGGAGCCAAGGTCGCGGCCACCCGGGTCACCATGACCGCAGGTGGATCGGGACTGTCGCAGGTGGTGGCTCCCGAGGGCAAAGCCCTGCTGGTGCGCGCCGAGTCCGCGGCCGGTATCGGCGCCGTGCATCTAAAGTAGCCGTGCATCCAAAGTCACTGTTGGGATTCTAAATGAACATATCTCGGTTTTTCATCGAGCGGCCGATTTTCGCCGCGATGCTGTCCGCGCTCATTCTGTTGGTGGGGCTGATTGCATTGCCGGGCCTGCCCATCAGCGAATACCCCCAAGTAGTGCCTCCCACCGTCGTCGTTCGCACAACTTATCCCGGCGCGAACCCGACCGTGATCGCCGATACCGTCGCCTCGCCGCTGGAACAGGCGATCAACGGTGTCGAGGACATGTTGTATCAATATTCGCAGGCCACCAGCGACGGTGCGATGACACTGACCGTCACCTTCAAACTGGGCACCGATGTCGACAAGGCGCAGGTTCAGGTGCAGAACCGGGTCAGCCAGGCGCTCCCCAAGCTGCCGCCGGAAGTGCAGCGGCTGGGCGTGGTCACCAACAAGGCATCGCCGGACATCACGCTCGCCGTATTCGTGTACTCGCCGAACGGCCGCTACGATCAAACCTATCTCGCGAATTTCGTCGCGCTGCGCATCAAAGACGAGCTCGCGCGCCTCGACGGGGTGGGCGATGTGCAGCGCTTCGGCGGCGGCGACTACTCGATGCGGGTCTGGCTGGATCCGGAAAAAGTGGCGGCGCGCGGCCTCACCACCGGCGACGTGGTGAACGCCATACGCGAACAGAACGTTCAAGTGGCCGCAGGGCAACTGGGCGCGCCGCCGACGGCCAACGGCGCTAACTTCGAGCTCGAGATCAACACCAAGGGCCGCCTCACCGACGAGACGGACTTCGAGAACATCATCGTCAAGACCGGCGCGGCCGGACAAATCGTGCGCTTGCGCGATGTCGCCCGGATCGAGCTCGGCTCCGACAACTACGCCCTGCGAGCCATGATCGATAATCGCACGGCGGTGGCCATTCCGATATTCCAGCGTCCCGGCAGCAACGCCATTGCCGTCTCCGACGCCGTGCGCGCCAAAATGCTGGAGCTGAAGAAGAGTTTTCCGGAAGGCATCGACTACAACGTCGCCTATGATCCCACCGTGTTCGTGCGCGGTTCGATCCACGCCGTCGTGCATACCCTGATCGAGGCCATCGTCCTGGTCGTCATCGTGGTCATCGTGTTTCTACAGACCTGGCGGGCATCGATCATTCCCTTGATCGCGGTGCCCGTCTCGCTGATCGGCACCTTTGCCGTCATGCATCTGATGGGTTTTGGATTGAACGCCCTGTCTCTGTTCGGCCTGGTGCTCGCCATCGGCATCGTCGTCGATGATGCGATCGTCGTCGTGGAAAACGTCGAGCGCAACATTCACAACGGTCTCGCGCCGATCGACGCCACGCGTCAGGCCATGAAGGAGGTGACGAGCCCGATCATCGCGACCGCGCTGGTGCTGTGCGCGGTGTTCGTACCGACCGCGTTCATCAGCGGCCTGTCCGGACAGTTCTACAAACAGTTCGCGCTGACCATTGCGATCAGCACCATCATTTCGGCATTCAATTCGCTGACCCTGTCGCCGGCGCTCTCGGCGCTGCTCTTGAAGCCGCACGGAGCTCCCCCGGATCGCGTCACCCGCATTCTCAACGCGGGCCTGGGGTGGTTTTTCGCGCCGTTCAACCGGTTCTTCGCGCGCGCGAGCTCGGGCTACGTCGGCACGGTGGCCCGGGTGCTGCGTTCGAGCGGGATCGCGCTGTTCGTCTACGGCGGACTCATTCTTCTGACTTGGTTCGGTTTCGCCCACACACCGACCGGCTTCGTGCCGGCGCAGGACAAGCAATACCTGGTCGCCTTTGCGCAGCTTCCCGATGCCGCGACCCTGGATCGTACCGAGGCCGTGATCAAGCGCATGAGCGCGACGGCGCTCGCCACCCCCGGAGTGGAGTCGGTGCCAGCATTTCCGGGTTTGTCGATCAACGGCTTCACCAACGCGACGAACGCCGGGATTGCGTTCACGCCGCTCAAGTCCTTCGAAGAACGCCGCGATCCTGCGCAGTCGGCGGGCGCCATCGCGGGCGCGCTCACCGCCAAGTACAGCCAGATCCAGGACGCCTACATCGCGGTCTTTCCGCCGCCGCCGGTTCAAGGGCTGGGTACGATCGGCGGCTTCAAGCTGCAAATCGAGGATCGTGGCAACGCGGGCCCCGACGAGCTGTACCGTCAAACCCAAAACGTGCTCGCCAAGGCGCGCCAGCGCCCGGAGCTGGCCGGGCTGTTCTCGGGCTTCCAAGTCAACGTTCCGCAGATTCAAGTCGACGTGGATCGCGAGAAGCTCAAGGTCGCCGGCGTCAGCGTGCAGGATCTCTTCGACACCATGCAGGTGTATCTGGGCGCCCTGTACGTCAATGACTTCAATCGCTTCGGCCGCACGTACCAGGTCAACGCGCAGGCAGAGTCCGGCTTTCGCTTGAGCGCCGAGGATATAGGGCGCCTCAAGACCCGCAATCAGCGCGGCGACATGATCCCCATCAACAGCTTCATCACGGTACGCGAGACCTCCGGCCCCGACCGCGTCACGCACTACAACGGCTACGCGGCCGCGGACATCAACGGCGGCCCGGCGCCCGGTTACAGCACCGGACAAGCGCAACAGGCCATCGAGGAGGTCGCACGCGCGGAGCTGCCGAACGACATGCGATTCGAGTGGACGGAGCTGACCTACCAGCAGGTTCTCGCCGGCAACACCGCGATCTACGTATTCCCGTTGGTGATATTGCTGGTGTTCATGGTGCTGGGCGCCTTGTATGAGAGCGTCAGCCTGCCGCTGGTGGTGATCCTGATCGTGCCGATGTGCCTGCTGAGCGCAATCCTCGGCGTGCAGATCGCCGGCGGCGACAACAATGTCTTCACGCAGATCGGTCTCATCGTGCTCGTGGGGCTCGCGTGCAAGAACGCCATTCTCATCGTCGAGTTTGCGCGTGATCGTGAAGGGCAGGGTGAGAGTATCTGGCAGGCGGTGCTCGATGCCTGCCGGCTGCGGTTGCGGCCGATTCTCATGACCTCGATCGCGTTCATCATGGGCGTCGTGCCGCTGGTGACGTCGCACGGCGCCGGCGCCGAAATGCACCGCGCCATGGGAGTGGCGGTGTTCTCGGGCATGCTGGGCGTGACGTTCTTCGGCCTGTTGCTCACCCCAGTGTTCTACCTGGTGATCCGCAAAGTCGTGGAGACGCGCCGACGCTCCGCCGCGACGCCCGGCGCACTGATTCAGACAAGCGAAACACAACCATGAACAAGATCGCTTCTGTGAACACGATCTCCCTCATGAACAAGATCTCCTTTATGCCCAAGAAATCGATGACTTTCCGGCCGGCGCGAGCCGCGCAACGTCGATACGCACTTCACGACTGCCGCGCCCAATGCGGCGTGGTGGCAGCAATTCGGTGATCCCGTGCTCGCCGATCTCGAGACGCGCGCGCTTGCCGACAATCTGGACGTGCACATCGCGATCGCGCGCGTGCGCTCCGCGCGCGCGGCGTTCAACGAAGCGCAGTACAACTATGCGCCGCATGTGCAGTTGGATGGATCCTACTTGCGCAGCAAAGAGCAGTTCCCGGGTTTCACGACCAACCGCCTCGATACCACCAGTGCAAGCGTCGGCTTCGACGCCAGCTGGGAGATCGATCTCTTCGGTCATGTGCGTCACCAGGCCGCGGCCGCCGGCGCGGCGGTCGGCGCCGAACAGGCGAGTCTCGCCGACGCACAGGTGACCGTTGCCGCCGAAGTCGCGCGAAACTATTTCGAGCTGCGCGGCACCCAACGCCAGATCGTCGTCGCGCACGACAATCTGCAAAACGAGCGTGAGGCCCTGCATCTGACCCAGGTCCGGTACGAGGCGGGCAGGGTGACGGAACTGGACACCGACAGCGCGCAGGCCCGCCTCAAGGCGACCGAAGCCACGGTGCCCTTGCTGGAGGCGGCGGAGAAACGCTACGGCTACCGTCTCGCGGTGCTGCTGGGCGTATCGCCCGGATCGCTGGATGCCGAGCTCGCCGCCGCGCCGGTGCAGGCCATGACCGCGCCATTGCCGATCGGCGACGTCTCGGCGCTGCTGCGGACCCGTCCCGACATACGCATCGCCGAGCGTAATCTTGCGGCAGCCACTGAACGCGTCGGCGTTGCCACGGCCGACCTGTTTCCGCGCGTGAGCTTCACCGGCTTCGTCGGCTTTCTTTCCGGCGACACTTCGCAACTGGGGAAGGCCGCGAGCCGCGCTTGGTTGATCAATCCGGCGGTGAGCTGGCCGGCGCTCGATTACGGATCCGTTCACGCGCGCCTGCGTGCCGCAAGGGCGGAGGCCGACGGCGCTCTCTCGGCCTATCAGAAGGCGGTGCTCACGGCCTTGGAAGATTTCGAGGATGCATGCGTCGGCTACAGCACTCAGGAAACGCGGCTCGCGAGTGTGCTGGAGCAAGCGCAGGCCTCGCGCCGAGCCGAGCAGCTGGCCGAGATTCAGTATCGCGAAGGCAGCATCAATTTTCTCGTGTTGCTCGATGCGCAGCGCACGCTGCTGCAGGCCGAAGACGAACTCGCTCAGGCCGAAACGGCGGCAAATACGGGAGCGGTGGCGGTGTACAAGGCGCTCGGCGGTCCGGCTGGGTAGCGGGGATACCGGGTGATCAGGATTGCGGCGCCGCCGAATGCGATTTCGCGTCTCGCTCCGATTCTTGGGTTGGCTCCAGCGGCCCGCTCGGCAGGGACGGCGCGCTGAAGAAATCCCTCGCCAACAATTCTCGCATCAGAACGAGAAATCCGAACGCCAGCACCGCGGCGAAGCACAGAATCAATGCGAGCATAACCAGGAGGCGCATCGCTATTCCCCGCAAATCAATCATGCCCCAGGGCAACCGCGACAGGCCACAACGGGTTCAACCGGCTGCTGCGGTGGATGGGCGCGATTCAAGCCAACCATCGTGCTTGCGTACAGGCACAGGAATATCGCAATGATGCTGCCGCCCGGCAGCGACAGCACTTCGGGATCGAAACTTCCGCCGATGGTTTGGATGCGAGCCGCGATGCGGCCGGCGCTCGATTCTATGAAATTGAAATTCATCATGTCACTCTCCTACGCCGCCCACTCGTTACCCCTCGGGGTCGGCACTTGCCGCAGAAGCTGCCTGAACAACATATGCCTGGGCAACTATGCGGTTTAAAAAAAAATCTCAGCCGCCGGCGAGCGCCCGTTTCTCAGCCATCGGCGAGCGATCATCCGATTCACAGCTGTTGGCGAGCATCCGTTTCAACGTCTTCTCCACTTCGCGAACCTGGGCCTTGGTCACACCCTTCAACAATCGATTGACGACCTTGGTGAGCCCCTTGGTCTCCAGACGGTCGATCATCCGGCTCATGGCGCCGCGATCGTAGTCCATGTACTTGCACAACTCGCATGCCGAATTCGCGTGTCCCTTCAGCACATTCGCGATGATGACGAACTGAGCAGCGGTGACTTCCAGGGATGCCACATCTTCGTGCAGCAGGAACTCCTGATCCATGCCGCTCAGTATGGCCATGCGCACCTGGCTCAATAAAGGAGCCAGGTTATTGTTCAGGTCGCTGGATCTCGGTTCGTGAATATCGCCCATATCGATGTCGGTTAATTCCGGTCCCGATAGAATAGCTGCCTGGGCAACTGTTGTCAACGCTGACGCCCTGCAAAACGCGCGATGAATGCATCATCGGCCGGACAGGGAGCCGTCGGCCCGCCCAACCCAACTTGAGCGCCGGCCGCCCGGCCGGCGTCAGGACGAAATGCCGTCCAGAGCCGGCCCGCGCGGGCGCATTCATAGGCATATTGGAACAAGGGCCGCACCGTCGCGGCGCTGAAATCCAAAGCCCCGTGATAGGGGTAGGAGACCGGAATAGCCGAGTAGTCGAGTGCAATCCCGCGCTGCTCCGCGGTGGCCGCGGTCAGCTCGAGCGTCGTGCGCATCATTCTATTGAGGCCCGCTGCCACGCTGCGCGACATGATAGTCGTGGTTCTCAATCGAGTGGCACGCGGCTGTTCGCCGAGCTGCCCGTCTATCAGGACGTATAGTCTGGCGCCGCGCCCCTGATCGACAGGATCCCCGGGCATGTCCGCCGGCGAGGGAACGACGAAAAACGGCAGCGTCTCTCCACCGTCCACATGCGTCTCCCTGCGTTGCCCACCGTCATCCGGGACCCGAATGATGATGGGTGGAAACAGTCCGGGAACGCTGGCCGATGCAACCAGCACATCTCGAAACAGAGTTCTTGCGTCGCTGCCCCCATGCATGGCAATGGCTCCGAGGTCCCAGACGACCGGCTCTCCGGTATTCACGTCGGTGGTCGCCACCAGCAGCAAACGGCCCTTGCTCGCCTCGAGTGCAATGGACTCGATCAAGCCGTCGGTCGCGTACCGGTCGACGAGCTCCTTGAGCGGCGTCCCGCTGTACATGCTAGAACCGAAGATCGCACCCAGTCCCCGCGATTGCAGCACATGTTCGCCGGATCCGCTCGTGTAGATCTCCATCAATTGACGGTCCCAGGCGGGGCCGAGAAAGGCATAGGGCGCAATCAGGGCCCCAGCGCTCACGCCGGTCACCACGGCGAACTCCGGCCGTTTCCCCGAGTGGCTGAGGCCCACGATCGCGCCGGCTCCGAATGCGCCGCCGGCGCCTCCGCCCGACAGCGCGAGAATGTTGATCGGCTCGCCCGGCTTCTGCGCCTGAATTCGCCTGGCGATATCGCCGGAAGATTGCTGCGAATAGCGGTGATCGGCGCCGAGCGTGCGTATGCTCATCGGCGAGTCGCCGGCTGCCGCGGTGTAGCCGAGCGGCGGCGAATTGCGGGATGAAAGGTTGATGCATCCCTGCAGTGCAAAAACGGCGAGCGCACAGATCAATAGAAACGCAGGCGATGCCCGGCGCAATCGAACGCACCCTTCTGACGAAGGATTAGCGGACGATTGAGTCGTGTCTTGCATCGTCGAACCCTACATTCGTCTGCCCTGCGGCTGCTGTGCGTCTCTGTGTGCCTCTAATATAGTTGCCGCGGCAACTATTGTCAAGGCAGCAGCTGTCAAGGCAGCAATGCCTGCGCGGCCACGCCACCCTCGCGCTCGAGGGTCGGGGTCGGAGCCGGGTCGATCAACGGGAGGGGAGTTTCCAGCGGACCAGAAAGTCGGTCACCGCGGAGGATTGCATGCCGCGCATGGCCTCGAATTCGCCGGTCCTTTGACTGTAGAGGAGTTCGCCGCGTTCGCCGAGCACAGCGAGAGCCGGAACCCCCTTGCGCAACGGAATCTGGTAGCGCTCGGCGATGTCGAGATTCTCATTCATGCGTCCGATATTGACGTGAACGAGGATGTAGTTGGCTTCCAGGATGGGCCTGTTGACCGAGTCATGAAAGTAGAGATCAAGAACGTGGCAATCGGGACACCAATTGCCGCCGAAGTCCAAGATGATGCGCTTGTGAGCCACGGCCGATGCGGCGAGGGCGGCCGCGAGGTCGCCTTTCGCCTGGCCGGGCTCCGGGTAGATGTCGCGCTCGGCGGAACCCGCGGGAACTACGCTCAAGGCGACCACGAGGGCGAGGATTGCCGATGTCCAGTTTGCGCGAACGCGAGCCATGAGAAACCATACCTTCTAACGGGCGGTGATTCAACTTGACGGGCGTTCTCTCAGGCCAGGCTCGAGAGATTTGAGCAAGTCGCGCCAACTGACGATGCCGATCGGCTTGAACTCATCGTCGACGATGGGAATACACGAAATACGATGCGCGAGAAGCAGGTTGACGGCCTCGGCCACGGCGGATTGCGCACGCAGCGTGATGGGATGTCTACTCATGATCTGATGCACCCGCTTGTTGAGAGTGGCGAGATCCCGTTCGGTTTCCGCCGCGCTGCCCACATAGGGACTCAGGGCTCTGAGAAGGTCCCGATCCGAAACGACGCCGCTCAGCTTCTTGTGCTCGTCCACCACCAGCAGGTGGTGAAAATTCATGGTGTCGAAGATCTCTTTGACCACCTCCAGCCTATCGTCCATTTCGACGGTGACGACCCGCGCCGTCATGATATCGCGCATAACCATCGGCACGCCCTCCAGTCCCTCATTATATAGCGTGTCTCGGCCGTCAAATCGGCACTCCCACAGCAGTGTATCCTTCGCAACGAATGACCCAAAGCGTATTCGCACTTCTGATTGCTGTTGCAGCGTTCGGTTCTTTGGCGCACGCCGCCGATCCTCAACCGTACCGGGTCGACATGGCGTCGACGGGCGACGGATCGATGGACGCGACCTTGCGCGCCACGTCCGAGCTCCTGGCGCTTCGCGAGTCTGCCCCGGTCAGCCCTTTTGGATTGATTGCCCGAGCCCGAGGGGAGGTGGATAGGCTGAAGACCGTGCTCGAAAGTTACGGATACTACCAGTCCGCGGTCACGATCACGATCGAAGGCTTGGGCCTCGGCAGCACCGGGCTGGCCGCGGCGTTGACCGCACTTCCGAAAGACCAAAGCGCGCACGTTGCCATCACTTTCAACCTTGGGCCGCTGTACCATTTGCGCAAGGTCGACATCGAGGGCACGGTTCCGGAAGCCGCGCAAGGAGCGTTCACCTTGAAAGCCGGAGATCCTGCGGTTGCGGCCGATGTGCTGGCCGCGGGCGCGCGCTTGCTGACGGCGCTGCAGGAGGGGGGGTACGCTTTCGCAAAGGTCGACCCGCCGGTGGCGTATGAAGACCAGACGCTCCCCGTCCTCGACGTGAGTTTCCGCGTGGATGCCGGAGAGCGAGCGACCATCGGCGAAATCAGGTTCGAGGGTCTGCAACGCGTCCACGAAAAGTTGGTCCGCCGACGCCTTACGCTGCGCTCGGGACGACAGTACAGTCCCACCGCGATCGAGGCGGCGCGCCGCGACCTGTTGTCTTTGGGTCCATTCGCCGCGATCAGCGTCGATGTGGGCAAAGCTGTCGACGCGACCGGCGGCGTGCCGATCACCTTCACGCTTCGCGAGCGCAAGCGTCACGCGGTGACGGTCAACGCCGCGTATTCGACCGATCTCGGCGGCAGCGGTGGAGTTACCTGGAGCGATCGCAACGTATTCGGCAACGCGGAACAGCTCACTGTCGCTGCCTCCGCGCTCAATCTGGGCGGATCCGCCACCACGGGAGTTGGTTATGACACGAGCGTCAAGTTTCTCAAGCCGGAATTCGGCCATCGCGACCAATCGCTGCAAATCGCCGTGGGGGCGATCAAGCAGTCCTTGCAGGCCTATGATCAAAAAGCCGTCACCAGCGGAGTGACTCTCACCCGCAAGCTCTCGAGTGTTTGGACCGCGAGCGCCGGTGTCGCGACTTCGAATGAGCAAGTCATCCAAGAAACCAACACACCGCAGTATAACTCCGTTGCGCCCACCATACCCTTGTATCCACTCGTGACTTACAACTACACACTCGTGGCCCTACCGCTGACGCTCAGCTACGATTCGACCCACTTGGCTTCGCCGCTCGATGATCCCGTGCATGGCATGCGCGATTCGTTGAGCATCACGCCGACGCAATCATTGGGTCATCCCAATGCCAGCTTCATCATCAGCCAAATCAAATTGGCCGCGTATTTCGACCTGCATGCTCTGGGCTTCACCGATCCGGGACGCAGCGTGCTCGCGGCCCGCGCATTGGCCGGCGAGGCGCAGGGCGCAGGCGAATTCAGTCTGCCGCCCGACCAACGATTTTACGGCGGCGGCAGCGGGACCATTCGAGGCTATCGCTATCAGTCCGTCGGCCCGCAATTCCCGGCAGATGGAAATCCAATCGGGGGCACCGCAATAATCGCCGGCACGTTGGAATTCCGTCAACGCATCGCCGCCAATTGGGGAGGGGCGGTATTCGTGGACGGCGGTCAAGTGAGCTCCAGCTTGAAGCCGCTGCCCAATGAATTGCGGTTTGGCTACGGCATTGGTGCCCGGTACTATACGGCCATCGGGCCCATTCGCCTGGATGTTGCCGTTCCAACCCGGCGGCACAGTTTCCCCACTTCCCACGGCGTAGTCCAAACAGATAAAAATGGAGTGGTCACGGCGGTTACGTCCGCGACAGGCGTGGTCAAGGACGACGCCTTCGAGATTTATATCGGCTTGGGCCAGGCCTTCAGATGCGTCGCGGCCTCAAGATCTCCGCGTGGGTGGTCGGCTCCGTCGGTGTGCTCATCGTCGCGTTGCTGGGCGCGGTCTGGGTGGCGGGCAACACGGACTCGGGCCGGAGGTTGATCGAGCGCCTCACTTATCGGTTAACCGCGGGGCAGGTA
>WNFN01233862.1_pt1 | contig 10523 bp, 10 predicted proteins | sample 5400161 | NCBI WGS metagenome assembly WNFN01 (sample SAMN13153353, study PRJNA577476) | soil metagenome | isolation source: 80 cm saprolite on Douglas fir-dominated hillslope | place: USA:California | collected 2013-09-17
ATCACGGCCGAAGGCGAGCGCATCGTGATGTTAAGCGAAGATATCGATCTCTATTCGGGTGGATCGATGCCGTTGCCTCCTTACATCCGACGCGAAAGCGACGCCGAGGATGAAGCGCGTTACCAGACCGTTTTTGCGCACACACCTGGCGCACTGGCAGCGCCGACCGCGGGTCTTCATTTCACTCCGGAGATTTTGAGCCAGATCCCGCACACATTTGTGACGTTACACGTAGGGACCGGGACATTTTTGCCTGTGCGCTCAGAAAACATCACTGAGCATCGCATGCATGCCGAGCGGTTTTCCATCTTGGCTTCCGCCGCTGGCAGGATCAATGACGCCGAACGAATCGCGGCCGTGGGTACAACCGTCGTACGCGTTTTGGAATCCGCCAGCCGCGAAAATGGAAAACTCATCGCTCAGGAAGGTTCGACAGACATTTTCATTTACCAGCCATATCGATTTCGAGCCGTCAACGTTCTGCTGACGAATTTTCATTTGCCGCGCTCGACTCTGCTTATGCTGGTGAGCGCGTTTGCTGGCCGCGAGTTTTTGCTGCGCGCCTATCAGCAGGCGATTCGCCAACGTTACCATTTCTACAGTTACGGCGATTGTATGTTGATCCTATAATCGTCGTCATCGTGACCCCGAAAGCCTTCGGGGTCGAGGAACTCGGTGGCAGGACGACAGGTTTTTGATCGTGATTCCTCGACTTCGCTCGGCCTGACGGACTAGATTATGTTATGTCCGAGCAACCCAGAGGCGAACTGGTTATTCAAACGATTGCCATGCCTAAGGACACCAATCCGAATGGAGATATTTTCGGCGGATGGTTGACCTCCCAAATGGACCTGGGTAGCGGAATTCTTGCGGCGAAAACTGCGAAAGCGCGCGTTGTTACGGTGGCAATGGAAGGAATGTCGTTCCTCCAGCCAGTACGGGTAGGGGACACAGTTAGATGTTACGCGCGGGTAGAGAGAATCGGGCGAACTTCGATGACAATCCCGGTAGAGGTATGGGTAACCCGTCACATGACCGCCGAGGATCATCGCGTCACACACGGGGTCTTTACTCTGGTCGCTGTCGATGAGAAGGGGAAACCGATTCCGGTGAGGAGAAATCAACCACGAATTGACACGAACGGCTGAAATGCCGAATGCCGAAGGAATGACACAGCCCGAATGAAGAAACCGCTTCAACGCTTCAACGTTTCAACGGTTTAACGTGGCGAAGCCATGGCGTCCTTCGCTTATCTTTTTGAGCGGTTTCCCTCATTTGGACAAACATTTTGCTATCGCGAGGTTGCGGAGCTTTATCGACAAGGCGTTGCGCCGCCAATTTTCTCAATCCGGAATCCGAAAGACGAGCCAGCGCAAGATTGGGACGCGCGCATCGTAAACCAGGTGCATTATCTGCCTGAGGAGAAGGAACTGCTGGATGAAGTTCAGCGAGCTTCAAAAAAGAGAAGACTCAGTCCAGCAATCATTGCTGCTCTCGATGAGTGGGGCCGGCGCACCGATTTTCTTCGCCTTTATCAAGCTGTTTATGTTGGGTTACGTCTGCAAGAGGCGGGAATCGGACATGTTCATGCACACTTTGCTGGGATGGCGGCGCGGACCGCCTTCTGGATCGCCAAATTTTTTCCAAGCACTTTTAGCTTTACCGCGCACGCCAACGACATCTTTGCGCCAAGGAATTTCGAGATCGGTCTGGACAAACTTGTCAGCGCGGCGCGCGTGATTGTTACTGAAACCGATTACTCGGAGAAGTTCTTGCGAGAACGCTTTCCGGAACGCGCAGATCGAGTCCATCGCATCTACAATGGCTTGAATCTGGCTGAATTCGGACGTGCAAATTTTTCCTCTGATCCGCCATTGATAGTTGCGATTGGCCGTTTGATCGCCAAAAAAGGCTTCGCCAATTTGATTCGTGCCTGCGCACTGCTCGTTGAACGTGGAAAATTGTTTCGGTGCGAGATCTTCGGCGAGGGTCCGCTCGGGAACCAGTTACGCGGACAGATCGAGGAGTCAGGATTGCAGGACCTTGTTCGGTTACCTGGAACAAAACCGCAACATGAACTAAGGGAACGTCTCGCTGGTGCCAGCGTTTTCGTATTGCCGAGCGTGCCCGAAGCGCAGGGCGGCATGGACAATTTGCCTACCGTGATCATGGAAGCGATGGCAACCGGCCTGCCAGTTGTGTCGACGACGATCGGTGGGATCCCAGAGATGGTCGTTGATAACGAAACAGGTTTTCTCGTGGAACCCCACGATATAGTGGCGCTAGCTGGAGCGATTGAAAAAGTAACTAACGACCGATCGTTAGGGCAAAGACTTGGTCGCGCTGGATATGAGCGGGCGCAAAGGTTGTTTTCAATTGAGAAGAACATGCGCGAGTTGTGTGCGTTGCTTGGCGCGAATATGGCCTAGTGTTGTACCCGCCGCCCTGTGGGCGGTTGCCCGAAAAACATGAGGTTCAACGGCTCTCAGAGCCGTGGCTACAATAGATCGCGAACGCGATTGACCGCGTGCAGGTACACGTGATGCGGTCCGCCGCGCATCAGTTCTGCGCTCATCAGGCTGACTGGATCGTTTTTTCCTGCGGGCATCAATTGGGGCATTCGCTTTTCGCCCGGCTTTCCGCGCGAAACCTCCAAGAGATCTCCGCATTTGGCGTGAGTGACCAGAAATTCTAGGTCGGCGGTTGCCATGGCCACTTCGCCGATTGGTTCTCCAGACCGTTCGCGCAGGTCGACGTCGATCTTGTGGCCAGCCGGACTCACGAATGACGGCTTATTCGCCACATCTGTCTTCTCACTTTGCCAGTTTAATTGTGCCGCAAGCCACCCGGCAAAGAGGACAGCCGTCGATCGATAGCCGGGCGCAAAGTCGATTCTCAACTTGTTGATCTTGGCAAAATTGTGATGCGAGGCAGGATGATCGAAGAATTGCGCGAGCGCGAAGCGGACATTGTCCAGGCGCGTCCAATTTAAGTCGCAAAGCACGATGCGCTGATTCGCTTCCTGTTCCGCGGATTCTAACAAGCCCATTTGCGCGCGAAAATCTTCCCACCGCTGGCTATCGTAGATGACTCGATCGACCCATGTCCAAAGCTGCGGATCCATCGGCTCACGGAACTCCTCCTGCCACCAGAGATAGAACGGCAAATCGGAATCCAGATGCGAAAAAACAATGCTTGGCAGTAAGGTCGTACAACTGCCTTTGAGCAGAAATGAAATTTGTTCCGAGCAAACCTGCTTGCTTGCGGCGCCATTAACGTGGCAGTGCGCACTGATCCAGGCGTCTACACGGTTTTCTTTTGCTTCGCAGTCAGCTTCGATGACGATGGCGCGACAGGCGTGGTTCTCAGTCATCTTCGCCATCAACTGCGTATTTCTGTTTAGAGAGCCTGTGTCCTCGCTATAAACGGCAAGGTTAACGAGTGAAGCGCGGGTGGCGCCTTGGCTTTCCTGCCAGAGTTTCTTCAGCTCCTGATCGATCTTGCTGACCTCGACCGGAAGGCCTAACGAGAATGCTTCAGCGATAGCAGGCATCGATTACAATCTTCTCCAGGCCCGACCGTCACGAGCGAGCAAATCATCCGCTGCTTCCGGTCCCCACGATCCCGCAGGGTAGAAGAACAGCTCGGGCACATCCTTTTTCGCATGCCATGCTTCTTCGATGGGATCGATGAACGCCCATGCTTGCTCAACTTCGTCGCGGCGCGCAAAGAGCGTGGCATCGCCGCTCATGGCGTCGAGTAGCAAGCGTTCGTAAGCTTCAGGACTCGCTTTCCCGAAAGAGGTTCCGTAATGAAAATCCATCTTTACCGGCTCGATGCGAAAGCTGGTTCCCGGTACCTTGGCATGGATGCGCAAAGATATTCCCTCGTCCGGTTGAATTCGAATCACGAGCACATTTAGATCACGCAAATCCTTGTTAAAGAGGACGGCGGGTGCCTTTTTGAAATGAATGGAAATTTCTGTGGCCGATTTCGGAAGCCGCTTACCGACACGCATATAAATCGGCACGTCGGCCCAGCGCCAGTTGTCTATGAACAGCCGAAGCGCGACGAATGTTTCGGTTTGTGAATCCGGGTTGACGTTTTTCTCCTGCCGATAACCGACGACCGGTTCACCGTTAATGGCGCCCTTGGCGTATTGAGCGCGAACAACTTCGGTGGCGATTTCCTTGCGCGACCAATGACGCAGCGATCGCACGACCTTGACCTTTTCATCGCGAATACTGTCCGCGCTGAGGTCCGTAGGCGGCTCCTGCGTCTTCGTAATATCCGGCCCGAGTTCCTACGCCGAGCGTCTCCGCCGCGGTGATCTGGACTTGATCGACATAGTGCGTGTTCCAAAGGGGCGCGAAGATCGCGTTGGCGAAGCGCAAGACAAGAATGTTTTGCGCGGTTTCTTTCCCGAGAAAGTGGTCGATCCGGTAGGTCTGTTCTTCGCTGAAGGAATTGTGGATGATGCGATTGAGTTCGCGGGCTGAGGTGAGATCCGAACCGAAAGGCTTTTCCACGATTACTCGTGCCCAGCTTCCTTTGCAGGTCTCATTCAAGCCAGCGGCTTTCAGGTGCTTAAGAATCGGCTCGAATTGATCGGGAGCAGCGGCGAAATAAAAAAGACGGTTGCCGCGGGTGCCGTGGTTCTTATCGATTTCATCGAGGCGTTTGGCCAATGATTTGTAGCCAGCTTCGTCTTCGAACTCGCTCTGGTGGTAAAAAACCGATTGCGCAAAGTTTTTCCAGATTTCGTCGCGCACCGCTTGTCGCGAAAACTGACGCGTTGATTCTTCAAGCTCGCCCCGGAATTCGTCATCAGTTTTTGGCCGACGGGCAAAGCCGACTATCGTCACGGCCGGCGGCAGGTCGCCATCGGCGGCGAGGTTATACAATGCGGGGATCAGTTTGCGATGGGTGAGATCGCCGGTGGCTCCGAAGATCACAATCGCGCATGGCTGCGGTACAGCGCGCGCAGACAAACCTTCGCGCAGCGGATTAGGTTCCGGTTGATCGGCAGCTGGATTCATAAACGAAGCGCCCGAAAGATTCGAGATTAGATGGGCAGGGGAAATCTTCGCGTCAAGTCGAGGACTCGTCGATGCACTTTCTCCAGCGCGTCGGCATCGACGCGATTCGTGAGCGCTTCAGCGACCAGGTCTGCGATTTCTAACATTTCCTCTTCTTTCATGCCGCGCGTTGTGACGGCAGGCGTGCCGACCCGGATACCACCCGGCTTGAAGATTGGATAGGTATCGAACGGGATGCCGTTTTTGTTAACGGTGATGCCGGCCCGGTCGAGAACTTCCTGTGCTTCTTTGCCGTTAATTTCCTTTGGGCGAAGATCGACGAGCATCAAATGATTATCGGTGCCTCCCGAGACGATGCGATAACCATGTTTGGCCAGGCCGCCCTGCACGCCGGGGAAAACGGTCGCATCGATCGGTTTGGCGAATTTCTCTTCGCACATGACGATGCCGCCTCGCGGTCCGCGCAGACTCTTGTGCGTTGTGGTGGTGACAAATTGCGCGTGCGGGATCGGACTTGGATGCTGGCCGCCCGCTACAAGACCTGCGATGTGCGCCATGTCGATGAACAGAACCGCGCCAACCGAATCCGCGATTTGACGCAGTCGCGGAAAATCGATGATACGCGGATAGGCCGACGCCCCGGCGGTGATCATTGCTGGGCGGACCTCTTCGGCTTGTTTCTGCAACGCGTCGTAATCGATATGCTCGGTCTTCTCGCTAACGCCGTACTGTGAGACGGCGTAAAATTTACCGGAGAAATTCGCGGGATGCCCGTGTGTCAGGTGCCCGCCGTGCGCCAGGTTCATCGCCAGAATCTTGTCACCCGGTTTGAGCAGGGCGAAATAAACCGCCATGTTCCCTTGTGCGCCGCTGTGCGGCTGCACGTTCACGTGCTCGCAGCCAAACAGCCGTTTTGCGCGATCAATGGCCAGTTGCTCGGCAATGTCGACATTCTCGCAGCCGCCGTACCAGCGCTTTCGTGGATAGCCCTCGGCGTATTTGTTTGTCAGTACACTGCCCTGGGCTTCCATGACTGCGCGGCTGGTGAAATTTTCGGACGCAATCAATTCGATGTTCTCGCGCTGACGTTTTTCCTCGGCCATGATGGCATCGAAGATTTCCGGATCGACTCTGCGCAAAGCGTCGCCGTAACGGGGCTGAGGTTTCGAACCGGTCAATCCACTCTCGACGCGGTGAGGAAGATGGTCCATCGGATGAGACGATAGCTCGCGGGCGCGCGTCGCACCAGGCCGCACCAGTTGGCCCTGTTCGACAAATGCGAGCACGCTTGGCAAGGCGTTCTTGATGATGCCGGCACACTGTTCGTACACTTCGCGACCAAGACCGATTGGGTCCGGCACATCGCGCCATACGGTAGTGCCCGGCTCTTCAAATTCGCGAAGCAAGAACGATTTTTCAGCGCCTTGAGGAAACAATGTTTGGATTGTCTCAAGGTGCGCGCCGGTCATGGCAAAAATATGTGTCGCTCGATCGACGAGCGCTGCTGTCAGAGGCTGACTGCGCAGATTGCTAATGTCCACGCCTCCTTCTGCGCAGACTTCAACTGCATAAAGACTTGGCGGTTGGCCGCGCACCGCGTGCACCCCAGCCGAAATAACCTCGATGTCCTTTTGGTTCCCAAGCAGACGGCGAAAAAGCCCTTCCGCAATCGGGCTGCGGCAGATATTACCTGTACAAACAAAGAGGACGCTTTTCACAATTCGGAAAGCGCGAGCGAGCGCAATCCAAACCTAGAGTCGAACTGGTCCAAGTCAATTTTGCCTTGGAATATCGGCAGGGCGCGCCGAGGAACGTCCGCTGACGGCCCGGCGGTCCGTCCCTACCACGTGAAAACTAGTTCCAAATCAGACTAGTTATCCCCGTGGCAGTTGCAGTCTGAACTTGTGCCAAATGTACAAAACCAAAATCGCCCCAACGATTGAAACAATTACTCCCCCGAGATGAAATTTGCCTCCCGCACTGGGCGGATAAAACAGATGAGTCACCGCGCCGCCGATAATCGAGCCGACAATACCGAGCACGACTGTCCACATGATCGATAGGTGCGTATGCATGAGCGCCTTGGCCACGCAACCCACGAGGAAGCCGACGAAGATATACCAAATGAGGTGAAGCATATTTTTTACTTTTGACTCCTGATTCCGCGAAGATCACTCGCAGCAATATCAGAACTGTTGGAGCACAGCCATGCAAAAATTTCAATGCTTTCCCGAATCGAGATGATGACATTTCGAGTATGAGCAGGAGTAAGAGTAAGACCAGGCGCATTACTTAATTGGAGCTTCTCTGTAGCGTGAGTTGCCGCTATTCTACTCATCGTTCTATTGCCTTGCTGTAATGACCATCGACACTCTCCGCCATGTGCCGTTGTTCGAGTCGCTCGATGACGAGGCGGCCCGGAAATTATGTCAGTTGCTGCAGAGTATCGACTGCAAAGCCAAAACGTCTTTGTTCCGCGCCGGCGACGAGGGAGACGCAATGTATTTGATCGAGCGCGGTAAAGTCCGCATTTCTGTGCGAGCCACCGATGGACGCGACATGACGTTAACCGAATTGGGTCGCGGCGATTTCTTTGGCGAGATGGCCTTGCTCGACGGACAACGGCGCTCGGCGGATGCGATCGTTGCGGAGGATGCACGATTGGCTGTACTTTCGCGCGAGCATTTTCTTTCCTTCGTGCGCAGCAGCCCGGACGTCGCGCTGGAACTGCTCACGGCGCTAGCCAACCGATTGCGGCACACCGACGAACTTTTGCGTCGGAGCGCTACGCGCAACGTGAACGTGGAAGAAGCGGCGCAGCTTACGTTTGCAGATCGCGCGGCCGACATTATTGCGGAGTTTGGCGGCAGTTGGAAATTCATCATTGCTGCGGTGCTCTTTTTCAACGTGTGGGTAATGATCAACACGTGGCTGCTAGCCAAAGGTGGTTTTGATCCGTACCCTTACCTGCTGCTCAGTACCGCGATTAACATGCTCGCCGTGCTGCAGGCGCCGATCATCTTGATGTCGCAAAATCGGCAGTCTCATAAAGATCGGCTCCGGTCCGAAATCGATTATCAAGTCAACTTGAAAAACGAACTCGCCTTGAATGAGATTCTTCAACGCTTAAAAGCTCTCGAGCGCGACTACCTGAATCCGGCATTGGAAAAACAACGCGAATAACGAATGGCTATCGCCACGTTGAATCCTTGAATCGCAATCCCATGGAACCCGTCTGAGGCGGGTAACAATTAACGAATCACGCTTGGAACCTTGCTGCGTTCGCCAGCCTGCTTATGATTGAATCCTCCCTATGAAACAGACTTCGGTTCTTGCTCTTCTTGCGTCAGTTTTTGTTCTCTTGCTACTTGGCTGTAGTTCAGGTCCGAGTCCCGAACAGCAGGCACGGGATGCGGACGAGCAGATGCGATCGCAGCGCCAACAGGCAGAATTTCGCAAGGGCCTCCCTCCGGTGGCCAATCCCGGCCAGGGTTGGTAAGGCAAAATACGGCTTGATTGGTTAGACTGTTACTCGCATCAGACGGGTTACATCGAATTCGCGGTTTTGTCGGCTAAACGATGTGACGATTCACGCTCGCGAAGCGATTAGACATTCATGCTTCGTCATTCAAAGTGAGAAATGCGCTCACGCTGGAAGCGAATTCGATACCATCTGGAGTGGGCCGGTCTTTTTCTGGCGACAAAATTAATCCCATTATGCTCGCGAAAGGCCTGCTATCGCCTTGCTCAGCTGGCCGGAGCGTTGCTTAGCTTTCTTGATCGGCCTCTATACCATGTTGCGCTAAGCAACCTGGAGGTCGCATTTGGCGACCAGTTATCTGCCCGTGAGCGACGCAAGATTGTCCGTGAATCATTTCAGCATTTCGCGCGAACCATGGTTGATTTGCTGTGGAGCCCGCGCCTGACGCCGCTAAACTTCCTTTGGTACATCGAACTGGAGAACGTCGAAGAAACCATGCGTGATACCGGGGCGGAGCGCAGCTTCATTGTCGCCTGCTATCACTACAGCAACTTCGAATGGCTCAGTCTGGCCGGTGGCTTCCTGGAACTCAAAGGCACAATCATCTCACAGGAATTTAAGAACTCATTGCTCGATCCGATTTTCAAAAAACTGCGTGAGCAATCCGGGCATGAGCTCATTCCGCGCGAGCGCGGAATCGTCCGGCTTTACAAAGCATTGCGACGAAAAGGACGCACTGCGCTGCTGGTTGATCTCACCGTTCCACCCAGTCAGGGCACGGTCGCCATTGATTGTTTTGGATTAAAAACAAGCGTGACTTCCGCGCATGCCTGGTTGAACGAACGCACCGGTGTGCCGATCATTCCCGCCCATTGCGAACCGCTGCCGAATGGGCGTTACAGGCTTATCTTCCACCCGAAGATCAGCAACACAGCCGGGATGACCCATCAACAAATCGCGCAAGCATGTTGGAATTCCTTTGAACCGTATGTGCGAAAGAATCCAGCGCCCTGGCTCTGGATGTACAAACATTGGCGCTACCTTCCTGAACACGCCGACCGGCGTTATCCGTTCTATGCAAACTTTTATCGGCCGTTTGAAGACATGCTTAAGGAAGAAACGGCCGGGGGTCTTACAGAAGGCAACAAAGAAAACGAAGATTGAAACAGGCGCTCAATCTGGACCTTCCGCCTCTATCATTTGCTTCTCTTAGCTTGTTTAGCTGGCACTTGTAGCCGCCTCGCTGTGCCTGGCGCGCCGTAGCCACGCGAGGCAACCTATGCCGTGACTACAAACATCGCCTGCTTACGGATTTTTTGTGAGTAATTGCGTCGATTTCGTCATTTCTACTCTGTCGCTCACTCTTTGAATCAGATCTCGTTGTTCTTTTAGTTCCGCCTTAAGGGAGTCGAATTGTTGTTGTTGTTCCTGTACCTTGCGATGCTCTTTGAGAAACTCATTGAGTAACATCGCATTGACCTGTTCATAGCGGACGGTCTGGGGCTTACCCTCCCGATCACGGATGATCAGGTCAGGGTTTACTTTTCCTAGCTCCTCAGCAATGAGTCCAAACTCCGGAATGCCGTGACGATCGATTTTCTTCTTAGGAGGAGCTAATTACACCCAGGTTGCCATCTGAATTACAAAAGACCGCAACACCCCCTGGGGAGTTTGTTCCACTGATTCCGCTGATAAAAGTGTTGGTGATATCAGAGTTACCGATCCGGATGGTGTTGCTCTCGCCTGCTACACCGCCAACGATGTAGCCGATATCGATATTGTTATTGCCCGTCGTCAGGTTGGTGCCGGCGCCATTCCCCAAGGCGGTGTTGTTGCTACCGGTGTTGTTGAAGAGCGCTACATTACCACAGGTTGTGTTGCCGTCGCTAGTATTTAGAGTAAGCGCGCTTGCATCGATAGCCGTGTTGAAAGTGCCGTCGGTATTGTCAAAGAACACGCTGTGACCCACGGCTGTGTTTTGAAACCCGGTCGTGTTGGCCCGG
>WNFN01268120.1_pt1 | contig 10519 bp, 9 predicted proteins | sample 5400161 | NCBI WGS metagenome assembly WNFN01 (sample SAMN13153353, study PRJNA577476) | soil metagenome | isolation source: 80 cm saprolite on Douglas fir-dominated hillslope | place: USA:California | collected 2013-09-17
GGACCCCATAGCGTGCCAGAATATCTTTGGCCTGATATTCATGAATCTTCACGAAAAAACGCTCCTTAGTTAAATACTGTACGCCTCTGCGGGGCGGAGATGTGCCAATTAGCTAGTTCATGCTAACATCATAGCACGGGGGTGTCAAGAATTGCGGAGTAGTAGAGCTTCCATAGGTACAGTAGCAAGTTTTGGTATTTAGCTTATTTTGAATATCCTCGCGTTTTTGTGTATATAGGGGTATGAAGAATTGTGAAAACTTGTTACAATAGGGAAGGATATGAAATCCGCGAAAGGGGGAATGTTCATGGCAAAAAAATCGTCAGCTACCCCGCTGCTGACACGACCTAAAGATAAAATGCCATTACCAGAATTTAGTATGCATATAAAGAGTGATCAGAAACCAACGAAACCATGGCTTGGCGTATGGTTTAGCGCTTTTCTTGTACTGGGTTTGGTTATTCTTATTGTAGCTAGCACTTTTGCATGGAACTTGCTGAAAAATGTAAAAATCACGACAAATCCCGAACCTACGCAAGCGCCTATAAATACTTTGAACGTGCAACGTACAGCGGATTATGCGGGCCTGGAATTTACGGTGGTGAATGTACAATATGCGACATCGTTCCTGGATGATAATATTCATTCAGGTGCAGCCATTGTACGCTTGAATATGAAGGTTGCTAATAAATCATCTGACCAGGTTACTATCGTTTATTATGATGTTGCTCACCTGTTAAGGTCTAAATCGAGCATGTTCAATCCAACCAATGTACACCTCTCGATTGGTCCCAAACCTGGTACGAGTGAATCTGGCTGGATTGACTTTTCCGTACCGGCAGGATTACAACTTGATACAATGCGGTTACAGATGGGATCTACTCTCCTGGGTGAATCCCTGGTCACAATACCTTTTACGGGTCCATTTGATGGCAGCCGCTATAATGACCGGGCAGTGGCGCAAACTCTGACAATTAATTATTACTTCCCCTATAACAATCAACAATTGCTAATTTATCACTTGACACGTGTAGAAGTTCGCTATGACTATCGAGGCATGCAGGTTAAAGCTGGGCAGCAATATTATGTATTGTACTTTCGTGTAGAAAATCCCAACGTGAATAAAGTGTCGCCGGGCTTTGGCTACGATTACATTCGCCTCATGTATAATGGTGGGCCTCTGCATCCTCCGGTTGATAATACTCTACCTTATGGTTTTAGTGCTGGCAAGACAACAGGTGGTCAGGTGGCTTTTGTTGGACCAGCGGGCATGCGAGCAGTTACGCTTGACTTCCTGGTGCAGTACGGCAGCGGAGGGAGTAATTATCAGGTTTCGCTCTAAGCGAAACTTACAGCAAGATGAACAAAGTGGGGACAGGCGTCTGTCCCCACTTTGTTCATCTTGCTGTAAAAAGGTGGAACGATGCAGATTGAGCCGCCTCAATCGCTGTTGTTATGCTGGCAACGGATCCAGCGAGGCTGGATATGCTCGATGGGACGATCAAAGAGACCTGATTGACCATCCAGACGGAAGAGTTGTTCAAAGTCATCAGCCAGAAAAGCTTTGCGCAAACGTGCAGCGTAGGATGTAACCAGCACTTGCAGGTAGTGCTCCACATCGTAGTCCTGGCTATGTGCTGTGTTTGTCTTGTCTGTATTAACCTCTTGCTCCCAGGGCTGATTAATCGATGCTTCGGTATTTTCTTCGGGCAGCCAGACATAGTTTTTGCCACGAGCACGATAGAAGCGTACACGTTCACCTGGATACCAGTTGGTACGCCCGGCAGCCAGCAAGGCTTCATATTGCGGCTCAGGGTGAGTCACACGGCTAGCCATGTAGGCTGCGGGCGTTTTGGAGAGGCGTATGCGTGCGCTTAGGTCGGTGGTTGACAGCGAGTGTCTACGCAGAGCATTGACAGTGGTCAGGTAGGCATCACGCACACCAGGTATATCATTGGTCATGGTACAGAGAAGCGCCTTACGCAAAAAACGCTCACCAAATGGTTCAGCGCGGCTGGAACGCAAGGCAACGCCGCGCACCACTAGCTGGCCGCTGTAGGTAAGTAGAGCATAGTTTTTGACCTCATGGCTGAACATGGCACGGTACCGCCCTTCATATTCCAGGCGAATACCGGCTGGCAGCTCGCTGCCGATCTCTGCTACCAGGGCGCGCTCTTGCTCTGCTGTCCAGTCGGAAGGTACGGCAAAATAGACGCCGTCGGTGTCTGCTTCAATCAAGGCCATGCCGCGCCGACGCAGAGCTGCCAGGACCTGATTGAGTATTTCGCGCCCGCGCCGCGTCACTTCACCTGCGGCGGCACTATCGGCAAAGAGGGCCATAGAACCAGCACCCATATAACCATATGCGGCATTAATAAGTAGCTTCATCGCAGCCTGCGTTGCTTCATGCGCATTGGCTTCTACAGAACCAGTGGACCAATTTGGAAGCTGCGCATTAACGAGGGATAGAGCGAGGCCACATCTGCTTTGACCACGTGTTCGGCCACTCCTTCAGCGAAGAGATGGACCGCGCCACCTTCGTGTAGGCCGTCTTGCATAGCATCGCTTGCTTCATGATGGGGAAGTGCTACTCCTGCACGTAAATAAGCGCGTACTAGCATTGGTTCAAGAATGCCCATGGCTGGCCCGGCCGAAGCCAGGCGTTCATAACGGCGCGGAGCCATACTTGCCAGGGCGAAGGGGGCGCCCAGGAGCCGGCGTGAAAGGCCATCTACCTCCTCTACATCATCCAGGGCATAATGACGAACCAGCTCAGGATTACTGCGGTATGTCTCAAAAATTGCCTCGCCTTCCAGGTACACGCGTTGAGGAGGGGCAATGCCGAAGTAGCGTGCCACTTCTTTAAGGCTGTGATTGGGCATGTCGCGCACGACAAAATCATAGCGGCGCACAGCATCCAGGGTATCGATCAATTCGCGTCCTGCCAGGCTATAGCGGGTGCGTTTACGTGCCTCGGGTCCGATGGCGAGAGTTTCCTCCCGGCTCTCCAGAAGTAAGCTGGGGCCCCCTGCGCGTCCCAGCACCAGCGGCAGATTGAGGATGGCTGCACGCCGCTCAAGGAAAGGTAAATCAAAGCCAAAAAGGTTGTGGTTCTCAATTACATCGGGGTCGCGCTGGCGAATCAATGCGCATAAAGTGGTGATGAGCTGAGCTTCGTCGGCAGGGGTAGCTGCTTCCAGCGTTGTGGCGAAACCGAGACTATCGCGGATGGCGACCATAAAGATGCGCCCACGTTGCGGGTCAAGCGAGGTCGTCTCAAGGTCAAATTGCAGACGATGTATGTTTTCATACGTGAGCCCGCGGAAATAAACGCGACCGGTAAGCATAAGATACTGTTCAACGGGACCGACGCGGTAATAGGTATCTTGCAGGTCATTCAGGCTGTTTACCTGGTGACCTAAGCGCCGGGAAGCTCCAGTTAGAAGGGCGCGTTCAAGCTCACGACCGTCGCGGGCCGAGAGTAGATAGCGATAGGATGAGGCCGAGCCATCCAATTCGCGATAACTGAATATGGTGGTATCCTTTGCGGATGCGAGGGAAGCTTGCGAGACTGAAGCAAGCTGAGGCAGGTCCGCAAGCGTAGTGGCAAAGAGCCAGGGGCGGAAATGTTCTGTTGTGCAAAGAATACGCTCACCGTCGCGCCGCCAGAGAATAGCGGTGCCTCTATGGTTAGCCCAGACAGAGACGATGCCTGGCAGAGGATCCCAGCCAAACAGCCATTCATCTTGTGATGAGGGAGTAGTATGGAAAGGTATCATTGTGCTCCCGTTGAGATACTGAAGTAAATACACATTGCTGGCTGAAGGTTGAAGTAGTAGTTTGTGACTTACTACTTCAACCGTAGCAGTGAGGCTAATGTTAGCCACGAATAAAGGCCAGCACCTCGTCGCGCTTCTGTTCCATAAGTTCGCGGCTGTTTGCTTCAAGGTTGAGCCTGAGCAAGGGTTCCGTATTTGAGGGACGCACATTAAACCACCAGTTGCCATAATCTATGGTGATGCCATCCAGCTTATCAACTGACTGCGCATCTTTGCCGAAGCGGTCTTCAAGGGCCTGTAGCTTGCCTTGAACATCGTTGACAGTACTATTGATTTCGCCGCTGCGTACACCCTGGTCCAGGGGTTTGAGGATCTCAGAGAGAGGCTTGTCCTCAACGGAGATAAGCTCTAACAAAATCAGGAAGGCGATCAGGCCGGAGTCGGCAAACCAGTTGTCGCGGAAGTAGAAATGGCCGGAGTGTTCGCCGCCGAAGATCGCATTGAGCCGGCGCATCTCAGCTTTGATGTAGGAATGGCCCACACGTGTACGTACAGCTTTGCCGCCTAGCTTGTTGATGAGGGCAGGTACACTTTTAGAGACGATCAGGTTGTAGAGGATAGTTGAGCCGGGATGTTTGCGCAGCAGGCTTTGAGCCATGGCTGCCGTGACCATGGAACCATCTACAAGGTTACCGTGCTCATCTACGGGAAACATGCGGTCAGCATCACCATCGAAGGCACCGCCTAGATCTGCGTGGACTTCGCGGACTTTCTGCTGGACATCTACCATGTTTTCTGGCTCAATAGGGCTGGCGGGGTGATGAGGAAAGCTGCCGTCAAGTTCAAAGTAGAGCGGGACGAGCTCGCAGGGCAGGCGTTGAAAGACGCGTGGTAGTACCAGGCCAGCCATACCATTGCCAGCATCAATGACGACTTTGAGGGGTTTGATTTTGCTGACATCTACGAATGTAAGAACGTGATTGATATAATCATCAGTAATATCGCGTTTAGTGATCTTCCCATGGGTTGCTGGCTCGGTGAAGTGTCCGCTAACTGCCAGATCGCGGATCTCAGCCAGGCCGGTTTCGAGGCTAATGGGAAAAGCCTGGGCGCGACAAAATTTCATGCCATTGTATTTGCCCGGGTTATGCGAGGCGGTGATCATTACGCCTGCAGGGTAGTTGAATTTACCCACAGCAAAGTAAAGACCATCGGTGGTTGTCATTCCCAGGTCAACCACGTTGACACCCTGATCGGTGATGCCCTGCAATATGGCGGCAGCCAACTGGGGCGACGAGAGACGCATGTCCCGACCCACGGCGATCTCCGGGACATTTAAGTATTGGGCGGCGGCTCGGCCAATACGATAAGCCACTGCATCGGTCAACGTTTCGCCATAGATGCCGCGTACATCATAAGCGCTGAAGATAGTGGGATCGACTGTTGTTTGTTTCGTATTCATGGAGTCGTAAAATCCTTCCTCTTCTTCCAAATTTCTAAGAGTACCCAGGGTTCACCCGAACTACGAGGATCAAAAATTTCGCCAACCTCCACAAAATGGGCCTTGGCGAAAGCCCGACGTGAGGGACGATTGGCGGCGGCTGTTTCAGCGTAAATGCGTCTGAGTCCAGGGACAGTAAAGAGATATTGCACCAGTGTACGAATGGCCTCTGGTCCATAGCCTTTGCCCCAACGGCTCTTATCCCCTAAACCTAAGCCAATTTCAACCTGTCCGACCCGATAGTCCATATTGAAATAGGTAATGGTGCCGATGGGTGTATGTCTTTCGTCCTCGATGATGAACCAGAATTGCCGTCCGTTGCCATGTACGTAGTTGCGTTCAAAAATGGGAAGGAATTCGGCCATGCTGGGAGAATATGGACGGTGTGGGTCGTAACGCCACACCTCATCATCGCGTTCCCAATTAAAGATCCTTGCGGCATCCTCCATGGTGGGCCGTCTCAGATGTACTCGTTCACCGCGCAGCTGTATTTCCTGTCCTCTTGATTGATTCCGTTGCGTGTCAGTCATAGTAACCCTATCTCGTGTGCGAAACTGGTTCCCGCTGCCAGGTCTCCAACGCCAAAGGCCTGGGCCAGGGTTTGGCCCAAGTCTGCAAAGGTGGCACGAATGCCAAGGTTGATGCCTGCTCGCACAGGCTCTCCATATGCCAGGAGAGGCACCTGTTCGCGCGTATGATCTGTACCACGATACGTGGGATCGACCCCATGATCAGCAGTAAAGAAGATGGCATCGCCAGGGCGCATTGCTTGTTGCACCTGGGCAAACCAGTCATCGACATCGCGCAAAGCTTGGGCATAGCCGTCGCTATCGCGGCGATGGCCCCATAACATATCAAACTCTACCAGGTTCACGAATAGCAGCCCTGTAAAGTCTCGCTCCAGCCAGCGCAGGGTAGCGGCCATGCCATCGCGGTTCGTTTCGGTATGGTCGCGCTGGGTCAGCCCGCGTCCTGCAAAGAGATCCTCTATCTTACCCAGGCCAATAACCGCTTTGCCTTTGGACTTTAAGAGATCGAGCAGGGTTGTTCCCAAGGGAGCGAGCGAGAAATCACGGCGATGTTCAGTGCGTTTGAAATTGCCCGGCGTGCCAATAAAAGGGCGAGCAATGACTCGTCCGACAGCATGGTCTCCCGTGAGTAAATTCCTTGCGATCTCACATATATGATACAGTTCTTCTAAAGAGATGACATCCTGGTGGGCGGCGACCTGAAAAACGCTATCGGCGGAGGTATAAAGAATGGGTTTTCCGGTACGCATATGTTCTGCGCCGAGCTCCTTGATAATCTCTGTGCCAGAAGCGGCTTTGTTGCCAATTACTTGACGACCGATGGCCTGCTCAAATTCGTTCACGAGATCAGCGGGAAAGCCATGGGGATAGGTTGGCAGGGGCTTTTGCAGGACAACGCCGGTCATCTCCCAGTGACCGGTAGTGCTATCTTTACCTGCAGCAGCTTCGGTCATACGGCCATATGCTCCCAGGGCATGGTCGGTGGCCTGGGCGCAATGTTCAAGTGAACTCGCCCCATCATCGCCATAGGTGGCGGCATCGGGATTAGCTCCGGCCCCTACACCGTCAAGGACGACGAGCACAGCTCGTTTGAGTTCTGTCATACATGTATCCTCGTCATTTTTAGCTTTGCGTGCTGTGGCAATGGCTCGCCAATCAGAGGTAACGCATAGTCGTAGAAGGCTCGCGTCACCATCGTTTTGCTTTCATCTAGAAATTCAGCAGGCATCAATTGCTGTACATTGGCAATCTTTGCCAGTTCAACCAGGCCAGTTGTACAGTGGTAAGTGGGCTCTGTGTGCCGTATCAAGGTCACCAATTTGTTGCTTTCACCCGCGAGGAGGGCCTGTACGGCCATCTTTCCAACGAGATAGGCCTCTTGCTGGTCAGTATGTGAAATAGAGTGTGATGCCATGCGCTGTAGGTCGCCAGGTTTATCGAAGCGCGCGCGCAATTTCAGATTTTTCTTGACCAGTTCTACCAGGTACTGCGCGGCACCGCTCAACAATGGATGGTGAAAAGCGTCCTTGCCAGCCTGGCCTGCAGTTCCAAGTGGCTTGCCATTTTCGTCGCGCAAAGCTTCTGAAACAATCACGATCACGTACCCTATACGGCGATAGACGACTTCAACCTGCTCCAGGTAACGCTGGGCGTTAAAGGCCTGCTCTGGCATGAGGATAATATGTGGTGGATCGATATCATCACGCTTGCCTAGCGCTGAGGCTGCCGCCAGCCAGCCTGCATTGCGTCCCATGGTCTCAATCACTTTGACCGGGTAGTGCTGGGGAATGGCAATAGTATTCAAGGTGGAGTCCATAGTGGCCATAGCGATGAAACGGGCCGCGCTGCCGTAGCCAGGGCAATGATCGGTAAAAGGCAAGTCGTTGTCAATGGTCTTGGGGACGCTGATGGCTTGTAATTCATAGCCTACATGGCGGGCTGCCTCTGCCAGGCGATGAGCTGTATCAGCCGAATCGTTGCCACCGATATATACCAGATAGCGAATATTATATTTGCGTAACAGGTTTATTACGCGTTCGGGATCTTGCTCTTGTAGTCTATAGCGACAGGAGCCAAGCGCGGCCGAGGGTGTATGAAGCACCCCAGTCAATAAATCAGAGGGCTGTTGGCGCAGATCAATGATATCTTCCTTGAGGAAGCCTTCAATGCCGTGCAGCATGCCATAAATATTGTCTATCTGTCCCTCCTGGAGCGCTGCCTCGATCGCTCCAACAAGGCTGGCATTGATAACAGCGGTTGCGCCACCCGATTGGCCAATAATAAGATTGCCATGTGTATGTGATGACAAGAAGTGTCTCCTATCAAGTCTTTTTTCATTGTCATTATATCAACTGCCGGGAGCAGCGTCGAGGGGAGGGGTAATGATGGCAGCAAGCTGCGTCGTCTGCGGCTGCATATATATGAATCTTGTGCTCTTGCTCTTCATTAAACGCTACTCTTATGGTATAATGGCCTCGTTCCGTCTGCTGCGATGGTGCTTGATGGAGTGTTTGCCCTATGAGTCAGACAATTGATGAGAGTCGCGCACAACTCATTGCGAATCTGCAAGATCGGGCAGAAGAGCTGGCACAACTCAACCGTATCGCTGTTGCTCTCACCTCCGAATTTGATTTGCAACGACTGTTGCAGATGATCACCGATGCTGCTCGTAATGTGACTGCTGCCGAATATGCCTCATTCTTTTTGACGCCTGGGCCTGCAGAGAAGCAGGTTGATAAGCCAGCCCATAAGGTCATTTTTCACCTCGCTGCTATCTCTGGTGCGACCCCTGCGGTTGAGAAGCACTTCAGGCGCTTGGGGCCGGTCGAGGGTAGAGGTATTCTACATCTAGTGTTCTGGGAGGGCGAGTCGATTGTTGTGGATGATGTGCATCAAGACCCACGTTATATCGGTGTGCCATTGGGTCATATCCCTGTACGGAGCTTTCTTGGAGTTCAACTGCGCACTCGTGAAGGAGCCATTCTGGGAGCATTTCTGATTGGCGATACAAACCCTGGTCGATTTTCTTCTCGCCATGTGGAGTTGATCGAGGCATTGGGCGCCCAGGCTGCTGTAGCGATTCATAATGCCCAACTGATTGCTCGTGAACGTCACTCCATGGAAGAGCATGCGGCCCGTCTGGAGAGCGAAGTTAATGAGCGCACTGCTGAACTGGAACGACGTAACCAGGAGTTGAGTAAGGTTGCCACCGACCTTCAAACGCTCCATCATGAACTCACTGAGGCTCAGAAACGTCAGATGCTTGGCGATGAACGCCATCGTATTGCCCAGGAGTTGCATGATCGGGTGCAGCAGACTCTCTTCACGATGGGTTTGAAAGCTGACTGGGCCCTGGAACGTCTGCCCCCTGACTCACCACTCGCTCGCCCTTTGCGGAGTATCGAGCAACTCGCCTCCCTCGGTACAGCGCAGGTACGGGATGCCATTTTTGCGCTCTCTTCATCCGCGAAACAGGAGGGAGGGTTGGTGAGTATGCTCTATACGTTGATACATGATCTGCGGGAGTCAACCTCTATCGAAGCTGATCTTGTTGTAGCTGAATGGACCGTATCTTTACCATCGCATATTGAGAATGCACTCTTTACCGTTGCCCAGGAAGCTCTCTCGAATGTGCGTCGCCACGCCCAGGGGACGACGGTCATTGTCACTGTACAGATCACCAGTGAACAAGCTGTGCTGGTTGTGCAAGACAACGGAGTTGGTCTCTCTCCCCTGGTACTCCAGACCTATCGCAGCAATAAAACCCATCTTGGTCTTGCGGGCATGCATTATCGCCTTGAAGAACTGGGAGGGCAGTTTTTGCTGACCAACGGGGAAGAGGGAGGAATGATTTTGAAGGCTGTGGTGCCATTGTGATCCGCATATTCATTGTCGATGATCATGAAATGGTTCGCGAGGGACTGAAGGCGATGTTAGTCGCAGAACCTGACTTTACGATTGTGGGGGATGCAGCGAATGCTGAACAGACACTTGAAATGATCGGGCATCTGCGCCCTGACGTGGTCTTACTCGACATCCGCCTTCCAGGTATCAGCGGCATTGATCTCTGTCGCACCATATCGAGCCAATACCCGCAAACAGCGGTCTTAATGCTCACCACTTTTACTGATGAAAGCCTGGTAGTACAATGCATTGAGGCAGGAGCACGTGGTTTCATTGTCAAAGACATCGAGCGTTTCGACCTCAAACGCTCGATTCGTGCTGTTGTACGAGGTGAAGCAGCCATTGACCCCAAGGCAGCTGTTGTAGTCCTGGCCCAACTTCGTCGTGCGCTGCAGATGAGTCAGGAACCGTCCCCTGAACCCCTGAGTACCCAACAAATCGTCATCCTCCGCCTCATTGCTCAGGGATTTTCTAGCCGCGAGATTGCTACTCAGCTCTACCTCAGTGAAAATACCGTGAAGAGCTATGTGCAGGAGATATTACACCGCCTTGGCGTGAAGAATCGTACCGAGGCGGTCATGGTTGCGGTGAAACAAGGGTGGCTATGATATTGCCTACAAATTATGGCTGATAAGCTACTAAAATACGGGAAAAAACCTCCTTTTGTATACCCAGATACCCTCCTTTTAGGGTAACGCCTGTTCAAGTTGCAGCCTATACTGTACATATGGGGCGCTACATATCTGAAATGGTTCCCGGCCCTGGCTGCCCTATGGTATTTTTGTTCTGATGAAGCGCAGGAAGAT
>WNFN01257569.1_pt1 | contig 10517 bp, 8 predicted proteins | sample 5400161 | NCBI WGS metagenome assembly WNFN01 (sample SAMN13153353, study PRJNA577476) | soil metagenome | isolation source: 80 cm saprolite on Douglas fir-dominated hillslope | place: USA:California | collected 2013-09-17
GATTGCGAGCCGCGGCCACGTTGAACTGGTATTGCGGCAGGCGATGGCGGAAGATCATCAAGGCGCGGCGGGTGTGATAGTCGGAGGTCACGATCAGCACCCGATGCGGGGCCAGTGACTGCAAGCATCGGCTTACATCGTCGGCCTCAGCAATGGTCGAATATCCGGTGATCGGGCATACCGAGACGCGGGTCGCTTCGGCCAGACTGTTCACGTATCTCTGGACAATCTCGACGAGGGGCTGATCGTAGATTACATCTCGTGTCTCGGCATCCAGAAGCAAGCGCGGCGCCATTCCCTGGCGCAGCATTTCCAGACCCCGGACCGGGCGTACTTTCGTGTCTCCAGCCAGCACCACGATGACATCGGATTTTTCAGGGTGGTCCACCACCAGAAAGCGCGCCGCCCGGCTCGCGAGCGCAGCCAGGATAGCGACCAGGAACAACAGGATCAGGAGTCGGAAGAATCGCATTGGAAGCCCATGTTACTGCACTCCGCATATTACTAAGGACACCACTATGCGGGCGAATTCGATTACGGCAGTAATCAAGACCGCGATCCAGCGCGCAAAAATCGCATGAAAATCGTATGACGACCGCAGCTTCCGCGGCCCAAGCGCAACTTCCAATGCTAGAATTATTTTTTTGCCATATATGGATACTCAACTCACATCTTCTTCCCTGTTTACCGACTTAAAGAGCCGCATCGAGACGCGCAAGGCTCGAGTCGGAATCATTGGCCTGGGCTATGTCGGATTGCCGCTGGCCCTGCTTTACAGTGAGCAGAAATTTCCTGTCACCGGTTTTGATATCGATCAGCGCAAGATCGATACCCTCGCCAGCGGCGGCACTTACATTTTCCGCATCACGCCCGAGGAAATCGCCGCAGCCAAGTCGAACGGCTTTAAAGCCACGGCCGATTATTCGGAGATCACCGCCATGGACGCGATCATTATCTGCGTCCCCACGCCGCTCAACGAATATCACGAGCCCGACCTCAGCTACATTACCAACACCGCTCACGCCGTCGCACCCTATCTGCGCGCCGGTCAGATCGTCATCCTGGAGAGCACAACCTATCCCGGCACCACCGAAGAAGTCCTGATTCCGATTCTCGAACAGGAGAACAAGGCTGGCTTGAAAGCTTGCCGCAAGGGCGCGTCCGGCGACAACGATATCTGGGTCGCGTTCTCGCCGGAGCGCGAGGATCCCGGCAACACCCAGGTGGCTCGTCACGATATTCCTAAAGTGATTGGCGGACTCGATCCGCAGGCCAGCGAAATCGCGGCTGCGCTTTATGGCGCCATCTTTCGCCGCACGGTTCTCGTTTCGTCGCCCGCCGCCGCGGAGATGACTAAGTTGCTGGAAAACATCTACCGCTGCGTCAACATTGCGCTGGTCAACGAGCTCAAAATGCTTTGCCTGCGCATGGACCTCAACATCTGGGAGATCATCGACGCCGCCGCCACCAAGCCTTTCGGCTTCCATCCGTTTTATCCCGGGCCGGGTCTCGGCGGACACTGCATTCCGGTCGATCCGTTCTATCTTTCCTGGAAAGCGAAAGAGTTCGACTTCCGTACTCGCTTCATCGAACTGGCCGGCGAAATCAACGTGGCCATGCCCTACAACGTGATCGCGTCCACCATCTCCGCGCTCAACCGTCAGAAGAAGGCGATCAACGGATCCAAAATTCTGGTTCTTGGAGTTGCCTATAAGCGGGATATTGACGACCTGCGCGAGTCGCCCGCTCTCACCATCATCGAGCTGCTGCAAAAGGAGGGCGCGGTGGTCGGCTATAACGACCCCTACTTCCCCTTCGTCGGCCGCGGCCGGAAGTACGATCTGCAGATGAAATGCACGTCGCTCGACAATCTTGGCCAATACGATTGCGTGCTCATCGTCACCGATCACTCCGACTACGACTACAAGAAGATTGTCAGCGAAGCCAAGCTGGTGGTGGATTCGCGCAACGCCACGCGCGGTATTAAGAGTGACAAGATCGTGCACTGCTAGCAGGTAGCTGTCAGCTCTCGGCTCAGCCGTCAGTTAAATCTTTTCCTGCGATGGCGGCCTTTTGTGTCGAACCGCAGGGGTCGAAACCCGCAGCCGTGTGCTAGTATGTCGCGTTGAGGCCGGGGCAGCGTCCGCATCGCACGCTGCGTCCATACGGGTGCGCCGATGAAAGATACGCTCGGAATCTTGCTCGCCGGGGGCGCAGGCGAGCGCCTCTATCCGCTCACCCGCGACCGCGCCAAGCCGGCAGTGACTTTCGGCGGCATCTACCGCATCATCGACATCACGCTTTCCAACTGCGTCAACTCCGGCCTGCGTCGCGTCTATATCCTCACGCAATACAAGGCTCTCTCGCTGAATCGTCAGATCCGCGAAGGCTGGAACATTTTTGGCCGTGAAATCGGCGAGTTCATCGAAATCCTGCCACCCATGAAGCGGGTCAGCGAGAACTGGTACATGGGGACCGCCGACGCGGTCTATCAGAACATCTATTCCATCGGTTCCGAGCAGCCCAAATACGTGATCATCCTCTCCGGCGACCACATTTACAAAATGAATTATGGACGCATGCTTAAGCAGCACAAGGATGCCGCCGCCGACGTCACGGTCGCTACATTGACGACCGACCCGGAGGAATGCCGCCATTTTGGCGTCGTCGACATCGACCGCGATCATCGCATCATCGGCTTCCTGGAAAAACCAAAACAGACCGATATTCGATCGCCGTACGATCCAACAAAAATTTCAGCATCGATGGGCATCTATATCTTCAACACCGACGTGCTCATTCCCGTGCTGCTCAAAGACGCCGAGGATCCCGATTCCAGTCACGATTTCGGCAAGAATATTCTGCCCAAGATGTTGGGGGATTACCGCGTCTTCTCGTTCAATTTTGTCGATGAAAACAAAAAAGAAGCTCTCTACTGGCGCGACGTGGGCACGCTCGAAGCTTATTACGAAGCCAACATGGACCTGGTCTCAGTCAATCCAGTTTTCAATCTTTACGACGACCAATGGCCCATCCGCACTCATCAGCGGCAATACCCGCCGGCAAAATTCGTGTTTGCCGAAAGCGGACGCATGGGCCACGCCGTGGATTCGCTGATTTCTTCCGGATGCATCATTTCCGGCGGCTTCGTCCAGAATTGCGTGGTGTCTCCGGATGTGCGTGTCAACTCCTATACTGAAATCGAAAACAGTATTTTGTTTTCGCACGTGAACGTGGGACGCAGTTGCCGCATCCGCAAAGCCATCGTCGAGCGGGACGTGCACATTCCCGAAGGAACCACCATCGGCTACGATACCGAAGCCGACCGCGAGCGCTACTTCGTTACCGACAGCGGTATCACGGTTGTGACTCGCGATTACTCTTTGTTTGAGAATCCGGTGACCGTCGACTACTTCACGAGTGAGTAGAGCAGGTCTCAGGTCTTAGGTGTCAGGTGTCAGGAAAATCTCACGGGCATCGGATTTCTATGTTTCTCCTGAGACCTGGCACCTGAGACCTGAGACCTTTCTTATGTCCCTTCGCCGCCTTTTTAAGAAAGAAAAGCAGGAGCGCCGCATCCTGCGTCAGATCGAGCGCACCGGCGATCGATTGGAGCCCGAATATCATCGCCCAACGATCGAGTGTCCGCATCCGGAACGCTGGCGCATGTTCGATTCCATGACCGCCGAAGCCGAGGTTCTCGAGTTCCTGCGCGCCGTCGTCACTACCATCAAGCCCGAACTGGTGGTGGAGACTGGAACCTTCAGTGGCATCAGTACTCTCTGGATCGCCGAGGGACTGAAAGCCAACGGACGCGGGCGCATCATCACCTGCGAGTTCGACCATGAGATATACGAAAACGCGAAGGCGCGAATCCAATCTTCCGGACTCGCCGAGTGGATCGAACTGCGCAATGAATCAAGCCTCGAGATGAAAGTCGAAGGCACCATCGATCTGTTATTCAGCGACAGCGATATGCCCCTCCGCGAGCAGGAGATTCGCCGCTTTCTGCCGCAGATCAGCCCCTATGGCCTGATCCTGATGCATGACGCCAGTTCGCATTTGAAGATCGTCCGCGAGGCTGCCCTCAAGCTCGAACGAGACGGCCTGATCTCGGCCGTGTTCTTGCCGACGCCGCGCGGGTTGGTGGTGGCGCAGAAGCGAGAAGGGAGAAAGTAGAAGATAAACCCGAACTCGAAGCTCTAGTTCAGCCTCAGACGAACGGCTTGGGCTAGCTTCCTCTGCTGCAGGTCAAAGCTATAGAGATAGTCCGCGCCCAGTTCGAGTGCTGCGGCCACGTGCAACAGGTCGGTTGTGCGGGTGCCCACCTTGGCTGTAGTCTGTAGAGACAGTCGGCGTGCCCGATCAAAGAACGGCTCCTCCAAACGCCGGAGTTGAAAAATTCCATCGCGCAAATCTTTCTCAAAGTCGGTTATCGACTCTTGGGCTTGCGCGGCCGAAACCTCTTTTCGAAAGACTCGCAACCCGAAAGCATTGACTACTTCGAGTTCTCCCAGAGTAGTAACAAAGCATTCTCCTGTAGAAGCTTGCATCGTGCGCGTGGCGGTGGCCCAGTTGGTATCCGCGCTGTACAGCGAAACGAGAAAACTGGAATCGGCGTAGATTTTCAATACCGGTTCCGATCCCAAGATATTAGGTCGGCGCCGCTCACCGCCAGCACCTTGTCGCCATAGATCTTGCGCACCCGCGCTTCGAAATCAGGCATCTTTTTCGCGACTTCCGCGCTTTCCGGCACCAGCCGGGCAATCACACGCCGACGCTTGGTAATTTGGATCTCTTCTCCTTGAAGCAAGAGGCGTTCAATTTTCTTGAAGTCGTAGCGAAGGTCCCGAACCGAGGCTTTGGTCATGTGATACATGATAGCATCACAAGCCACTTTTTGCAATCAGAGGCGTTTACGGCGGCGCCTAATGCTTCACCAAGTCATCCGACAGCAAGTGTGCCTTCTGGGCCAGCGTATTTGCTCTGCGCACATCGCCTTCCTTCAACGCGGAACGAGCGCCCTCCATGTAGTTGCGGATCTGTTCCAGCGTCTCCTGCTTTCGCGCGTCCATGGCGCGTCCTGCCAGCCCTTTCAGTTTGTCCTGGGTAGCGCTCAGCAACTGTTCCGCATTGTGGCGCTGGCGGGAGGCTTCCGCGGGAGTCATGCCGGGCGCAATCTGCGCCGCGGGTTCGCTCGCTCCGCCCTCGCGCACCACAATCTTGTTTGGAGCACCATTCGGCGTTGACGGAGCGTGTTTGCGGCGTCTTTTGTTCCCGCTCGACGAACCGGCATCTGTCTTTTCCTTCGCCACGCTCTCCGGCGCTGTCTTCCCCGCATCCGGCGTCTGCGGATTAGCAGGCGCAGCTGGTGTGGTTTCTGCCGGAACCTGCTCCGCGGGCACATGTTCTGTCTGTGGCTTCTCTGATTGAGCCGGAGGCTTTTCCGCCGGCGCGGTCTCTGCTGGAGGCGCGGGCGGGGCCGGTGCTTGTCCCGCGCCATTCGTGGAACCCGCCGGGTCCTGTCGCCGGGAGGCCATTCCCGCAGTCAGGAAACTTAGCCAAAGCGCAATCGCGAGTCCGCAGGCAAGTCGCATAACGGTGCCAAAAAGATTGTTTCCCACCCGTGCCAAGAACGCAAGGTCGGCATGGCGTCCGCTCCAAAAAAACCGGGGGAAGCGTTTCCGCTTCCCCGGCTGGTGTTTCGTTTAGAAATTCAGTTTTACTCGGTGCTGCCGGCTTCGGCGGCCGCGCTGATGGATTCGTTTTCCGGTTGCAGGACGACGCCGTCAAATGGAGTCGCGCCTACGAAGCGTCCGCCAATTACGCTGACCCGGCGCAGCGGGAATCCGCTGTCGGGACCGCGTTGCCAGGAACGTCCGCCGTCGCGGCTTTCGAAGATCACGCCAGTCGCGTCGCTGGTGGCCAGCATGCGCTTGTGCGCGGAATCGAAGCTGACGGAAGTGATGTCCTTGCTGGGGATGCCGTTGACGACATGGTCCCAGGTCGCGCCGCCGTCTCCGCTGCGGAACGCGCCTTCGCGTGAGGCGATCACGATCTGCTTATCGGAAGCAATCGCCGCGCTACGGATGCTGACCACATACGTCGGCAGACCGGCCTGTTTCCACGTCGTCCCGCTGTCATTCGAGACCAGCACGCTGGAACGCGTAGCCGCGACTTCCGTGGAACCTTCGGCTCGCACAGAAACGAAATCCAGTTGTCCCAGAATCCGTCCGCCCTTCCAGGTTTTACCCTGGTCGGTGCTCGAGTAGATGCCAGTGGTGGTTGCCGCCAGCCAGCGTACGGAACCGAGTTCCAGATCGTTGACGCGCGATTCGAGTTGCGACTTCTCAAAGGTTGTTCTGGTGGCCGTTTTGCGCGAACCCTTGCCCTTGCCCGCAGTCTTCAGGGTATGCTCAACGACCACAGCGTTGATGGGATGCCACTCGCTGGCATTGTGTTCGAGAGAAAACATGCCGTGGTTGGTGCCCGCAACCAGCATTCCGCTGGGAGCCTGTTTAAGCGCGAAAACGTCTTTTCCGCCGAGGCCGGCTGCTTTCTGCAGCCAGTGTTGTCCGGCATCGTGGGAATAGAACACGCCGCCGAATTCGCGGTCGTTGACGACGCCAACGTAGAGCGTGCTGGCATCTTTGTGGTCGGCCAGGATCGCGGAAACATAGCGATGGGCGTACCCGTGGTTGGAAGCTGTCCAGTTCGAGGCGCCATCGGTCGAGGCCATCACACCGCTGCGGTCGGTGGCGAGCAACACGCGATTGGAATCCCGGGGATCGATCATCACGTCATTGACGACGACCTCAGGATTGCTCACACGCTTCCACACCTTGCCCAGGTCGGTCGACTTCCAGAGGCCTTCGGTGGTTCCGGCGTAAACGATATTTTCGTTGGTCGGATCCTGCTTGAGCACGCGGGTGCGGCGCGCTGAAAACGGAATGCCCTGAATCTTGGCAAACAGATTGCCCGCAGTCTCGCTCTTGTAGATTCCGGAGCAGGCGCTAGCGAAAACGACCGAGGGATTGTCATGATCGACAATGATTGAGAACACGTCGGAGTCATCGATCATGCCCTTATTAATATGCTGCCAGTTGGCGCCGCCGTCGGAAGTTTTCCAGGCGAGGTGCCAGGTTCCGGCATAGACGGTGTTGGGATCCTTGGGATCGACAGCGATCGATTCAACGTTCTTAATGTCGGCGGAATTCGCGGGCGACAGACGCTCCCAGGTATCGCCACCATCTTTGGTACGAAAGACGCCATTGAGCGCGCCCGCGACCAATACCTTGGAATTACCCTTGTACATAGCCAGGGCACGGACAGAGTTTCCGTGCATCGCGGGCAAGTTGTCCCAGTTGCGGCCACCGTCGCGGGTACGGAAAATTTCGCCAACCTGCTGGCTCGATACGCTCCACGCCGAAACATAAATACGGTTGGAATCCTGCGGATCGATGGCGATATGGTCGAGCACGTAATCGTCGCCCAAGCGCGCCAGGCGCGACCATGAGCGTCCAGCATCGTTCGAAGCAAACATCTGGCCGGTACTGGTGCCAAGCAGGATGTGATCTGGATTGTGCGCATCGTAAGCCAGACTGCGCGCATCGCCGCCGTCCGGACCTAACACCTGCCAGGGGCCGGAGGCCAGCAGCGCAGTGCTCAAAAGACTGATGGCGAGAAGCAATAAACTTGTGCGGAGAGCGTTCCGTTTCAGTATGGAATCCATGCGCGTAGATTGACCTCTGCGAACGATATTCGCCTCGCTACACAGTAGACAAGCTACCACGCCTGGGACAAGGTTACCGAAGGACAAAAAATAGTAAGGCCGGCAGGGTGAACCCTGACGGCCTTAGGTGCTTTTCCTGCGTCAATTATTCAGCTATTCAGCCTTTTTCGCCGCTTTCTTCTTGGCGACCGGTTTCGCCGCGGGTTTCGGATGATCCGGAACCGCCTTTACCTTCGTCTCATCGACCGGAGCCGTGGTATCGGCCCCGGGGAAGGTCGCGCCTGCCGGAACAATCCAATGTTCCGAAGTCGCCGTGCCTGCGTTTCCTGTGCGAGTCTCGATGCGGCTGGGGTCAATATTCTGTTTCGCCTCGCCTCCCGAGATGTAGGCTTTCACGTTGAGCGCTCGCTCAGCCGCCAGGTTCTTACGCTTTTCCTTCGGATCAGCGTTCCCGACGACCACCAGCTTGGCCTCTGAATCCTGTTGCAACTTGAGTGCAACATCGTCCAGCGCGGCCTTGCAGGTGTTGTCTACGCGCCACGGCTTCTTTTCGTTCGGATACTGACATTCGTTCAACTTGCTGGCCTGGGGTGGCGGCGGTGGCGGATTTTCAACCGTTACCGAGCTCGTAGTCGAAGCCGTCAGGCCGCGCGAGTCGGTACAGGTGGCACTGATCGTGATGGGTCCGGCCGAGGCGCCAGTCGTGTTCAACGTGGCGGCGTTTCCGCTGCCGGAAATGCTTCCGCCGCTCGCCGTCCATCCACCCACCGTTACCGGAACGTTATCCGGGCTGGTGCAGGTGCAGCTGATAGTTGATGAGGCACCAGTCTGAACCGTCGACGGGCTCGCCGAGCAGGAAAACTGCGGCGGGTTCTTGGGCGGTTCCTTCACGGTAAAGTTGCCGGTGCAACTCGCGGTGTTGTTCTTCTTTGTCCTGGGATCGGTGACCGTGGCGGTTACGGTATAGCTGCCGCCGTTGACGCCGTTGGTATCGATAGTGACGCCAGTATCTTTGCCGTCGACCTTGCCGCCGTTGCTAGTCCAGGCGTAGGTGAGTGTGTGCTTGGGATTGAAGTTGCTGGCGGCGACGGTCGCGTGCACCGGCTCGCCAACCATGACTTCGGCATTCTGCACCGAGCAGGCTGCCGCTACCGGAAGCTCGGGAGCTCCGCCAAAGTTGAACACCAGACCGCTGGTCAGGCGAACGCCATTGAAAGTCTGGCGCCGCAACGCGCTGTTGTCGGGCGGAACATCGTGAGAGAAATTCATGCGCGCCAGCTGGTAATCGGCTTCGAAGAGTCGCAGCGAAAGCGGCTTCCATAGTTTGATATCCATGCCGCCGCCAAGAATCGCCGCTATGCCGGTCGGGGAATCGATACCCCTTGACGAAAGGCGCTGGAATCCAAGCAGCGTGTGTGCGAAAAAGTTCACACCTTCGCCGCGCCAAGTGAACTTTGGACCAACACCGAAGGCGCTGATACTGACGTTTCTATTCCAATCCCCTCCATAATTCCCTTCGAGGGCCAGATTCTTGGTGAAGTTGTAGGAAAGGTTGGTGCCGAAGCCCTGTGTGATCGAGGGCAACTTGAAAGCGTTCGGCGGGGTACTCTGATCGGGGATGTTGCCGCCCGGGTTTAACCACTGATAGCCAACGAACAACTCCGCCTTGGGCACCGCGTCATCCGACCCTGCACTTGATGCCTTCGGCGCAGTTTGTGCAAACGACGGCAATGCAATCAGAGCGATGGCCAGGACGAGCGCGACACTCGCGCATCTCCGGTAGGTTTCGTGACAACGTGACATTGATTTCCTCCGATCAAATCCACTGCAAGCTATTCAATAGAACTGGAATCGATAAAGACTGCTGGCACGCACAGATAGGCTGCACATGGGAAACACCGAATTCTACAGCAACCGGGCACTTTTGCAGAAGAAGAATTAGTCAACCGGTGTTTGCATGGCCATCATCGTTCAAGGGTGAGGTTCTCCAGAGTCAGTACTTTCCAGTATGGTATCTCCACAGTGATCTCAATTTGATATTCCCGTATTCTTGGCTGGGTTGCGAGGTGGCCCGCTTCCCTGAATAATGCTGTCTGGGCCAAAACAGAGGAATATGACACAGGAACGCGTGCTGATCGTTGAAGACGAAGAGAACGAGCGAACCGGGCTGGCCGAATTGGTCTCGGGATGGGGCTATCGCACCGACACTGCGGCCGATGGCGTGGAAGCTCTGGAAAAGATCACCGTCTTTGCTCCCTCGATCGTGATTACGGACGTGAAGATGCCCCGCATGGGTGGCATGGAACTGGTGGAGCGGCTGGCCGACCTGTCACAGGCGATCGCGGTGGTGATGGTGACGGCCCAGAAGGCGACCGATACTGCGTTTCACGCGGGCCGGCTCGGCGTCCAGGACTACATCGAGAAGCCCATCGACTTCCGGCGCCTGCGCTCCATCCTGACCAACATCGGTGAGATCCTGAACACCCGCACCGAAAACGAATCGCTGCGACGCAGCTTGCGCGACAAAGGAGCGCTCGGCCTTCTGGTCGGCGCGTCGCCTGGAATGCAGGAGATTTTCCGGCTGGTCGAGTTGGTGGCTCCGAGCACCGCCTCGGTATTGATCACCGGGGCGAGCGGGACCGGCAAGGAACTGGTGGCGCGCACCATCCACGACCTAAGTCCGCGGCGCAACAAACCTTTCTTCCCTATAAACTGTGCGGCCATTCCCGAGACCCTGATCGAAAGCGAAATTTTTGGCCACGAAAAAGGCGCGTTCACGGGCGCG
>WNFN01004555.1_pt1 | contig 10514 bp, 7 predicted proteins | sample 5400161 | NCBI WGS metagenome assembly WNFN01 (sample SAMN13153353, study PRJNA577476) | soil metagenome | isolation source: 80 cm saprolite on Douglas fir-dominated hillslope | place: USA:California | collected 2013-09-17
ACTGATTCCCGGCGATGGCATCGGCCCCGAAGTCGCTTCCGCCGTCGTGCGGATCATCGAAGCTTCCGGCGCGCAGATCGAATGGGAGACCCACGTCGCCGGCCAGCAAGCACTCGACAAATTCGGCGTCACGCTGCCGGAAGAACTGCTGGAATCGATCAAACGCAACCAGGTCGGGCTCAAGGGTCCAATCACCACGCCGGTGGGGAAAGGCTTCACCTCGGTGAACGTCGGCTTGCGCAAGGCGCTTGATCTTTACGCCAACTTGCGGCCGATTCGAGCGCTGCCGAATATTCCCTGTCGCAATCCGACTCTCAATTTAGTGGTCGTGCGTGAGAATACTGAGAGCCTCTATTCAGGTATCGAGCATGAAGTGGTTCCCGGCGTCATTGAAAGCTTGAAGATTATTACTGAGAAAGCTTCGACGATGATCGCGCGGTTTGCCTTTGAGTTCGCGCGCAGCGAAAAGCGGAAGAAGATCACCTGCACTCATAAAGCGAACATTATGAAGATGTCGGACGGGCTATTCCTGAAGTGTTTCTGGAACGTCTCGAAGGCTTACCCCGAGATTGAATCGGCCGACATGATCATCGATAACGCATCGATGCAGTTGGTCATGCGGCCGGAACAATTTGATGTGGTGCTCTGCGAGAACCTTTATGGTGACATCGTTTCCGATCTCTGCGCCGGCTTGATTGGCGCTCTTGCAGTCAGCGATTCTCATGCTGCGACACATCAACGAACGCGCCGCCGCCGACAAGGTCGAAGGCGCCATGCTGAAAGTTTTCACCGAAGGCCAGGTCCGCACCCGCGACATCGGCGGCACGGCGACGACGGATGAGTTTGCGGACGCGATTATCGGGAAGATGCAGTGACAGGTCCGAGGTTATCCACAATCTGTCATCAACTCGCTCAAGGACCTTCGATCGGAAACCAGCTGAGTACGCTACCAAAGCTCCAACTAGCAATTTCAATTACATTGCATCAAGGTTTGCTTTTGTGTAACCTCGGCGGCGTTCGTAGCTCTTGATCAACCAACTCGCTCTTAGGCCCAGCAGGCTTTGCGGAGTCTCACATGCTTACCCTTGGTTTTCGATCGCTTGCGTAGTTACGAATCGGCTTCAGAGCGCGTTGAGTCTATCGTTATCGACGGTTACTTTGAAACCGGACCGCATTAAGAACTGGCCTTCCGGGGAACGCCCGCGCGAGCGCCTGATGACCGAAGGAGCCGAGCAACTTACCGACGCGGAACTCTTGGCGGTGATCCTACGTGTTGGAATGGGCTCCTCAAAGAAAGGCGTACGCGGCCAAACGGCGGTGAGCCTTGCTAGGTGTCTTCTTGCCGATTTTACTGGCTTGTCAGGCCTCGATCGGGCCGACAGAAGAGACCTCCTCAAAGTGCCTGGGCTAAGTATCGCTAAGGTTTCTCAGATCAAGGCTGCTTTTGAGTTAGGCAAACGCCTCAGATCTCATGCTTCCCATCTACGCTCATTTGAAACTTCGGCAGAAGTTGCTGCATTTCTTGCTCCGAGGTTGAGCGTTGCGCGAAATGAGATGGTAGTGGCGTTACTACTCGATGGCCAGAACCATTTGCTTGAGGAGAAGCTGATATCACAAGGGACACCCATGCAAGCTGGTGTTCCGACGCGCAGAATTCTGGAGGAAGCCTTGCGCGCTTCCGCAACCTCGCTAGTCCTAGCGCACAACCACCCGTCAGGAAGCTGCGACCCGTCGCCAGGAGACGACGAAACCACTTACGATTTGGACAAAGGCGCATCCCTGCTTGGCCTGGTGATGATTGATCATGTAATCATTGGTGGCGACGAACACTTCAGCTATGCCGACTCTGGGCGTCTACAAGAGCTTCGAGCGCAACAGGAGCACAGGGAGCCATGAGCACAAAGAGCTATCCAAAGGCGGATCAACTACAGATTAAGGGCAATAAAGTCTTCAGCGTAGTGCGCAAGACTTGGATCATCTTGACGCCTGAAGAAAAGGTGCGGCAAGACTATCTGCGAATCCTCGTTAACGAATATGGGTACTCAATCAATCAGATTGCCGAAGAGATAGATGTCACAGGCCGAGGGTCTGCCCAAGCACGTGCAGATTTTGTGCTCTGGAAAAGCGTTAACGACAAAGGGGACGGTAACAACCCTCTTATTATCGTCGAATGCAAAGCGGACAACGTCACGATCAAACCCGCGGATTATGTGCAAGGAGATAGTTATGCTCGACTGAGCGGAGCGTCCTTCTTTGTCACCCACAACAGCAAGGAAACGAAGTACTGGCGTGTTGTGCACGGCAAAATGCCCAAGACGCTTGAAGAGATTGAGAACATCCCCCACGCCGATGCTTCCGACAAAGAAATTCAGGAATTGCTAAAGCGGCTGAAGGTCTTCAAAGAAGATGAATTTGCTGACTTACTTCACCAATGCCACAACATAATTCGCAACCGCGAGAAGAAGGACCCTGCCGCGGCTTTCGATGAGATTGCCAAGATTCTATTCATCAAAGTCGCAATTGAAAGGCGGCTCCGAGCTGGTCGTAGCCGACACAATCTGTTTACTGCAGCGTTCTTGGATCAACAGGGACAGATTCACGACGATCCAATAGATGTCCTTTTTGACCAAACCAAGAAGGAATACAAAGCAGACGGAATCTTTGAGCGGGACGAACGCGTGAATCTCAAACAGGCCACCGTGCGTGAGATCGTAAAACAATTGGAGCGATATAACCTTTCAGATACTTCGGAAGACATCAAGGGCATCGCATTCGAAAGGTTTCTTGGTCGTACTTTTCGGGGCGAGATAGGGCAATTCTTCACGCCACGGACCATCGTTGAATTCATGGTGCAAATGGTCAATCCAAAAGAAGGTGATGTGATTTGCGACCCGGCATCGGGTTCCGGTGGCTTCCTGATTAGATTCTTCGAAATCGTTCGCGAACAGATCATGGCCGATGTCGACCGTCAGTATCAGGAGTTCAAGACAGAAGTTGATCAGAAGCAGATGTCAGCCGCAAGGCGAGCCGAGTTGTTAACCGTGAAGTATGAGGAGCTGCAAGAAACAATTGATCAGCTTCGGAAGGGCTCGCGAACGTGGCTGCTAGCAAACAAGTGCATCTTCGGCTGTGACGCAAATGATCGCATGGCTCGCACGAGCAAGATGAACATGATCATGCACGGCGATGGACACGGTGGTGTTCATCATCATGATGGGTTCATCAACGTGAACGGTATATTTGAAGGGCGATTTGACCTTGTGCTGACCAATCCACCTTTTGGGGCCAGCGTTGAGGAGAGCGATGTTGTCCTCGAGTCGGATGTAACTGTTTCTGAAGAAATGGAGGAGCGGTACGAAAAGGAGTTCGGCGAGATTTACGCTTACGCCATGGCCCGCTTCCGAGCCGCTAAAGGAAAGGCAATCGCATCGCTTTTTGACTTGCCCAAATCTGGTCGCGTAAAAACAGAGATTTTATTCATCGAGCGCTGTCTTGCTCTCTTAAAGCCTGGTGGCCGCCTTGGAATTGTCTTGCCTGAAGGGATCTACAACAATCCGAGCCTTGCTTACGTTCGCGAGTATGTAGAGGACCGGGCATTTATTCGCGCGGTAGTTTCGCTGCCGTCTGAAACATTCCTTTCGTCGGGCGCGAGTGTCAAGGCGAGCCTACTGTTCCTCCAGAAATTTGCCGAGAAAGAACAGCGTGAATTCGACAAGAAGAAAAAGCAGGCGCAAGCCGAGATTGAAGCCAAGTACGCGCCGGAAATCGCGGAAAAGGTCGCGGACTTTCAAGCGCAGATTGAATCCGGAAGGGATGATAAGAAACTAAGTGCGGACTTAAGAAAGCAGTTGAGACTTTACGAGCGCACGATGCAAACCACGATAGCGGCTGAGGCCAGGGCGTTGGTTAAGAATCGGTTCGACTATGAGATATTCCTTTACGAGGCGGAGAAAGTAGGAATCACAGCCACCGGTGAGGATGACCAGAACGAACTATACCCTAATGAGAATATGCCTTCAGCGGTCGAGAGATCGGCAGTTGAGGTATATCAAGAATTCCGCAGAAAGCCAAAGCGCTTTTTGCTTGTGAAGGTCGCTTAATGGACGCATCTGCTGTCAGTTTTCCTCGGGCGTTTGCCGTTCGCTTCAAGGACTTCAAGCGATGGGATCCTGCAAGCTTTCAGGCCGTCCGATGGCACTGGCCAAAAGAGTTAATGGTTCCGATCGGCTCGGTCCTTAGGCTCCGAAAAGAGAAGGTGAATCGTTCTGAATTCTCCTTCTCAGAGTTGACACCAATCACCATCCATTTTGATGGTTCCATTGACGCGCGCAAGCTTGACGGCGGTCGCGAGTACACTATGGAACTTTATTTTGCGCGACCAGGGGATATCGTCGTCGCGAAGATTGATCTCAAGAATGGAGCGGTCGGCATTGTTCCATCGAGTTGGCAGAACGTATGTGTGACAGGGCATTTTGCAGTCTATGAGCCAGACGACTCAAAGCTTGTCCCGGAGTATCTGCACCGGCTGATCCAAACGAGGTTTTTCCAGGAGTATCTTTGGCGGAATAAAGTCGGGGCCGAAGGACGCAAAGAGGTGAAGCTCGACTTCTTCGAGTCGGCCCTAATTCCCTTGCCTTCACTTCGAACTCAACAAGCGATCGTCCGTCGTTGGCGGGCGATGCAAGAAAGTGTCGCAGAAAGTAAACAAAATGCGACTGCTCGATTAACCCGGCTGGGCGATCACTTCTTGGACGCGCTCGGACTAAACGCTTCTGAGATACCTGAAGCCCAAAAGTATTTGGCCGTACCATGGAGTCAATTTCGGCGATGGAGCGTGGGCTACAACGAAGCCACCTCAAGATTAACCTCGCTTTCAGGAGGCCGATATTCTGCTGTCGAATTGGGGTCGGTTTTGGAACTTGTTCAATACGGCACATCTGAAAAAGCTAATACTAGTAGCGATGGAACTCCGATCCTAAGGATGAACAACATAGTGGGCGGCCAACTCGACCTAACCCGTCTTAAGTATGTTCAGTTACCGGAACGCGAGCGTATGAAACTACTCTTGCGAGATGGGGACATCCTTTTCAATCGTACCAACAGTAAGGAACTAGTGGGAAAGTGTGCTGTGTTTCATGCAAGTGGCGAATACGTGTTCGCGTCTTACCTCATAAGACTCCGTGTAATCGCTGACCAGGCTTCACCAGATTTCATCGCGTATGCAATCAATTCCTCGATTGGGCGGTTACAGATTGATGCGCTAAGTCGGCAGATTATTGGGCAGGCGAACGTAAACACCGATGAACTCCGATCGCTTCGCATTCCCCTACCGCCGCTGTCGATCCAAAGCGATATCGTAGGCAGGATCGAAAAGGACAGACAGAAGATCGCCAGGGAGAAAGAGAATGCTGAAGAACTTCAAAGTCGAGTTGAGAAAGAAGTTGAAGAGATGATACTGGGCATTCGACCCGTCACCGGATTTCGTAAATAGTCGGAGAAGCGAAAATTGTAATGGCTCGGCGCAAGATCCAATTTGAGGGTTTGTTACAGCGAAATGTCCTTGGCACGTTCACCGTAATCCGCGGCTTCGCGGATCTGCGCGATCTGGCAGAAGTTTCAGTGGCGATGCCTTATGAAGGTAGCGGACTCGGCATCGGCCAAGGCTATCAGCGCCAGTTGAATCAAGACCATGTGGACGACATCAAACGTTTTCTCCAGCGGGGCCGATATAGGTTCTTTCCGGAAATAGTTCTTAGCCTGCGAAGCAAAGGCGCGGACGATCCTCTGGCTTCATTCCAAAAGAGAAGAAAGTCGGAGGCCGATGGAGCTTACGGAGTCAGTGTTGACTTGAAGTTACTCGGCGAAGCTTTGGAGAAGCCCATCCGCCGAATTGACGGGAACCACCGCCTCGAGGCTGCGGTGTTATTGGCGACGGAGCAAAGACGTAGTGCCACTTTCAAGAATTTCGCAACAGCGCCGTTCTGCTTCGTCATTCTAGATTCCGATCAGCCACAAGATGATGATCTGGCCGAGGCAATGCTCTTCAACCTCATCAATAGCAAAGCGCTGCCTCTCGTGTCGGAACACAGCTTGTCTGTGCTCATGCAGGATGCCGGCGCCTCTGGCGTCCGCTTTGCTGAGGACCGCCAGCTTTATCTAACCAGGTGGGTTCGTGATCAAATTAGAACTTGGCCGCAGGGTTTTTACGACGCCATGGGAGACTCGCCGCTGAGCCGACTCTCTTCCACAGCGAAGGTGCTGCTCAAGCCAGGTGGACTAGTCGCAGACACGATGGAATCCACCCAAACAGAAGCCACGAACTTATTCGATCCGGTTGCGGATTTAGCGGTTAAACTTCGGGATGCGCATGAATCATTTGTGCTCTCGCCAGCCTTTCTCCCGATCGCCTGCGAAGTCTATGTGCAACATACGCTCGTGGACGTGGCCAAAGGAGCCAATACGAGACAGGCGAGGGTTCTTAGGGCGGAGAGATGGTTGCGCGACTTTGCCCAATGGTTCGAGAGACTGGGAGGAACGGACCTACCTACACCATCAGACCCAACCGTACTTTGGGAAGTCTTCAAGAGATCCTATGACAGCAGGGCAAAGTCCGTTTTCATCGCGATGTCTTTTAGCGATGACAAGGCACTGAAGAGCGTTCGCAAGGCGATGAACGAAGCAATTAATCAGTTTAACGAGCGGCATCCTAACGCTCCGCTGACACCAGTGAGAGTGGACGAACAAAAGGGAGCCAGCTATGAGATTCCTGCCAAAGTCTTCGAGGATATCGATCAGAGCGGATTAGTCATCGCCGATCTAACTGACGAGCGACAAAACGTCTATTGTGAAGTGGGCTACGCAAAGTCGCGGGGAATTCCCTTTATATTGACCTTCCAAAAGAAGAAGCACTCAAAGGGGAAAGCCCCTTGGGATCGAGAAGATGCAGCAGGCAACAAGGTTCACTTTGATTTAGCTGCCTTTCGTCGGTTGATCTACGACGACGCGCTTGAGCTGCGCGATCAGTTAGCCGCTGAGTTGGACGCCTTCTTCGATGCGCAAGTGTAAGAAGCCTAGCGCCTCCGCAAAATCAAATCACGCTTCGACGCCGTCGCGATTATTTCAGCGATGAACTGATGCAGTAGCCACGATCTAGCGACCCTCGGGCTCTGCGATGACCTCGCTCAATTCACCTCAGCAATCTAGAACCTAAACCCAACCCCCAGGATGAATTGAGTGTTGTGCGTGGTAAATGCCGGTTGTGTCCGCTGAACCGGCGTCAATGCGAAGGTGACTGGATCGACGTTGAATCCAATAAAAGAGCGCTGCGAGTAGCGGAGTATGGTATCGCCTAAGTCGGCGCGCAGTACAACCTTCTTTGAAGGATAGAATTCGAAGACCCCGCCGAGATCGAGCGCGAAGGGCGTGGCCCGGTGAGGAACAAAAGTGACAAAGCCGCCGCTGTTTGGCACCAGATCAAAGTACCCTTTGCCGATAGTCATGAATCCGGGCCGCGCCTTTGCGAAGATTCCCACCTTGGAAAACCGCTTGCCGGCTTTTATGCCAAACAGCCCTTCCCCAATTCGACCGGTGACTTGACCGGGACAATGATCGCAAGTGCCCGGGGAAAAATAACCCGCTGCTTCAAGCGCAAAGCTCTTGTTGATGTTATAGGTAAATCTTCCGCCCGCCCCGAGTTCAATCTGCTCACCGTTAATAGTGAAAGTGGTGAAGTCTGCGCCGACTTCGTATTTCGGAAGGTCGGTCGATGGTTTTGTTTGGGCCCTCGCACGATGAGTACAAAGCACCAAACATGCAGCGATGATCGCAATCAAAAGTAATCCTGTTTTCATTTCAGTTCTCCTTGTTCAGTTTGCCGGCACACAGGTATCCCTGCTCTCCGGCCTTGGTTTTTCAAGCCGGAAAGAATTTCTGTTTCGGTTTTCTTGATCTAGTCCGAGCCCTCCCTTACGGTCGGGCTAATGCCCCGGCAGAATCGCGATTTCAAAGCGAAAGCGCTAATTCCGGGGCCACAAATTCTCAATCCGATCGGCGCCGCCGACCATTACGCGCGGCGGCTTGGCCTCTTCAGTTTTTTGCGTATCGGCTGGGCGCTTACCGGGCGCCGTGATGTTGCGTCCGCTCTGAGTTGGGATGTTGACGTTTGCATTTGCCTTCGCCACGGCTTCGTCCACCTTTTGCAAAACGCTCTTACCGGTGTCCGGCGGTTTGTCGGCTCCGAAAAGCGGACTGTATTTTGGGTCGTGCAACACCCACAAATTCCAAGTGCCGCCTCCATTCAGCATGGGCAAGGCCGAGAGCCATTCGTAGCGGTCCCCGCCCATGGTGAATTCGATCCGGTTTCCATCGACGATCCCAACCTTTTGAAATTCATAGCCGTCGCGTGGCGCCAGCGAAAAGATAAAGCGACCGCGCCCCTGAATATAAAACCACACCAACGCGCCCGCGACCGGGCTGGTCGACTTACCCACGGCGACAACACTGCCGTTAAGCAACAGCCGGTAATCTTTGACTGAGAGCTCGACGGCATCCAGCGTGAAATCGCGGGCCAGGCTTCTGGGAAAGTCGCGCAGATGTGTCTTATCGAACGTTACCCGCACCACGTCAACGATCTTCACCCCGGCGTTCTGGTTGATCAGCAAATCAAGCGAGAACGCGTCGCCATCGTCCAGGGTCTGAGGTGCGGCGGCCTTTGGAAACGTGGGAATAACGTCCGTCAAATGATCCGGATCGGCGGCCTTTAGTTTCTTTTCAAACTTTTGATCGAGCGGCAGCACGGTGATCTTGAATTGCTTCGACGCCGGAATGGAGGCCACCGCGAGATCGTAACCAAACGCGAACCTGCCGGACGCATCGACCAACACGCGGTGGATTAAGTGATTCTCGTCGAGTTGCGCGTCGGCGCGAAGAATCGGCGGCACGCGCTGAAATTGCGCCCCTCCTTTTCTGGCGTCGGCCCACGCCGTTTCGCTTTGAAATGCCACAAAACCGCCTTCGCTCAGCGACACGACCATTTGGCGATCCGCACTCTCCTGCGCGCGCGCGGCAAAGCAGATCGCCAGCAAACAGATTGTGGCCGCGAGCGCTTTACTTCTCATCCTGATAGCTCCCTTTAATGATCGTGAGCTTGACTTCATTGGTCGGCGTGAACCCGGACAGATTGACCGGAGCTCTTTCGTTTTTCTGTTGCACCATCAGATTGGCATTTGCTTTTCGGGAAGCTACTTCGCGCCGATCCCGGTCGCGATAAACCACCTGAGTCACGGTCTTCTCATGGATGACCGGGACTTCAACTGTTTTCGTCACGATTATGGGCGGCACTGTCACTGGTGATCGTTGTGATCGCAAGGCAAAGACAATCGTCGCGCCGAGTACGAGCAAAAGGATCGCGGCGATCGGAACCGGAACTCGCACTGAGGCGGTGAAGAGAGCGAGAAGTGAAGCCGGCACGACTGATCGCTCTGCCGGCCGAGATGGCGCGTCTAGTTTGGAAACACTCTCGAGGCTTTGCCGCAATCTGGCGTGATAAGCGGGCCAGAAGTCATCTGCCGGGGCAGCGGCGCGGATAGCCTGATCGGCGAGCCTCAGCGTACTTCGCAGCGATGCGTATTCTCCGTTACACGCTTCGCACTGCCGCAGTTCTGTCAGCAATTGTGCGTCTTCGCCACTGCCGACCAATTCGTTCAACCTCTCTCGCGTTGCTTTACAGTCATGCATTTGAACACATTCGGTGGTTTCGGCGGCGACGTCGAGTCGACTGCGTAGTTTGGCAATGGCTCGCGAAACAGATTTCTTGGCCGTCCCGGTTGAGCAGCCGACGGCTTCCGATATTTCTTCGTAAGTCATTCCCTCATAGTGCTTGAGCAAAAAAATCAGCCTCTGTTGAGCAGTTAACTCGGACAAGGCTTGGCTTACCTTTTCCAAAAGAATTCGATCGTGGAGCATGCGCTCAGAACTTAAGCTTGAGACGGCGGCGTTTGAGACGAGATCAAGCGAGCTGACTTCGATGTCCTGTCCGCGCCGGACGAACGATTTCGCTCGCCGATGGTTGAGGAAGCAGTTGATCGTGATCCGCCGCAGCCAGGTATAGAAACTCGATTCACCGCGAAACGTCCGGATCGCCTGATAAGCTCTGAGCCATGCTTCCTGCGAAAGGTCTTCAGCGTCTTCCGAATCGTGGCAGCAGTGAAAAGCGAGCGAATAGATCCGACGTTCGTAGCGTTCGGCGAGGGCGCAGAAAGCGTCCGTGTCGGCGCGTTGGGCTCGCCTGATTAATTCTTCTTCGCTATCAATCACCGGATTATCTCGAGGGGCCAGGGCCGGTTACCTGTCCGGACACTACAATAGACCCGCAGTTTGAGATTTCGTTGGCATGAATGCAAGAAATTTTCCTTGGAGTTCTCGCAAATCCGGGACTTCCTTGCGGAGAGGCTGGCCGATAGTATTGTGAAGATGAACTTTATTACTCGACCGCGGCCTTTGATCTGGCTCGTACT
>WNFN01014042.1_pt1 | contig 10513 bp, 9 predicted proteins | sample 5400161 | NCBI WGS metagenome assembly WNFN01 (sample SAMN13153353, study PRJNA577476) | soil metagenome | isolation source: 80 cm saprolite on Douglas fir-dominated hillslope | place: USA:California | collected 2013-09-17
GTATAAACTGCTCTAAAGCAGCTTTTTCGGCGGCAGGAAGCTGTGAACGTAACGTCCAATCATCATACTGGTGAGTCTTACGGAAGAACTCCATGCGCTCAACTTGTAAACCTGCCTCCTTAAAGAAGGTTTGCCACTCTTCTGCTGTACATGAACGGCCATGTGAAGAGTCGCGCCATTTTTCGATTGTGTTATCAAACGCATCAAGTTCTGGATCGCCGGGTGCCATACAATCGATAAGCAGGAAGATACCACCTGGTTTTAGCACACGCGCCACTTCCTTGACCGCTTGTCCTATATTGGGAAAATGATGAGCGGCAATACGGCAGGTGACGCGGTCATATGCCTGCGCGGTAAATGGTAGTTGTTCCGCGTCAGCGACGGCAAAGGAGGCGTTTGTCACACCCTGGGCAAGAAGATATTCGCGCGCCTTTTGCAGCATACGTGGTGTCAAATCACTTACTGTGACCTGTCCAATGCGTGAGGCAATTACATGTGCAGTATGACCGCCGCCGGTAGCAATATCCAGTGCTTGCTGATCTGGATGCCATTCACCCAGTTCGATCAAGCGTTGTAAGTCATCCCCTCTACGATGCGCGAAACTGCTGACATAACTTTCGGCTGTACGTGAGAAGTAATCCTGTACCTGTGTTTTATGGGTATCGTGGTTGTGCTGTGGTAGATCGGTCATGTTTTTTCTAGCTTTCATATGGACGTAGGGAAAGATTATAGTATAGGGTAATAATAATATATTCCTACTAACGTAGTCGAGTGATGGCTGTGAAGTGTCACTCTTTAGCGGCTAGAAAAAATGAACACGCTATCGACGCTTTGCCCCAACTATGCTAAGATAAACCTGTACATCCGTGGTACCCATTGCCAACCTGTGATCCTGTGAAGAGAATGCTTTAGTATGCCAACGCTCGAAGGTTCTGTTGAAAACATCGTCTTTCGCAACGAGGATAACCATTATACTGTTGCCCGTTTTCGCCCTAATGATAACGGGCGGCTCTTTCGCGATGACTTGATGACCATCGTTGGTCTGCTGCCGGGTATTCATGTTGGGGAGCTTCTCTCCGTCGAAGGTGAATGGGAGAAGGACCCCAAGTATGGCCGCCAACTCCACGTTACTAGCTTTACCCAACGCTTACCTGCTTCTATCGAAGGGATTACGCGCTATCTTAGCTCTGGCTTGATTAAAGGTATCGGCCCCAAGAAGGCAAAACTCATTGTTGATCATTTTGGCGAACAGACCCTGGCGATTATTGAGCAACAGCCGGAACGACTAAGCGAGGTTAAAGGTGTTAGCGCTAAAGATCGTGAGCAGATTATAACAACATGGACTGAGCAGAGCGAGATCAAAGAATTGCACCTCTTCTTGCAGTCGCACGATGTCTCTATGAACGTGGCAAACCGCATCTACAAGGAGTATGGTAAGGAATCGATTAAGGTCATTCGTGAAAATCCCTATCAGTTAGCCGATGATGTGCATGGTATAGGCTTTCGTACCGCTGATGATATTGCCATCAAACTCGGCTTGCCAGCAGATAGCATCCCACGCCTGGCTACTGGCCTGAAGTATGTGCTAGCCCAGGCTGCTAATGAGAATGGGCATTGCTATTTGCCGGAGAACGAGCTGCTCACGGAGGCTGCTAGAGTGCTCCAGGCTCCTTATGATGCGCTGCCAGCCGCAATGGATCAGCTACGTCATGAGCGAGATGTCTTTATTGAACCTCCCCTGCCTGTGCAGGTAGCACAACATCCTCAAGTGGGCAGCGACGATGACCCGCCTATTGATTGGAGCGAGATAGAGGAACTAGAACCCCAGCAGAGAGTGTATTTCGGTCCGTTCTGGCATGCCGAAAACGGCTCGGCTCGTCTCTTACGTATCCTGTCCAATGCTCCCAGTATCCTGCCACCTGTCAGTCAGCAATTGTGGGATACTGTCTTTACACGCCTGGCGCAGAATCGCAATATGCATTTGACAGAAAAACAGCGTGAGGCCGTACAGACAGCATACGGCACGAAAGTGAGCATTCTCACGGGGGGTCCTGGTACGGGTAAGTCAACCTCCATCCGTGCTCTGCTCATGCTGCTGCGCAAGCGTAACATTGACGTTGCCCTGGCTGCACCAACGGGCCGGGCCGCTAAACGCCTCTCGGAAGCGACCGGTGCCCAGGCTAAGACATTACATCGCCTGCTGGAATATATGCCTCATGACAACACCTATCAGCGTAATGAGGAGAATCCTTTGCCATATCAGTTTGTTATCGTTGATGAATTCTCCATGGTTGATATCCTGCTCTTCTATCACCTGTTGAAGGCCTTGCCCAAGGATGCTCATCTGCTGTTGGTGGGTGATGCTGACCAATTGCCCTCGGTCGGGCCGGGAAATGTTCTGCGCGATCTTTTACGTAGCGAGGCTTTACCCTCGATACGCTTGACCGAACTCTTCCGCCAGGCTCAGCAGAGTAAGATTATCGTCAATGCTCACCGCATCAATGCAGGCCAGATGCCACATTTGAAAGTAGAGGCGACGAGCGACTTTTTCTTTTTTCATGAAGAAGACCCTGTGCGTATTCAGCGCCTGGTGATTGACCTGGTTCAGCGACGTTTACCGGCCCGCTATAACCTCAATCCCATGACGGATATCCAGGTGCTGGCTCCTATGTATAAAGGCCCAGCAGGTGTACACATCCTGAATGAGGAACTGCAAGCTCACCTCAACCCGCGATCTTCTGCCGAGCTTGAATGGAAGGGTCATACCATACGTGTTGGCGACAAGGTCATGCAGGTACGTAACAATTACGACAAGGACGTTTTTAATGGCGACGTTGGCTGGGTGCGCAGTATCAACAAAGAAAATTCGAGCCTCAAAGTTGAGTTTTTAGAAGAGGCTGGCCCTTTGCTCGTCAGCTACGATTTTCATGAACTGGATGAACTGGTCCTGGCCTATGCTGTTACAGTGCATAAAAGCCAGGGAAGTGAATATCCTGCCATTGTCTTACCTCTCACCAGGGAGCATAGTATGCTTCTGCAACGCAATCTTCTCTACACCGCTATTACTCGAGCCAAGCGCCTCTGTGTTCTCGTCGGTCAAACGCGTGCCCTGGAAATCGCTGTCAGAAATGACCGCGTAGCCAGGCGGAACACTGGCTTAGCTGAACGGCTAAAACCACAACTAATATGATAAAACAGGCAAATCTCCTACTTGCTTAATTCCGAGTTGGGAAGTAGAATATAAATCGGATTAACTTTGTTGTAGTCAATGGGACGAAGCTTCACGCGATTATGAGCCCAGTAATTGATGGGTTTGTGGATTGCCTCGTATGTATTTTTAGGAGGGTAATCTAAATGTCTGGAACAGAAACAACGACTTCCGGTCTAAGCGGTACATCTGGCTATGTCCATCCCGAGATGTTAGTAGAGACAAGTTGGGTCGCCGAGCATCTCAATGATCCCAATATTCGCCTGGTCGAGGCCGATGAAGATGTCTTGTTGTATGAAGTAGGTCATCTGCCAGGGGCTGTCAAGCTTGATTGGCATGTTGATGTACAAGACCCTGTAGCCCGAGACTTCGTGAGCCAGAAGGATTTTGAACAGCTTATGAACCAGTGGGGTATCAGCAATGATACGCTGATCGTTCTCTATGGCGATAAAAACAACTGGTATGCTTGTTACTCCTTCTGGCTGTTCACGATGTATGGTCACAAAAATATGAAGATCATGAATGGTGGAAGGAGCAAATGGGAGGCGGAGAAGCTGCCCATGACGAAAGAGGTTCCTCATTTTGCCGCGACCACCTATCATGCGCAGCCCATGGATGAGTCGATACGTGCCTTCCGGGAAGATGTAGCCAGCGGACTCAAGAACCCTGGACGTGGCCTGGTTGATGTACGCTCTCCGCAGGAGTACACCGGCGAATTAATACATATGGTTAACTATCCGCAGGAAGGCGCTCAGCGCGGTGGTCATATCCCCGGGGCAAAGAGTATTCCCTGGGCTAAAGCTGCTAATGAGGATGGCACCTTTAAATCCGCTGAAGAACTGCGCCAGATTTATGGGGGAAATGATATCACTCCCGACAAGGATATCATTTCCTACTGCCGCATTGGTGAGCGTTCGGCTCATACCTGGTTTGTTTTGACAAACCTGTTGGGTTACCCGCGTGTTCGCAATTATGATGGCTCCTGGACTGAGTGGGGCAACCTGGTACGTGCTCCTATTGAGAAGCCGTAATTGCGTTTTACTTATCTATGCTCTATCCTGCATGGGGTAGCTCTATTTACCCCATGCATATCCTCTCAAGGAGAGAAAGTTTTCTATGGATCGTCAAGAAGCTATCGAATTTTTAATGGATCACTACGAAAATCCGCGCAACAATGGTCCTTTGGACCATCCAGACGTCAGCCTTAGTGGCGGTAATCCTGGATGTGCCGATATTATTACTATGCATGCTCGTTTCGACAAAAACGGCAAATTAGAAGCCGTCAATTGGGAAGGCGAGGGATGTACTATCAGCCGTGCTGCCGCCTCTTACGTCACAGAGATAGTCCAGGGTATGAGCACGGAAGAAATTGAGCAGATGAGTTTTGAGGATCTCATCGAGCAGCTTGGCCGCGAACTGGTTATGACTCGCCCAACTTGTGCTACTCTGGCACTGGGTACCTTGAAAAAGGGTGTCCATGAGTATCATATGCACAAAGCCGCGCAGGATGCACATTATCCTGCTGTATCAGCAGAAAAGCCTGCCCAATCATAATCTAACAATCATTTTTCCCTTTCTGCATGACTGTTGCTTAATGCCCTGGTCTATTATGGGATACGAGGATAGTGCCAGGCATTAGCAAGCAGCGGTTCTTTCACTGTATCATTCTCGTTGAGGATAAATTCGATAACTCCTTTTACTAAGAATAAGTCGTTTGCCTACAATAAGTAGGCGACGCGCCATTCAGATAGGATCTTCAACGCCTGTTGGTGAAGTTTTAGATGTTTTGGATCGTTTAACCAGCGACTCACGCCCGAGGGATGGGGCAATGGTAAAAGGAACATACCATCGCGTTCCTCGTAAGTTCCTATCACGTCTTCCAGATGCACTTTCCCGAAAAATGCTCCAATTGCCATGGTTCCAACGAGCAGGACAACAGTGGGACGTAATAGGCGCAACTCAGCTTCAAGAAATGGTCTGCACAGAGCGATTTCTTGGGGCGATGGTCGCCGGTCTCCGTGGCCTTTCGGATTAGAGCCGGGATCACAACGCGTCAATGAACTCAGGTAAGTGTGATTGTGGAGATAACCCTCCGGGAAACCTGCCTGCTCAAGCCATTTTTGTAAAATACGCCCTCCTGGCCCACTGAACGGCAGGTCTTTTTCAATCGAGCGGTGACCAGGAGCCTGACCGCTCCTGGCAAAGTCGGCACGACCTGATACGCTGTTGGAGTAAGGCAATTGCCGCTTCTTGTTCATTCGATACAATTTTTGTCATTTCGCCAGGCTTGGTTTGAAGTAGTCAGAGGTAAGGTGACGATACTTTCCACGATAGTAAGCGAGAGGTATTTTCGGCTCTGCGAGGGCATCTTCATCATAGTCAGGTAAAGCTGCACGTCGCTGGTCTTCGTCATGCGCAAAACTAATCTGACCTTCTGTGCCCATTGCCTCAACCTGACCCAGAAAGATGACGTGATCACCGCCCGGATATTCGGCTACAACACGCGCATCGATAAAAGCCAGTACATTGTCGATCACAGGCGCACCGGTAGCAGCAGTATGAAAACTGGCATGGCAAAAGTGCTCGTAGCGCTCTTCCGTAGAGGTTGCAAAGCAGCTTGAGAGATGTTCTTGCTCATTGGTCAGTATATTTACAGCAAATATACCGCTTTCACGTATAGCCGGTAAGGTAATACTATTAAGATCAACACATACGAGTATTAAAGGGGGGTCAAGAGAGACTGAGCAGAACGCATTGACTGTTAACCCTGCGAGTTTTCCTTGATTACATGTTGTTACAACGGTGACGCCTGTTGCAAATTGACCTGCAACCTGGCGGAAAAAATCTTTTTCAATTGCCATCTATTACTTGTCCTTCAAATGGACGCTGACGTGATGCGTCTCTTACTTTTGTATAGTAGTATCATTCTATGTACCAGGCTTGTCAACTGTCCTTTAGTTCAGTAGGGTGTTCGCGGCTGCTCACGCCTGCTTCTGTAAATGTTGCCATCTCGCTATGAGTTTTCACGGCGGCTTCGATGATGTGCATGGCCAGTACTGCTCCTGTGCCTTCCCCCAGGCGTAGATGCAGGTCAAGCAAAGGTATAAGCCCAATCTGCTTAAGAATAAGGCCATGTCCACCTTCGACTGAGATATGCCCGGCAAAAAGATAATTGCGTATAGCAGGACATATGCCGACAGCTACGAGCGTTGCAGCTCCAGCTATGAAACCATCGATAACCACCGGGACCCTGGCTGCTGCGCAGGAAACAATTACACCAACTAATCCGGCGATTTCCAAGCCGCCGACTTTTGCTAGCACATCAAGTGGATCGGATGGATCAGGTTGGTTGATCTGTAAAGCGCGTTCGATGATCTGGATTTTGTGGGCAAGTTGCTCTTCATCGATGCCGGTGCCACGTCCTGTAACCGCTGCGACAGATGTTTGTGTAAGACAAGCTGTAATTGCGCTTGCAGCCGTTGTATTCCCTATGCCCATGTCTCCTGTTGCTACCAGGTCAACGCCACTTTTTAGTAGGGACTCACAAACATCTATGCCTGCTGAGATCGCAGCCAGGGCCTGCTCTCTTGTCATTGCTGGTCCATCTGCCATATTCGCTGTCCCGTAAGCTATCTTGCGCTCAAGTAATTGAGGATGTTTTATCTCACTGGCAACGCCCACGTCTACAATGACAACTTCTGCTTCTGCCTGGCGTGCCAGGGCATTGATAGCTGCGCCACCATGCAAGAAATTGAGTACCATCTGTGGGGTCACAGCTGATGGATACGCGCTAACTCCCTCTGCAGTTACGCCATGGTCGGCAGCCATCACGATAACTGCCTTTCGTTTGATAGTAGGCATAGATTGTCGTGTGATGCCTGCCATCTGTATGGCTACTTCCTCGAGTCGTCCCAGGCTGCCAGCTGGTTTCGTCAACTGCTGCTGTCGTGCACTCGCTTGCTCCATTGCTGGGATATCAAGTGATCCAATAGTCGCAGCCAGCTCAAAAACGCGCTCCATACTTCTTCTCCATCGTTGCTTCTCTATTATGCAAGGAAATGCGTGGTTATCACCCAGCGACAATGCTTTTTACCTGTTCATTTTCTCCCTACCCATATTGTGGGGCAAAGCTTTGATTTTAGCAAGCTAACAGGAAGCGGTTGTGTTGCAAGAAAGATTGGGTGAACCTGTCACGAGCGGAGAGGCGTTGGCGGGCTTATTCTAGATTAGAATGAGAGCTTATGATTATCGTGCCCGTAGAGCAAGCGCCAGCGTTTGTACACCCGCTCGCAACTCTTCCGGGGAGGCGCTTGCAAAACCTAACAGCAAACCCTCGCGTTGGAGCGGTCGCAGGCTGGATTGTGAAATGGGCAGAATGTGCAGGCCATGCGCTGCTGCCAGGTGGGCGGCTACCTGGGCGCTCATACCTGAAGGGAGCCAGGCGACCAGGTGCATGCCCGCTTCTGGCACGGCGACGTCCAGGATATCGCCCAGTTCCCGCGTGAGTGCGTCTACGAGGGCATTCCGGCGTTCTAAGTACAGCAGACGCATTTTCCGCAAGTGCCGCGCGAAATGGCCCTCGGCAATAAAATCGGCCAGGGCCATTTGTTCCAGCAGCGGGAGGTGGACATCGATGAAGCGCCGCGCCGCGATGAAGCCCTTGAGCAACTCGGAGGGAGCGACCAGGTAGCCCAGGCGCAATGAGGGAAAGAGCACTTTGCTAAAGGTACCGATATACATCACACGACCGGCGCTATCCAGGCCCTGCAACGCCTCCAGGGGCCGCCCGCTGAAGCGATACTCGCTATCATAGTCGTCCTCCACGATCCAGGCTTGCGCCTCTCTGCCCCATTCCAGCAGTGCCAGCCGTCGGCTCAGGCTCATGGTTACTCCGGTGGGGAACTGGTGCGAGGGGGTGACTATTGCCAGTCGCGCCTCTCGACAGAGCTGTCGCCCGGCCTCGACATCAATGCCCTCCCGGTCCACCGGCACCGCTACCAGTCTTGCTCCGGCTGCCAGGAATGCCCCTCGCGCTCCCAGGTACCCGGGATCTTCGACCCAGACCAGATCGCCAGGATCAAGCAATACACGCGCGACCAGGTCAAGGGCTCCCTGCGAGCCGGCGGTGAGGATGATCTGTTCAGGCGAGCAGTGGACGCCGCGCGTAATGCCGATGTGCGCGGCGATTGCCTCGCGCAGAGGGAAGTGGCCTTGCGCGTTCTGGTAGAGTGAGACGGCTTGCAGTGACTGGCGAGCATGTCTTGCCACCAGTCTGGCCCAGGTCTCGTACGGAAAGTACGCCACATCTGGCTGGCCGGCGCGGAACGGGCTCGTTCCAGCGCTGACCTGGTTGGCGTATAATTCTCCTGGGTAAGGCGTGTTGACGAGCAATTGGCCGCGCCGCGCAAGCACTGCCGTCTGTGGGCCTGAGGTAACCGTTGTGTACTGATCTTCCGCGTTCCTGGTAACTTCAAACTGCTGCTCTGGTTGCAGACGAGCAACCCGCGTGCCATCTCCCACCCTGCTCTCGATATATCCTTCCAGCTGCAACTGCTCGTAGGCGAGAGCTGTTGTGTTGCGCGATACTCCCAGCTCGCTGGCCAGTACGCGCGTCGAGGGTAGGCGCGCACCAGCCTCCAGTTGTCCCGCCAGAATCTCAGCGCGCAGCCGCTCGTAAAGCTGCCTGTACAGGGGCGCCGACGCGCTCTGATCGAGGATGATCTCCGGCTTCTTGATAGGTGTCGCTCGTTTAGACATAAGCGTATCTTTTCCCCTTCAAACCTCTGTATGAGTCGAAATCTTTCTTAAATGGCCCCTCTAGTATAGCTAAAAATGGCTCTTTTAACAAGTCCATTATAATGGTATGCTTCTGGTAGAAGCAAGAGAAGCTCGTTGGAAGCTTGTTGAATGAACATATAAAGGAGTTCTACTTATGGAAGCCAGAATGAACTACGCGAAAGCCGCGCCTGGAGCGATGAGGGCGATGAGTGGACTTGAGACCTATCTCGCCGACTGCGGCCTTGAACCTGCATTAAAAGACCTTGTGAAATTGCGTGCCTCACAAATTAATGGGTGCGCGTATTGTGTGGATATGCATAGTCTGGATGCGCGCGCGGGGGGCGAAACGGAGCAGCGCCTCTACGCGCTGCCTGTCTGGCAGGAGACGCCTTTCTTTAGCGAACGCGAGCGCGCCAGACTATGCATATCCACGCAGGTGCGCCCACATTTTACCAACGAAGAACTGGCTAATCTAACACTGGTCATCGCGACGATCAATGCGTGGAACCGCTTTGGCATCAGTTTCCGCGATGTGCCGGGACGCTATAAGCCGGCGAAGCACCACTAGAAATAGCAGCGTGCTGGAACATGCTGAAACGGTTTTGATGAAGCTGTTTTGAAAGAAAGGTCACAATGGAGAAGAGAGTACAACTTGACTTTAAAATCGAATTTACCAATGGTGGAGGGATACAAGGAGAGGGCTTTCGTTTGGATATTGCGGGTGATCATATCACCGACCAGGAGCTAGCTGATGACCTGGTCAGCGATATGCGGCTGCTGATGGTCGGGAAGGTGCATATTCTCAATAAGACCATTCTTGTGGAGAAGCATAAGCGTGCTCCCATCGATGCCAGGCCGGGAAGCGAGACGTTGGTCGACTTGAGTCATACCGTTGAGCATGGGTTAGTGACCTATAAAGGATTGCCAGCCCCCATCATCTGCGATTATTTAAGTAGAGAGGAATCTAGGAAGCAATACGCCGAGGGGACCGAGTTTCAGATTGGGAAGATCGAAATGGTGGCAAACACCGGCACCTATCTCGATTGCCCATTTCATCGCTACGAGCACGGGAAAGATCTCTCGGAAGTAAGTGTGGAAAGGCTTGCAGACCTGGACGGCATCGTTATTCGCGCTGACCACAAAGAGACATTTGCAATTAACGCTGACTTCTTTCGTGGCAAAGAGCTGCGCGGGCGAGCCGTACTGGTGCATATCGGCTGGGACACCTACTGGAATACCGACCAGTACTTCGAGCACCACCCGTACCTGACTGAAGATGCCGCTCGCTATCTCGTCGAGTGTGGCGTCAAGCTGGTCGGCATCGACTCCGTGAACATCGATGACACCAGAGGCGGCGAGAGACCCGTCCATTCCCAACTGCTTGGGGCCGAAGTCCTGATCGTGGAGCACCTGTGCAATCTGGGCCACCTTCCAGATGAAGGATTTACCTTTAGTGCTCTTCCGCCAAAGTTCAAAGGGGTAGGGACCTTTCCTGTCAGAGCGCTGGCAAAGCTCAGATAACGAGCA
>WNFN01077764.1_pt1 | contig 10513 bp, 10 predicted proteins | sample 5400161 | NCBI WGS metagenome assembly WNFN01 (sample SAMN13153353, study PRJNA577476) | soil metagenome | isolation source: 80 cm saprolite on Douglas fir-dominated hillslope | place: USA:California | collected 2013-09-17
CAGGACAGCAACCGCCGTGAGCACGAGCCCACCGAAGCTGCTGCGCGCTCGCACGCGTGAGTCTCCTGAATTGATCTCCACGTCCCCCTCCAGAGCCCCTCTCGGCCCGTATCTCACGGCGCGACGAGCGGGACCGTACCAGATGCGCGAATCCTGCGGCAAGATCCGACCGCCCTCGTGCAGCGCGGACTCGCGGACGGTGGTGATTGCTCTCGAGCGCTACTGCGGATCGACGTCGACGCTGAGCGTGACCCCGCTGTGGCGGCGCCCGGCGGCGACGGCCGCGACGGCCTCTCCGGTCGCCGCCACCGCCTCCCGCCGGTGTCTGGTCTTCACCACCAGCACCTGGCGCTCGCGACCCCGCAGGCGGAACAGCGCAGCCGGACCGAGCAACCTGGTGGCGGCCTCTTCCGGACCCGCATCGAGGCCCGGGGGCGGCCCTGCCGCGGCCCGCGGGAGCGCAACCGTCAGCCGCTCGCGCAGCTCCTCGGCGGCACGCCTCGCGGCGCTCGCCTGCTCGGCCCCGAGCACGATCCTGATGAGATGCCCGAACGGGGGGTAGCCGAGCGCCCGGCGCCGCTGCAGCTCCTCGGCGAGAAAGCCGGTGCTGTCATGCCGCGCGGCGTAGCGGATCGGACGCGCCTCGGGGGCGATCGTCTGCACGAGCACCCTGCCGTCGCCTCCCCGGCCGGCTCGTCCCGCGAGCTGCGCGATCAGCGCGAACGTCCGCTCCTCGGCGCGGAAGTCCGGAAATCGCAGGGTGGCGTCGGCGTCGAGCACAACGCCGAGTGACACGTCTGGGAAGTCATGGCCCTTGGCGACCATCTGGGTGCCGATCAAAGCGCCGCTGCGGGCGGCCTGGAACTCGGCGAGCAACGCTCCGGGCTGGGCGCTCGCGCCGCGGCCGAGCACGTCGGCGTCGAGCCGGAAGACCGGGAACTCGCCGTCGTCGAGGACCCCCGCGAGGTCGTGGGCCAGCCGCTCGGTCCCGGCGCCGTGCCGCGCAACGGACGCCGAGTCGCAGTCCGGGCAGCTCGACGGGGTGCTCTCGCGATGGCCGCAGTGATGGCAGGCGAGGTATCCGCCGGCGCGGTGGAGGACCAGCGCGACATCGCATTCCGGGCAGCTCCAGACGCGTCCGCAGGACCGGCAGGACAGGAAGTTCGACCAGCCACGACGGTTGAGCAGCACGATCGCCTTGCCACCGTCGTCGCGCACCTTCGCGAGCGCGGCGGCGGTCGCGGGATGAAGCCCGCTGCGACTCCCGCGCATGTCGAGCACCGAAACGGGCGGCAGCGGACGGCCGTCGACGCGCCTGGGCAGCTCGAGCCTCGGCATGCGCTGCGAGCTCTCCGGCCGGGGCGTGGCGCTCCCGGCGAGCAGCAGAGCGCCGCTCCTACTCGCGCGCTCGGCGGCGACTTCCCGCGCGTCATAGCGGGGATCGCCCTCGTGCTTGTAGGAGGAGTCGTGCTCCTCATCGAGGACGATCAGGCCGAGGCCCGAGATCGGCGCGAAGACGGCCGATCGAGGCCCCACGCATACGCGCGCCTCGCCCTCGCGCAGCCGCCGCCACTGCTCGTAGCGCTGCCCGGCTGTGAGCCGCGAGTGCAGCACCGCGACGGTCTCGCCGAAGCGCTCGATGAAGCGAGAGACGATTTGCGGCGTCAGCGCGATCTCGGGGACCAGCACGATCGCCCCGCGACCCCGCTCGAGCGCGGCCGCGGCGGCGCGCAGATAGATCTCGGTCTTGCCCGAGCCCGTCACGCCGTGCAGGAGGACCTGCCGCGCGCCGTCGCCGGCCAGTGCCTCGAGCAGCGGTGCGAGCACCGCCTGCTGGTCGTCGCTGAGCGCCGGCGGCCTTGGGCTCGGCACGCCCACAGACATGTGCCGCGGCGCCGCCACCACCCGGCGACGCCGTCCGCTGAGGCGGCGGGCGGCCCCGGGGGGCAGCACCAGCCCGAGCGCACGCGCGAATGTCGAGCAGTACTCGGCCGCGATCCACTCGGCCAGGCCGATCAGCTCAGCGGGGACGCCAAGCTCGAGCGCACGGACGGGTTCCAGCAACCTCTCGGGCGGCACCTCGCTGTCCTCGCCCAGCCCGATGACGACGCCGGCGGTGGTGATCGGCTCCACCTGGGCGATCGTGGGGGCGGCGCGGGTGGAGCGGCCGGGGTGGATCGGGGCGGAGACTCCCACCGCCCCGACCCTAGAGGGCGATGCGGTCAGAGCCCGGCGGCTGCTCGCAGCAGCTCGGCCTTGTCGGTGCGCTCCCACGTGAAGTCGTGGTCCTCGCGTCCGAAGTGCCCGTAGGCAGCGGTCTTCTGGTAGATCGGGCGGTGCAGGTTGAGCTCCTCCCGGAACGCGCCCGGGCGCAGGTCGAAGACGTCGCCCACCGCCTTCGCGATCTGGCCGCGGCCGATCTTCTCGGTGCCGAACGTCTCGACCATCACCGACACCGGGTGGGCGACGCCGATCGCGTAGGCGACCTGGACCTCCGCGCGGTCGGCGAGGTCCGCCGCGACGATGTTCTTGGCCACCCAACGCGCCGCGTAGGCGGCCGAGCGGTCGACCTTCGAGGGGTCCTTGCCGGAGAACGCCCCGCCGCCGTGGCGGGCCATGCCCCCGTAGGTGTCGACGATGATCTTGCGCCCGGTCAGCCCGGCATCGCCGACGGGGCCACCGATGACGAACCGCCCCGTGGGGTTGACCAGGAAGTTCTTGCGCAGCTTGTTGGCGTCGTAGAGGTCCTTCGGCAGGATCGGCTCGACGACGTGCTCCCAGAGGTCGTCGGGGATCAGCGACTCGGCGCCCTCACCGTGCTGGGTCGAGATCAGCAGCTTCTCGATCTCCACGGGCCTGCCGTCGAGGTAGCGCACGCTCACCTGGGTCTTGCCGTCGGGGCGCAGGTAGCTGAGCGTGCCGGCCTTGCGCACCGCGGCGAGGCGTTCGGCGAGGCGGTGGGCGAGCGAGATCGGCAGCGGCATCAGCGCGTCCGTCTCCTTGCAGGCGTAGCCGAACATCATCCCCTGGTCGCCCGCACCCGCGATGTCGAGCTCGTCCTCGTCGCTGGCGTCCGTGCGGGCCTCGTACGCCCGGTCGACTCCCTGGGCGATGTCCGGGGACTGCTTGTCGATCGCGTTGAGGACCGCGCAGGAGTCGGCCGAGAAGCCGAGGTCGGCGTCGTTGTAGCCGATCTTGCGGACCGTCTCGCGCGCCACTTCCTGGATGTCGACGTAGGTCTCGGTGGAGATCTCCCCGGAGACGACGATCAGGCCCGTGTTGACCAGCGTCTCGCAGGCCACCCGCCCGTAGGGGTCGTCGCGCAACACGGCGTCGAGCACGCCATCGGAGATCTGGTCGGCGATCTTGTCGGGGTGTCCCTCCGTCACCGACTCGGAGGTGAACAGGAATTCGGTATCGGAAAACTCAGTCATAACGGGGTAGATTCGGCTCCAGGGGTCGTGGGGCGAGGGTGGGCGGGCTCCGATTCAGGCCGCGCCGGGCTTGGCGAAGGTCGCAGTCTATGCGGCGCGGGCGCGCCCGCGCTGGCCGCGCTCGACGAAGTCGATGATCAGCGGGATGCCCTCCAGCGAATACCGCGAACGCAGGCGGTTCTCGAGAAAGTAGGCGTAGTCGCGCGTGACTCGCCCCCGCGAGTTGACCTGGATCGCGAAACGTGGCGGCCGCTGGCCGATCTGGGCGATGTAGATCAGCTTCAACCGATGCCCGTCCGCGCCGCGGCGGGAGCCGACAGGGGGCTGGCGGGCCTGGGTCGCCTCGGACAGGAAGCGGTTCAGCTCGGGGGTCGGGATCCGGCCAGCCATGCGGTCGCCGAGCGCGATCGCTTCGTCGAGCAGCCGCTGTACGTGCCGTCCGCTCTTGGCGCTGACGGTCAGCACGCGCGGGCGCAGCCGCAGCTTTTCGGCGACCCTGGCGCGCTCGTGGTCGAGGTCCAGGCGAACGGGCTGCTCGCTCTCCTCCGCGCCGTCGCCTCCCTGCAGGTCCCACTTGTTGAGCACGATCGCGGTTGCACAGCCCGCCTTCATCGCCAGCTCGGCGATCCTGAGGTCCTGGGCGGTGACGCCGTCGCCGGCGTCGCAGACGACGAGCGCGACGTCGGCTCGCTCGGCGGCTCGCTGGGAGCGCAGCGCCGTGTAGTACTCGACCGAGTCGGAGACCTTCGACTGGCGGCGCATGCCGGCGGTGTCGACCAGCGTCATGCGGCGGTCGCCGACGAGCAGAGGCATGTCGATCGCGTCCCGCGTGGTGCCGGCCTCGTCCGAGACGATCACGCGTTCCTCGCCGAGGAAGCGGTTCACGAGCGAAGACTTGCCGACGTTGGGCCGACCGATCACGGCCAGCCTGACGGTGTCGTCCTCGGGCACGTCCTCTCCCTCCGGGAGCAACTCGACGACACGGTCGAGCAGGTCGCCCGAGCCGAGTCCCTGGGTGGCGGACACGGCAACCGGCTCGCCGAGGCCCAGGCGGTGGAACTCGGCTGCCAGCGGGAGGTCGGCGGCGCTGTCGATCTTGTTGGCCGCGACGATCGCGGGCACCGGTGAGCGGCGCAGCAGGTCGGCGAGCTCTTCGTCGCCGGGCCGCACGCCGGCGCGGGCGTCGGCCACCAGCACGGCCACCTCGGCTTCGGCGAGGCCGGCCCGTGCCTGCTCGCGGATCGAGCCGGCGAGGGGATCCTCGTCCTCGAAGTCCATGCCCCCGGTGTCGATCAGCTTGAAGCGCCTCCCGTTCCACTCGCAATCGAGCTCCTTGCGGTCGCGGGTGACGCCGGCGCGCTCGTGCACCACCGCCTCGCGGCCGCCGGTGAGGCGGTTGATCAGCGAGGACTTGCCGACGTTGGGATAGCCGACTATGGCGACCTTGAACACCGGCTGAGTATGACCGCGATTGCTACGCGCGCCGGGCATCTGCGAAGAGCGCCGCGATCCGCGCCGCCACTTCGTTCGCGTCGAGCCCGGTGGTGTCGAGCGTGACGGCGCCCTCTGCGGCGCGCAGCGGGCTGGCCTCGCGGCTGCGATCGCGCTCGTCGCGGAGCGTCTGCTCCGCGAGCACGCTGCTCTCGTCCGCCCCGAGCTCGACCGCACGCCGGCGCGCCCGCTCGGCCGGGTCCGCGTCGAGGTACACCTTCAGCCCGGCATCCGGGGCCACGACGGTGCCGATGTCCCTACCCTCCGCCACCCAGTCACCGCGGCTGAGCAGCGCGCGCTGCTTGGCGACGAGCGCCTGACGCACGGCCGGCTCGGCGGCGAGAACCGACGCCTGTGCGGAGACCTCGGGGGTGCGGATCGCGGTGCTCACGTCCTCCCCGTCGAGCAGCACCGCCCCGCCCTCCCCGCCCGGCTGCGCCGCTGTCGAGATAAGTGAAGCCGAGCGCCTTGGCGAGCGCCCTCGCGACCGTCGACTTGCCCGCGCCGGCCGGGCCGTCGATCGCGATCACCACGCCCGTCGGGCCTTCATCGTCGGTCTCCCGCTCCGAGCGCCGCGAGATCCTCGAGGAACGCCGGGTACGAGACGGCCGCGGCGTCCATTCCCACCACCTCGACGCCCTCCTGGGAGGCGACCCCGGCGACGGCGCCCATCATCGCCATGCGGTGGTCGCCGCGGCTGTCGATCGTGCCGCCGCGCAGGCCACCGTTGCCCGTCACCGCGAAACCGTCCTCGGTGGCCTCGATCTCGGCTCCCAGCCCGCGCAGCCCCTCGACCACGCCGGCGATCCGATCGGACTCCTTGACGCGAAGCTCCTGGGCGCCCCGCACGACCGTCTCGCCCTCGGCGAAGCAGCCGAGCAGCGCGACCAGCGGCAGCTCGTCGATCGCCAGCGGCACCTCCGAAGCCTCGACCGTCGTGCCCTCGAGCGCGCCGTGCGCGACGTCGAGGTCGCTCACCGGCTCCTCGGCGGTCAGCTCCTCGCTCTCCTGCTCGAGGTCGCCCAGCACGATCCCGCGCATCCGTCGCAGGATCCGGATGAAGCCCGTACGGGTCCAGTTGACGCCCACGTCCGCGAGCAGCAGGCGCGAGCCCGGCACCAGCACGCCGGCGGCGATCAGGAACGCCGCGGAGCTGGGATCACCTGGGACCGTGACCTCCTCCAGCTGGAGCTCATCGGCGTTGACGGCCGTGACGTGGCGGCCGTTGCGGTGGATCGAGACGCCCGCCCGCAGCAGCATCCGCTCGGTGTGATCGCGGCTGCGGCTGGGCTCGCCGACGGTGGCCAGGTGACGCCCACGGATCGTCAGCGGCGCGAAGCGCCCGCCGGTCGGCTCGAGCTCGGCGCCCATCAGGCCCAGCGGCTCCGCGATGCGGTCGACGGGCCGTCGCCGGATCGACTCGTCCCCGTCGACGGTGAAGGCACGGCCCTCCTGCGCGGCGAGCCAGCCCGGCAGCAGGCGCAGCAGCGTGCCGGCGTTGCCGACGTCGATCGGCGCTTCCGGCGCATGCGCGTCGCGCAGGCCCGTGCCGCGGATCACCAGATCTTTGTCGCGTTCCTCGACGAGCGCTCCGAGCGCACGGACCGCCTCGAGCGTCGAGGTCGTGTCGGCCGCGTGCAGGTAGTTCGCGATCCTCACAGGCTCCGAGGACATCGCGCCGAGCAGCGCGGCGCGATGGGAGATCGACTTGTCGGCGGGTGGGATGAGGGTGCCCGAGAGGGGCCCGGCGGGCTCGAAGCGGAGGTTCATCTAGATGGTTGCTTCCACGGCAGGGCGCATCATGCTCGCACGACGGTGAAGCCGAGGCCCGCGACGAGCTCCCCGGCCCGCGCCGCCTGCCCCTCGCCGCCGATCCACAGGGAGACGACCCCCTGGCTGTTGTCCCGTGAGGGGGAGAGCGCGAGGTCGCCGATGTTGACGCCGCCCTCTCCCAGCGCCAGCGCGATCTGCGCGATCACGCCGGGACGGTTGGGGACGTGCACTCTCAGCTCCTGCATAGCGGCTCCCGCGCTGCCGGTGCCGAGCAGCGCGTCGCGATCGAGCCGCGCGCGTTCGATCCAGCGCTCCACCGCGCCCCCGTCGCCCGCCTCCAGCATCGCCCGCACCTCCCCGAGGCGCCCCGACAGCTCATCGATCGCCGCCAGCAGGGCATCGGCGTTCGTCGTGTAGATGTCGGTCCAGATGCTGCTGTTGGCGCCGGCGACCCGAATCGCGTCGCGAAGGCTCGGCCCGACCGGCGCCAGGCGCTCGCCGTCACGGCCCTCACTCCGCTCGCCGCTCTCGCCGTCCAGCAGACCGGCGGCCTGCGCGGCGAGCAGGTTGGCGAGCACGTGTGGCAGGTGCGAGATGTTCGCCATCAGGCGATCGTGGGTGCCGGCGTCGATCGCCGCCGGGTGGGCGCCGAAGCGCCGCAGCAGCGCGTGCAGTCGCTCATACAGCACGCCGGCGGTGCTCTCACGGGCCGGTGTGAGGTACCAGCGAGCGCCCTCGAAGAGGTCTTCACGGGCGTGCTCGACGCCCGCCGTCTCGGCGCCGGCCAGTGGATGGCCGCCGATGAAGCGCTCATCCACTGAGGCCTCGGCGAGGACCCGCTTGGTGGAGCCGACGTCGCTGACGACACAGTCGGGGCCGGCTGCAGCGAGCGCCTCTGCAACGGTCCGCTGCAGCGCCCCCACGGGGGCCGCGACGAACACCGCGGCGGCGCCGCGCACGGCATCCGCCAGCTTGGCGGTCTCGCTGTCGAGGGCGCCCAGCTCGAGCGCGCGGGCGCGCACGGCCGGATCGGGGTCGTAACCGCAGACCTCGGCTCCGGCGCGGCCGCGGGCGGCGAGGCCGATCGAGCCGCCGATCAGCCCGACGCCGAGGACTGCGATCCGCATCCGCTCAGCGCGGCGCCGGCTGCGCCCGGGAGGTGTTGCGATCGCGGACGGACTCTGCCAACCCCTCCAGCACCTCGACCGTCGTCTCCCAGCCGATGCACCCGTCGGTGATCGACTGGCCGTAGCAGAGCTCGGCGCCGGGACGCAGATCCTGGCGGCCGGCCACCAGGAACGACTCGAGCATCACGCCGACGATCGCGTTGTTCCCGCTTGCGACCTGCCTGCCCACGTCCGCGGCGACCGCCGGCTGGCGCCCGGGGTCCTTGCCGCTGTTGTCGTGGCTGAGATCGACCATCAGGCGCCTCGGCAGCTGCGCGCTCTCGAGCAGCTCGAGCGCCGCGCCCACGCTCGGGGCCTCGTAGTTGGGCCCGCCCTTGCCCCCGCGCAGGATCACGTGACAGTCGGCGTTGCCGCGCGTGTAGAGGATCGCCGGCGTGCCGTTCGGGTCGATGCCGGCAAAGGCATGCGGCTCCGACGCGGCGCGGACGGCGTCCACGGCCACCTGGACGTTGCCGTCGGTGCGGTTCTTGAAGCCGACCGGCATCGAGAGCCCTGATCCGAGCTGCCTGTGGATCTGGCTCTCGGTCGTGCGCGCCCCGATCGCACCCCACGAGACCGCGTCGGCGATGTACTGCGGCGTGATCGGGTCGAGGAACTCGCAGCCGACCGGGAGGCCCGTGTCGAGCACGCCGAGGAGCACGCGCCGCGCGAGATGCAGGCCGGCGTTGACGTCGCCCGAGCCGTCGAGATGCGGGTCGTTGATCAGCCCCTTCCAGCCGGTCGTGGTCCGCGGCTTCTCGAAGTACACGCGCATCGCGATCAGCAGCTCGCTGCTCAGGTCGCGGGCCAGCTGCCCCAGCCTCGCGGCGTACTCGAGCGTCGCGTCCGGGTCGTGCACGCTGCAGGGACCGACGATGAGTAGCAGCCGGTCATCGGTCTGCTCCAGGATCCCTTGAACGTCGCGGCGGCCTCGGATCACGACCTCCGCGTGCTCGCTGCTCAGGGGCAGCTCCTCGAGCAGCGCAGCGGGCGCGAGTAGCGGAACCACTCGCGCGATGCGGCTGTCGCGGACGTAGTCGGCCGGACGCAGTCCGGCGCCGGGTATCTCAGGCAAGAACCGGCTCCCTCCCGGCGAGCGCTTTGCCCGCCAGCGCGGCTGCCTGCGCCACGGCCTGGGCGTACGCCGCGAAATCCGCGGTGCGCAGTTGCTGGGGGCCGTCGCAGATCGCCTGGTCGGGGTCCGGGTGCACCTCGACGATGATCCCGTCGGCGCCGACCGCGGCGGCCGCGAGCGACAGCGGCGTGACGAGCTCTCGGCGCCCCGCGGCGTGGCTCGGGTCGACGATCACGGGCAGATGCGAGAGCTCCTTGAGCACCGGCACCGCCATCAGATCCAACGTGAAGCGGTAGGCGTTCTCGAAGGTGCGTATGCCGCGCTCGCAGAGCATCACGTTCGGGTTGCCTTCCTTGAGGATGTACTCGGCGGCCATCAGCAGCTCGTCGAGCGTCGAGGACAGTCCGCGCTTCAGCAGCGCCGGGCGGCCAGAGCGGCCGACCTCGGCCAGCAGCGGGTAGTTCTGCATGTTGCGCGCGCCGATCTGCACGACGTCGGCCACCTCCATCACCGCGTCGATGTCGGCGATGTCCATCAGCTCGGTGACGATCGGCAGGCCGGTCTCGGCCTTCGCCTCGGCGAGCAGCCGCAGGCCCTCCTGGCCGAGTCCCTGGAAGGCGTAGGGGCTCGTGCGCGGCTTGTAGGCGCCGCCTCGCAGCAGCGTGGCGCCGGCGTCCTTCACCGCTCGCGCCGTGACCATCGTCTGCTCGCGGGACTCGACCGTGCAGGGCCCCGCGATCAGCGCGAAGCTCTGACCGCCGACCTTAGCGCGAAGCTCTGACCGCCGACCTTACGCCCGCCGATCTCAAGCACTGTCCGCTCGCCGTGCGTCATCTGCGCGGAGGCGAGCTTGTATGGCTTCAGGATCGGCACCACGCGGTCCACGCCGGGCTGCCCCTCGAGGCCGAGGCTCTCGAGGCTCACGTCCTGCTCGACATCGCCGATCGCCCCGATCACGTTGAGGCGTGCGCCGCGTATTCGGTGGGCGAGAGCGCCTGCGCTCTCGATCCTCTCGACGACCGCCTCCACCTCCTCCTCCGTGGCGGTCTCCTTCATCACGATCATCATCAAGTCATCCTTTCACCGACGTCCGGAAATCTTAGGCCTGGGCTTCGCCTCGTCGCGCGACGAGGCCGTGAGGTGGGGGCGCGTGGAGCGCCCGAGGGGGCGGCGCCTGGTCCCGGCAGGGGACTCGGGGGACGGGCCCGCTCACGACGGGCGCCGGTCCCTGGCGCCTAGCTAAATCGCCAGGCGGAAGTGAACGACCAGGAATAGTCGAGGGAGGCGCTGCGGATCTGCTTCGCGGTCGCGCTCATCGGTCGTTCTGCCTCGTTTGTAGCAGACGGGTCACAGGTAGTAAAGGTGCGTCCGGCGCCGACCGCGAGTGGGCTCCTCGCTGCGGAGCCCTACAGCAGTTCCTCGAGCGCGTCGAGGAAGCGACGATTCTGCTCGGGCAGGCCGTAGGTGACGCGCAGCGCGGGCTCCTCGCTGCCGAGCGCCGTGCCGCCGCGAACGAGGATGCCGCGGTCGAGCAGGCCCTTCATGATCTGCTGCTCGTCGCGCTCGGCGCCGAG
>WNFN01222892.1_pt1 | contig 10509 bp, 8 predicted proteins | sample 5400161 | NCBI WGS metagenome assembly WNFN01 (sample SAMN13153353, study PRJNA577476) | soil metagenome | isolation source: 80 cm saprolite on Douglas fir-dominated hillslope | place: USA:California | collected 2013-09-17
CCGCCGTAGCCGGGGCGCTGATCCTGCTGATCTGCCTCAAGGCGATCGTGGGGATCGATCTGGTCTGGGACAGCTTGGCGTATCACCTGCCGTTCACGGCGCTTCGCTCCGGCATCCTGACCAAATGGCAATTTCAACTACATCCGGGGCTGAGGCAGCTTTACCTTGGCAGCCCTGTTCTAGGCGACCTCCTGCGCGGCTGGCTATGGCGGCTGTCGGGCCGACCGGAGGCGGTTAACCTGCTTGGGGTCATCAGCCTTCTCGGTCTGGTCGGTTATTTGAAATGGGCGTTCAGGCTCGAAGCAGGCTGGACGTTGATCGGTCTGCTCGCGATCCCGGCGGTGCAGACCGCGGCCGCCGGCAATTATCTCGACTTGCCGGCCAATGCGATGCTGGCGGCTCTTCTGTTCGCGGTCTGCGATCTTTGGATCAATCCCGAAAGATACAGCCGCCCTGCGCCGTGGATCGCTCTTCTCCTCGCGGCGGGAGCGGCAGGGAATATCAAACTTCATACCGGTGTGCTCGCTTGCCTGGCCTATCTGTTCACGATACCGCCGTTCTATCGAATCCTCCGGCGATCGCGCGGGGGCTGGGCCAAGATGCTGCCGGCGATATTCTGGCTGGGCGGTGCGCTACTGGTCAGTGTGAATTTCATCAAGAATTCGGTGTTCCACCGCAACCCGATCTACCCGCTGGACGTGTCGATCGCCGGGCTGCATCTGCCGGGCCCCTGGACACCCGGTATCTGGTTCAAGAGCGGCGGTCCCTATGACGGCGTGCCGGGGCCAATTTCTTTTTTTCTATCGGCGTTGGAGTACCACAGCCTCGATGGACGTCCCATTCCCTATACAAACGGCATGGGCGACGTACCCGCCACCTCGCTGAGCGCCCACATGGGCGGGTCGTTTTCGGCATTGCTGGTCGCGAGCATCTGTTTTTTGATCCTCGCCTTGATTCGCCGGCGCGATAAATGGGCGTTTACATATTTCATCTGCTTTTTAATTTGTACCGCCATTATCGCCTTTGTCCCAAATGCTCGCGCGCTTCGCTACGTGATGTTTTGGATGATGTTCCTCGTCATCGGCTGCTTAGTGTTGCTGCAGCGGCCTGACCTCGCGGGATATGCACGAGGATACAAGATCATTTTGTTCGGATCGCTCGCTTTTGTTACTTCGGTCACTGGCGCAATCTATTTCACTCCGGTGTGGCATAGCATGCAAAATGAGGTCGACCGGGCGGGCGTGGAGAAATTGCTGCAGGCGGCGGTCGCGCCCGGCGAGGTGATCTGCCTGCCGACCGGCAAGGATGGCTGGGATACCCGGTTTGTCATTTACTTCGCACCGATCTTTCATCAGCAGCTTGCAAAAGTTCGATCCTACGGAATAAAGGAGGGCGAATGCGGGGGCTACAATACAATACCGGTGAGTGCCTGGCATTCCTGAGTAGCGTCGGTGTTTGGCGGAACGGCACCAGAAAGCCTGGAATCGTCGAATACGCCCTGTTCGATGTACGAGGCCGAGGACTTAGCTAATGGGGAGCTTCGATGTCGTAACAGGCGGCGCTGGATTCATCGGCAGCCATCTCGTCGACGCGCTGATCGCGCAAGGCCGGAATGTCCTGGCAATAGACGATCTTTCGGTTGGACGCCGGTCGAACCTGGCCGCCCATGACGGCAATCCCAAACTGCGCTTTATCGAGGCAAGCGTCGTTGATCGCGGCCGCATGGTCGAACTGCTCGATGGCGCCGACCGCGTGTTTCATCTCGCGGCCCTGGCCGATATCGTTCCGTCGGTCGAGAATCCGCAACGCTATTTCGACGCCAATGTCAACGGCACCTACGCCGTCGCCGAGGCCGCGCGTCAACACGGAGTCAAGCGGCTGCTCTATGCCGCATCCTCGTCATGCTATGGCATCGCGCAAATCTACCCAACACCGGAAACCGCGGCGATCGATCCACGCTATCCCTATGCGCTGACGAAGTATCTCGGCGAGCAGACCGTATTGCACTGGGGACAGGTCTACGGGATTCCTGTGACCTCGCTGCGGCTGTTCAACGTATACGGACCGCGGGCGCGCACCAGCGGCACTTACGGGGCGGTGTTCGGTGTCTTCCTCGCCCAGAAGCTCGCCGGAAGGCCCTTGACCATCGTCGGAGACGGCACGCAGACGCGCGATTTTACCTTTGTCACCGACGTGGTACATGCCTTTATCGCGGCCGCCGAGCGCGGTCGCAGCGGTGCTGTGTACAATGTCGGCAGCGGCGCGACCGTCAGCGTCAGCCGTCTCGTCGAATTGATCGACACGCCGGAGATCAGGTACATTCCAAAGCGACCGGGAGAGCCGGACTGCACCTTTGCCGACACGACGCGCATCGCTTCCGAGATCGGTTGGCGCGCGCAGGTGCCGATCGAAGCCGGGGTCGCCGAGCTGCTGGCCAACCTCGAATATTGGCGAGATGCACCGGTATGGACGCCCGACGCCATCGTCGAGGCGACCCAAAGCTGGTTCAAGTATATCAAGAATCGCTGACCGCTTCCCTCGGAGCTTCAGAACGGCCGTGCCGGAGCGGGAAAGCGCTGGCTTTGCACTGCCCTGCAGCGGCTCCCACCGCTCAGCGCCGCGGACCGCAGGCGAGTGCGAGCCGGTAGTGGGCCATTGGACCGAAGCCCGTATGCACCACCTCATCATTCATTGCGAACATGAAGATATTGTGGAAAAATCGTTGCATCAACTCTCTCAGCTCGGTCTCGGTTTTGCAGTTGATATGACCCGCCTTGCTCGGCGGCGACGCATAGGTCTGCGACTCGAGCGACGGCATCCCGACGATAACCGCGCCGTGCGGTTCGAGCGCATCGACGATGCGGCGCATTACGTGTTCTTCCTGCTCCTGCGGAATGTGCTCGAGGACGTCGAGCGTGTAGATTGCATCATGGCGCCCGGGCAGCGGATCCTTGAGGATGTCGACGACCACCGCATCGAAGGTCCACCGATCTTTCATCCGTGCCTTGGCATCGGCGATGTAGGATTCGTCGAAATCAACGACGGTAAGCTTCTGCACCGCTTGCCGCACGATCGGGGCACAGAACGCGTCGCCGCAACCTACCTCCAGCACGCTGGAGCGGCCGGTCGTCATACCATTCCCAGTTCTTCAGAAGTCCAAGCCGGGTCTCACCGATGTTTAGGCTGACGTCGAGGCCTGGTTGATTAACGGGGTCCTTGGCTTTCATTTCCCGCCGCGGGTGTCTGGAAATCAGATTGCGTCGGCCCTGGCGAGCCAAGATGTCAGCCCTGCCGATCGCTAAAACACTATAATCATCGCATGTTGATCTGGGCAAGGCTGGCGGCAGTAGCCTGCCGGTGCATTCAGTTTAAGCAGCGAGGATCGTGCGACCGCCGGCTCGGGTTGGGCGAAGTCGCGGGGATCGGGTTTGAGGCCTTTGCGCCTGGGGTTGATACCACCTTTAGGATTGGTTAACATCTCTCACGCAAAAGCTTGTGACAGCGCTACAGGCGTGATGCGCATCGCGGGGGATATGCAAACCGCTCTTTAAGCGTCGGGGTTGGTCCGGGGGAGGGTCAGCAGTGGATGAGGCTGATTTTGCGATTGCGAATGTGCCGACTTTCGAAACCGATAAGACAATATCAGGAGGCCCCGATCGAGGCAGCCTCGAGCGCAAGATCGTGCCGCTGGCGCGACTCGGCGCGATCGCCGACCGGTTGCGGTCTGAGAGGCGTTCCATCGTTCTAGCGCATGGCTCATTCGACCTGCTGCACATCGGCCATGTGCGTCATCTTCAGGCCGCCCGGAGCCATGGCGACGTCCTGTTCGTAACTATCACAGCCGATGCATTCATCAACAAGGGTCCCGGCCGTCCGGTATTTCCCGAGTCACTGCGGTCGGAGATGCTGGCCTCACTGGAGATCGTCGACTACGTCGGGGTTGTCGCGGGTCCCGACGCGCTCCCGGCGATTCAGGCGATCCAGCCGAACGTGTATATTAAAGGCCAGGATTACCGGTATCCGGAGGGCGACATCACCGGACGGATCGTCGCCGAACGCGAGACGGTCGAGCGCTACGGCGGCCGGATCGTCTTTACCGAAGAAATAACCTACAGCTCGACCGAGCTGATCAATCAGCATCTCAACATTTTCGACCCCCATACCCGCGAGCACCTCGACAGTCTGCGGCAAAACGGCGTTTCCGAGCGGATCGCCGGGCTGATGGAGCGGATGTCGACGCTGAACGTATTGGTCGTCGGCGAGGCGATCATCGACGAGTATCGCTACGTGCTGCCGATGGGCAAGGCACCAAAAGAAAACATCATCGCCACCCGGCTGCAGGACCGCGAAGTTTTTGTGGGTGGGGCGATCGCGACGGCCAACAATGCGGCGGCGTTTTGCGGCAGCGTCGAGGTGCTGACGGTTATCGGCGAGCGCGACAGCTACGAGCAGGCGATCCGCGACGCGCTGAAGCCGCACGTCTCGATGCGCTGCCTGATGCGGCGCGGCGCGCCGACCATCCACAAATGCCGCTATGTCGATCCTTCCCTGCTAAGGAAGCTCTTCGAGGTCTACCAGATCGACGATGTGCCGCTACCGCCGCGCGACGAAGGGCGGCTGTGCGACATGTTTCGTGATTCCGTCGCCGATGTCGACGTCGTGATCGTCAATGATTTCGGGCATGGGATGATCGGCGACAAACTGGTGCGCACGATCGTCGATCACGCCCCATTTCTGGCGATCAACGCGCAAACGAACAGCGCAAATATGGGCTTCAACCTGATCAGCCGATACCCGCGGGCTGATCTCGTCTGCGTCGATGCGCTTGAGGCGCGGCTCGCGTCGAAAGACCGCACCGGAGAGCTTACCCAAATCATCAATGAGCGTCTGCCGAGCATGATCGATTGCGACCGTTTTGTCGTCACCAACGGCCGCCATGGTTCGTTGACCTACGAGCGCGGCGATATCGTCCGCTCGATCCCGGCATTTCCCTCGAAGGTGGTCGACACCATGGGGGCCGGCGATGCGGTGTTGGCGGTGGCGGCGCCAATGGTCGCGGCCGGCGCGCCGCTTGATCTCGTCGGGTTCATCGGCAACGTGGTTGGCGCGCAAAAGGTCTCGATCGTCGGCCACCAGCGTTCGATCGACCGCGTCGCCGTACTGAAAGCAGTAACCGCATTGCTCAAATAGGCGGCGCGGCTGGATAGAGCTTGTCAATTCGGGGGTGTTGATGCCAACTCGGTTTAGTCGGGTTCTGGTTACCGGCGGCGCCGGGTATGTCGGCTCGGTGCTGGTGCCGAAGCTGCTCGCCGCCGGGCACGCGGTCAACGTCCTCGATCTCTTCCTTTACGGCGAAGACGTTCTCGACGCCGTCAAAGGACATGCGAAGCTTCGTCTGATCAAAGGCGATCTGCGTCACCTGCCGAGTGTGGAGGCGGCGCTCGTCGGCTGCGATGCGGTCATCCATCTCGCTTGCATCTCGAATGATCCCTCCTTCGAGCTCGATCCTGAACTCGGCAAGTCGATCAATCTTGACGCGTTCCGGCCGCTGGTGCGCGCTGCCAAGGCGGCGGGGGTCAAACGCTTTATCTACGCCTCCTCATCCTCGGTATACGGCATCAAGGAAGGAGTGTCGGTCACCGAGGAGCTCCCGCTCGAACCATTGACCGACTATTCCAAGTTCAAAGCGGCGTGCGAGCGCATCCTCGAAGAGGAGCGGGCACCGGGTTTCGTCACGCTGACGCTCCGGCCGGCTACCGTGTGCGGCTACTCGCCGCGCCAACGGCTTGATCTGGTCGTCAACATCCTGACCAACCACGCGGTCAATAACCGCAAGATAAAGGTCTTTGGCGGAAGCCAGCTGCGTCCAAACCTGCACATCGAGGACATGACCGACCTATATCTACAATGCCTGGCAGCGCCCGATGAGCAGATCGACGGACGCATCTGGAACGCCGGCTATGAAAACCACACGGTTCGGCAGCTCGCAGACACGGTCCGCGAGGTTGTTGGCGGTCCAATCGGACTGGAAGTGGTGCCGACAGACGACAACCGCTCCTATCATGTGTCGTCGGCGAAAATCCGTCGGGAACTTGGCTTCGCACCGCGGCGCTCGATCGGCCAGGCAGTGGCGGACCTCAATCAGGGCTTCAAGGACGGCCGCCTCCCGGACGCGATGACCAGCAGCCGCTACTACAACATCCGCGTCATGCAGGAAGCGCGGCTCAAATAACGCGCCTGCTGCTAGCCGTCGGCGATCCGGATCAGCACCCGTCCGGCGTTGCCGCTGCGCATTAGATCGATCGCCGGGTTGATGTCGTCGAGGCCGAATTCGTCGGTGACGATGCCATCAAGAGAGAGCCGCCCCGCTTGCACCAGTCGGATGATGCGCGGGATGTCGATATGCGGCATCGCGCCGCCGCCATGCGAACCGGTCAGCACCTTGTTGAAATGGATCGGCAGGGTGTTGATCGTGACCTTTTCCTGTGGCACGCCGACGAGGACGCAGGTGCCGTCGGCGTGGGTCAGCTCGTAGGCGCTCTCAATCACGGATTTGACGCCTGTCGTCTCGAACACCTTGTCGGGCCCGGCGGCGCCGACGATGGCGCGGATCGCGCCGGCGACATCGCCGATTTTACCGCCGTTGATGCAATGGGTGGCGCCGCGCGCCCGGGCCATCTCCAGTTTGCGATCGAGCAGATCGACGGCAACGATCGGATAGCCGCCGGCAAGCGCGGCGAACTGCACCAGGTTGATGCCGACCCCGCCGACCCCGAAGATCACGACCGACTCGCCAACCTTCAAATGCGAATCGTTGCCGACCACCCCCGCCGCAGTCGTCACGGCACAACCCAATAGGGGTGCGACTTTGCGATCGAAATCGGCGGCAATCGCGGTCATCCGATTCTCGGAGACAACCGCGTATTCGTTGAATGTCGTCACCCAACCGGCATTGAGCTTTTGGCCGCGCCAGCCATAGGCCGGAGTTCGGCTCTGGATGCCGCGACTCGGCCGCCAATGCAGCACCACCGGATCGCCCGGGTTGACCGTGGTGACGCCGGGGCCGATCTCGACGACCTCAGCGGACGCCTCATGTCCCAACAGATGCGGCAGGAACTTGTCGATGCCCTTCAGCGCGTCGATCTCGTTGATCTGGGCGCCGCAGATCGTCGTGTAGAGCACCTTGACCAGCACCTGCCCGGCATCGAGCGCGTCCGGCAGGGCGATGTCGTCGACCACCAACGGCTGACGCGACTGCGCCAGGATCGCCGCGCGAGCTCGCTTTATCTGCATCCTTGCTCCGCTATTCGAAATAGATGAATTCGTAGTCGCCAGTGTACCCGAAATGCCGGTACAGCCAGATCCACGAGGCGGTGTCGAAGAACGCTTCGCAGGTCAATGCCCAGCACTGCATGTTGAATTGCTCGAGCTCGTTGCGATAGCTCTCGACCATGATGTAGCCGTGTTTGCCGACGCGCTCGACTTCGGGAAGAGCGGTTGCGAGCTCGAAGATCTTGAGATTGTGGAACGCGCCGAGCGAGATCACGAGATCGAACGACTTATCGCCGAACGGGTAGCGGTCCTGCGCGCGGTAGCGGAACAGATGGTCTTTGACGTCGGGATGGGCATCGGCGAGGCCGTGCTGCGAGATGTCGAAGCCAACCAGCTCGGCTTCCGGCAGCAGCCGCTGGAACTCGCGCAGCAGGTAGCCCTTGCCGCAACCGACATCGAGAATGCGGACCTTGCCCTCGAGCCCGTGGAGGTCGATCAAACCCTGCGCTACCGGGGCCCAGCGGCCCTCGATGTAGCGATAGCCGCCATAGCCGTAGCGGCGGTCGCCATCCCAGTAATCGCGTTCGTATTCTTTTGCCTTCAGCATGCAATGGACCTTGTCGTCCACCATTCGCGCCAGATAGTCCCGCTGGGTTGCGCGGTGCAGCGGTGTCACGAGATTAAGCAGCCGGCCCATGCCGTCTCCTGTCGAAATGAAGCTGGATGCGGGCGATCAAGCCGCCTGTCGCGCTACTCATCGCTGTGCCTGTTGGTGCCGTGAAGCCGCGGCAAGCGCGCCATGGCGGCCGGTTTCGATCAGTTCGTCGATGACTTCCCAAGGCTCGGGGACCGCGATCCCGAACCGCCGGCGCAGAGCGCTGCTGTCGAGCGTCGTGTGCGGCGCGGTCGAGCCCGGCGGCAATCCGGCCGAATAGGCGCTGACCGGCCGCACCAGCTCCGGCTCGGCGCCGAGCTTGCGGGCCAGATAGGCGGCGACTTCGCTGTAGGCGATGTCGCGCGGACCGGTCAGCTGAAAGATGCCGCGGGCGGGTTCGGCGAGCAGGCGCTCGATCGCTGTGGCGACGATCCCGACCGGCGTCGGCGCCATCATCATGTCGAAGAAGGCGCGCACCGGCTCCCCGGCAGCCATCCTCTCCGCCAATGCCGCCTCCGCCGCAGCCTTCTGCCGGCCGTATTCGCTGACGGGGCAGGGCGGCGTCTCGGCCGGTAGGTGCGGGCGCGACCCGTCGAACACCTTGTCGGTCGACAGAAACAACACCGGGATGCCGCTCGCCACCAGCCGGTCGGCGAGGCCGGTCGTCGCGGCGACGTTGACTCGCGCCGAGTCCTCCGGGTGGCGGGCGCAATCGGCGAGGCGGGCGATCGCGGCGCAAAAGCACGCGGCGCCGATCCCCGCCTGGATCGGCCAATCGGCGATCGGCTGCGCCAAATCGAGAAACGGCCGGTCGGCGGCAACACGCTCGGGGCGCCGCGTCGTCGCCGCCACATCGACGCCGGCCGCCCGCAAATGTGCAGCGGTGGCGGTGGCGATCTCGGAATCGCCGCCAACAATCAGAACCTGTCTGGGCATGAAAATCTTATGACTAGACCGCGCGGTGGCGCAGACCGTTGCGAACGACCGCGGCGATGCCAGGCGGCTGAAGCCCGTAGAGCTCCATCAGTTGGTCTTGACTGCCGTAATTCTTGGCGAAGGCGTCGGGAATGCCGAGCCGTTTCACCGGCGGCAATGAGCCGGATAATTCCTCGACCAACGCGTCGATCACCGCGCTCCCTAGCCCGCCGACAACCGTGTGCTCCTCGATCGTGACGATCAGGTCGCTTTGCGGGACATGCTGGAGCAGCGCCTCGACATCGAGCGGCTTTACCGTATGGATGTGCATGACGGTACACTCGATGCCTTCAGCCGCGAGCAAATCGGCCGCCGCAAGCGCCCGCGTCGTCGCGACCCCAGTCGCCACCAGCAGCGCCCGGCGTCGGCCCGCACCCGCCTCGCGCATTACAATCGCCTTACCAATCGTAAAATCGAGCTCGGGGCGGCTGACGATCGGGTCATATCCTTTGGCAAGGCGGATATAGATGGGTCCGGGCCAGTCGAGCGTCTGGTCCATGAAACGCTTCATCTCGTCAGCGTCACATACCGATACCACCGTCATGTTCGGCAGCGCGCGCATGATCGCGATGTCTTCGATCGCCAAATGGGTTGGACCCAGCGGCGCATAGACCAATCCGGCGCCATTGCCGATCAGACGCACCGGCAGGTTATGAAGGCAGAGATCGACCGCCACCTGCTCGTAGCAGCGGCGGGTGATGAAGGTCGCGATCGTATGGACGTAGGGAATGAAGCCTTCCATCGCCAGCCCAGCCGCCATGCCGACAACATGCTGCTCGCTGACCCCCTCCATGAAGGCGCGGCCGGGCATCTCCGCCTTCATCCGCTTGAGGATCGGCGGGTCGAGGTCGGAACCGATATAGGCGACCCGCGAATCGCACCTCGCCAGCTCGAATATTTTGTCGACGCAGGTCGGGCGCATCAGAGAACTTCCAGCGCGCCGTACATTTGCGCGACGAGATCCCGCTGGATGCTCGATTTATGGTGCCAGTTGGCGTCGTTCTCGGCGAAGGCAAGTCCCTTGCCCTTGACCGTGTGACAGATGATCGCCGAGGGCCGTAGGGCATCGAGCGGCTGAGCGCGCAATACCCGGCGCAGCGCGGCGACGTCGTGTCCGTCGACCTCGGTCACCGCAAAGCCGAACGCTCGCCATTTAGCGGCGAGCGGCTCGAGCGGGAGGATCTCCGAAGTCGGCCCAGCGGACTGGACCTTGTTGTAGTCGATCAGCAGCGTCAGATTGGCAAGGCCATGCTTGCTCGCCGAGAGCGCGGCTTCCCACACCGAGCCCTCATTGATTTCGCCATCGCCGGTAATCACGAAGACTTTCGCGTCGCGGCCCTGAATGCGCAGGGCCAAGGCGCGGCCGACGCCGATCGAAAGGCCGTGGCCGAGAGCTCCAGTCGAGGCTTCGACGCCCGGTATCTTGCCGGCCTCGGGGTGACCGCCGAGGATCGAATCGCGACGGCAGAAGGTGTCGAGCACCTCATAGGGAAAGAACCCCTTCTCTGCCAGCATCACGTATTGCGCTATGCAGCCGTGCCCTTTGCTGAGAATGCAGCGGTCGCGGTCGAGCCAATCGGGATCGTCCGCGCGGTAGCGCAAAATGT
>WNFN01155968.1_pt1 | contig 10508 bp, 10 predicted proteins | sample 5400161 | NCBI WGS metagenome assembly WNFN01 (sample SAMN13153353, study PRJNA577476) | soil metagenome | isolation source: 80 cm saprolite on Douglas fir-dominated hillslope | place: USA:California | collected 2013-09-17
CATCGTCCGCAGCAGCCGGCCCGTGCCCTGCGCGAGCAGCAGCGCGGCCTGCGCGGCGGCCACCGTCATGAACCCGTTGCCGCCGCGGGCCGCGACCGCTCGCTGCCGGGCCGAGGCCAGGGGGTCGTCCGGCCTGGGGAACGGGATCCGGTCGATGACCACAAGCTGCAGCGACCGCCCGGGCACGTCGACGCCCTGCCACAGGGACAGGGTGCCGAACAGGCAGGTGGCCTCATCCTGGGCGAACCGGCCGATCAGCTGGGAGGTCGGGTCCTCGCCCTGGCACAGCAGCGGATGATCGATCCGCTCGCGCAGCTCGGCGGCGGCCTGCCGGGCGGCCCGCATGGAGGAGAACAACCCGAGCGTACGGCCCCCGGCGGCGGTGATGAGCTCGCGCAGCTCGTTGAGGTACGACTCCGGCAGCCCGTCCCGGCCCGGCGGCGGCAGGTGCCGCGCCACATAGAGGATCCCGCTGCGGGGATGGTCGAACGGCGAGCCCACGTCGATCCCGGACCAGGTCAGCGGCCGCCGCTCGTCGAAGTCCGGGCTCAGGTCTTCGTCCGCCAGCTCATCATCCGGGGTCTCCTCAGCCGCGGCTGCGGGCGTGGCGTCCCCGCCCGCAGCCTTCCCAGGCGCGGGGGCGGGCGGCGGCGCCGCGGACATGGACGGCGCCGCGGACATGGACGGCGCGGCGGACATGGACGGCGCGGCGGACATGGACGGCGCGGCGGACATGGACGGCGCCGCGGGCGCGTCCGCGGTCGGCAGGCCCCACTGCCGGGCCAGCGGGTCGAACGAGCCGCCGACCGACAGCGTGGCCGAGGTCAGCGCCACCGTCCGCCGGCCGAACAGGCGCTCGGCCAGCAGCCCAGCCACCTCGAGCGGCGCCACCCGCAACGTCGCCGGATAACTCGCGGAGCTTGCTCCGCGGCGGGGGGTTGAAGGGGGGTCGTCCCCCCTGGGGCCAGCACCCCTCCCGGAGCTTGCTCTAGGGCTAGCACCGCGTGGGGCCGAATCCGGGGGCACGTCCAGCCACACCACCTCGGGACGGGCCGCGACGTCGGGGCCGAACGCGCCGAGCATCCTGTCGGCTGCACTGTGCAGCTCGACGAGCGCGGCCAGAGTCGCCCGCTCCGCCGCCAGGTTCCCCGGGTCTTCCTCATCCTCGCTGGTGCGTATTTCGGCGGCGCATGATCCTGCCGCGTCGCGGACCGCGGCTAGCGCGGCGGCCAGGTGCTCCGTCAGCACATCGATGCGCCCGGCGGAAGCGCCGGCCAGCATCTGCTCGAGCCCCTGTCTCGATGATCACAACGTCGTGCTCGGGCAGGACCTGGCCGTCCTCCAGCGCGTCGATGGCCAGCAGCGCGTGATTGGTGACGACGATATCGGCCCGGCCGGCGGTCTCGCGGGCCCGCTCGGCGAAGCACCGAGAGCCGAACGGGCAGCGCTGGGCCCCGATGCACTCCCTCGCGGTGACCGAGACCTCCCGCCACGCCCGCTCATCCACTCCCGGCACGAGCTCGTCACGGTCGCCGCTCGCGGTCGTGTCCGCCCACTCGCGCAGCCGCTGTACCTGCCGCCCGATCTCGGTGGCGGTGCGAGCGTCGAAGAGCGTCTCCTGGGGCTCGTCAGCGGCGCCATCTCGCAACCGGTTCCGGCACAGGTAGTTGCGGCGCCCCTTGAGGATCGCGAATGTCGGCGCCTGGCCGAGCAGGGGCTTCAGCGCCGCCACGAGACGCGGCAGGTCGCGGTCGATGAGCTGGCGTTGCAGGGCGATCGTCGCCGTCGACACGACCACCGTGGCCCCCTCCGCCGCCGCATGCCGCGCCGCGGGGACGAGGTACGCGAGCGACTTTCCGGTGCCGGTGCCAGCCTGAACGGCGAGATGCTCGCCCGTCTCCATGGCGCGGCCCACCGCCAGGGCCATCGTGACCTGCCCCGGTCGCTCGGCTCCCCCGATCCCAGCGACCGCGGCGGCCAGCAGGGCGGCGACATCGGGAGGCTCGCTGGTCTTGCCGGGCACGTCTGAAAGCTACCGCCCCCGCGCCGGGATTGCCGACCGCAAATCGCGTTATGGCACGACTATGACGGGACAGCGTGCGTGCCGCGCCAGCCAGCTGGGGATCGAGCCGGCCAGGTGGTGCAGGCGGCGACCCGGAGCGCCGACGACCAGCGCGTCGGCATGGCTTGAGCAGACGGTAGCCGCCAGCTCCTTGGCTGCGTTCCCGCGCCGGGCAGTCACGCTGATCTCGAGTCCCTCCCGGTCGCAGACCTGGTCGAACTCGGCCAGGAGCCACGACTCCAGCTCGCCGCGCTCTCGCGTCGCGCAGATAACCTGCCCGGTCATCGGCTCGCAGTAGATGCCGAGCGGGACCACGTAGACGATGAGCAGCGGCTGGGCGAGGCGCCTCGCCAGTCCGGCGGCATAGGCCAGCGCGTTGCGGCTCGATGACGACCCGTCATAGCCGATCACGACCGGGTGCGCGGGGTCGCGCGCGCCGGGCACGTGAGCCGGGTGGTCCTGGGATGACGCCTTCCGGGCAGGCTCGCGCCCGCCGGGCAGGTCTCGCGCGCTCTGCCCGGCCGTCCGCCCGGAGCTGTCTGCCCGGTCGGGCTGATCCGGGCGAGGCTGCGACCCTGCCTGCTCCATGCGTTCGTCCTTGCGGTCTGTGTTCTCCGCTATAAGAACAGCTCTATCATATGACTTAGTTCGCACTAAGCAAATACTTCGTGTCATCCTGTCCTGCCGTCGGCGGACTCCACGATTAGCTTGCGCTGTCCGAACTGTTACGGAGACATTACGCCGAGATGCCGGGCAGGGCCAGAGCCCGAATAGCGCCGGACGGCGCCGGCTCCGTCCGGCCCCGCCCGGCCCGGCCCAGTCCGGTCGCGCGCAGCCCAGCGCCGGGCCTGCCCGGCCCAGCTGCCGGCGCCGGGAGCGCACTGGCGGACGGAGGTCAGGCCGCGTCGTGGAACACCAGCCCCAGGGCGAACCGCTGGCCGGTTCGGATTACCGACACCCCGTGCCGGACCGGCGCGGCTGACCAGCCGCGCTGCGAGCGGACCGGGCGGTCGCGGGTGGTGAACACCAGGCCGTGGCCGTGCGGGATGAGCGTCGCGGTCCCGCGGGACTGGGCCCGGGGCCGCTGCTCGACCAGCAGGAACTCGCCTCCGGTGTGGTCGACGCCCGGGTTGCTCAGGCTGATAACGACCTGCAACGGGAACACCAGGTCGCCGTACAGGTCACGGTGCAGCGCGTTCCAGCCGTTCACCTCGTACTTCAGCAGGATCGGCGTGGGCTTGGCCTGCCCGGCCGCGTGGCACGTGTCCAGCCACTCGTCCAGCGTGTCGGGCCACGGGGCGGTGCGCCCGAGCTTGCCGTACCAGTCCCGGGCGATCGGCAGCAGGTGCGGGTAGAGGGCCTGCTTCAGCTCCTCGATCGGCTCCGGGAATGGCCGGCTGAAGTACCGGTACTCGCCCTCACCGAAGCGGTACCGGGTCATGTCGATGGTCGAGCGGAAGTACCCGTGGCTGTCGTAGAGCTTGGAGATCCGCTCGCACTCGGCCGGGATCATCAGCTGCGGCGTCAGCGCGCAGCCGTGCTCGTTGACCTGGCTGGTGATGCGATCCCAGTCGGCACGGTCGACCCGGTCGGTCCACGGGCCGGCTGCGGTGTTCATGCTGTGTCTCCTGCTCGCCTCCGGGGCGCCTTGCGCCGCGCCCCTCCCGCTCGGTGATGGGCTCCTCCAGGGAGTCATATCAGGTAGACGTCGCGGGCCGGCCGAACGTGAGGTGGCGGCCGGTACGGCATTGACGAGATCACAGCAGGGACAGGCCACCGGTTACCGCGTCCACGCGCGCGTTGTCCGCTGGACCGATGGCACAGCAGGTCGCGGTGCCCGGCGCCAGCTGCGTCCGTCCGGCATCGCGGATGACGTGGACGGGCAGGCCGGCCGCGTCGGCCGCGGCCGCGACCGCAACAAGCTGTTCACCGTCGCTCACGCCCAGCACGACTTTCGGCTGCCCCTCCCCCAGCCAGGTCTCGAAGTCCCCGCTGCGCTGGGCGGCCAGGGCCGCCACCACCGCGGCGTGCGCCACCTGAGCGGCGAGCTTGCCGCGGCCCATGCCGAGATCGGTTCGCACGATTACCACGAGCTTCGCCGCCACACGGCGCACTCTAGATGCTCGCAGGCCCTAGCCGTCCGCTCCGCAGGCGCCGCCGGGCCCGAGGATGCGATGAATGTGGGCCTGCTTTACTCGGGTTTGCACCAGACTCACGTTCATCCCGAGGCTGCGGGCCTGGTCAGTCCGCGGCCCGGGCCGGGGTCAGCGTGGCTTGCGGGCCTTCCAGACTTCCTCGCTTGGCCACTGCCGGGCCCATTCGAGGGTGGCGAGGGGATGCGTTGCGGTGGCGCCGGGCGGGGGGCGGATCTCGATCAGATCCTCGACGTCGAAGCCGCAGCGGCGCAGCAGCCTGATCATGTCGCCGTGGCCGAGGTGGAACTCCACGGACTCGTCGTCGGGCCACTGGAAGCGGTGCATGCCGAAGTAGGGCCTTAGCAGCCGCTGGGTGGCGGGCTCGCCGTCGGTGTCGGGCAGGCTGAGCATGAGCTGGACGGCGTTGACCAGGAAGATCAGCTGCCCGCCCGGGCGCAGCAGCCGGGCGGCCTCGGGGATCCAGGCGTACGGATCGCACCAGATGCTGGCGCCGTACTCCGAGATCGCGAGGTCGAACGCGGCGTCGGCGAACGGGGCCTGCTCGGCGCTGGCGTGCAGCAGTGGGAACTGCAGCCCGAAGCGCTCTTGCAGCGCACGGGCGGTGGCCAGCTGCGCCGCGGAGTTGTCCACGCCGATCGGCCGCGCGCCGCGGCGGGCCAGCCAGGCCGAGACATAGCCGGTGCCGCAGCCGAGCTCGATGGTGTCGAGCCCGTCCAGTTCCGGCGGCAGGACCCCGGCCTGCGCCTCGGGGACGCCCCAGATTCCCCAGCTCGGCTAGGCCGCCGCCCAGCTGCGCAGGCCCGGCCCGGCATAGTCGGCGGCCCAGCGATCCCAGGCCGAGCGATTGCGGAGTACGTGATCAGTCGTCCCGGCCACACCGCCAGCGTCCTCGCCCCCGAGCCGCCGCGTCAACGAGGTTTCGGCGGCGGCCCGGGCGGCCGTCAGCGAGGCCGCGCCTCGGCCAGGACGGGCTCGATGATCTCGTCCACGACCCAGCGCAGGGGCCGACCCGCGAGGATCGCGGCAATGACGATGTGGCTGACGCCCGCGTCGATCATCTCGAGCAGGAGGGCGCGGGTGGCCCGCGGTGCCTCAGGATCGTCGCACCGGACGATCGTCTGCATCGAGCGGACGATTTCGCTGCTGTCGCGTCCGATGGCGGCGCAATGCTCGTCGAGGACCCGATTCCGCTCCCGGAACTGCGGGGAGGGCACTCCCGGGTAGTTCCAGATGTCGGCGTGCTCGGCGACGATGCGCAGGACCCGGTCGCCGAGGCCGCCGATCAGGATTGGCGGATGCGGCTTCTGCACGGGCTTCGGCTCGCACACGGCCCCCTTGAGCTGCAGGGAGGGCCCGTCGAAGTCGAACGGCTCCTCCTCGGTCCACATCCGCCGGATGATGTCGCAGGACTGCGCTAGGTCCGCCACGGCCTCGCGTGGCGAGACCAGGGGTACGCCGTAGGCCTCGAACTCCCGCACCGCGGGGTTCTCGACGGCTGCCCGGCTGCCCCCCGCGCCGATCCCGAGCACGAGCCGGCCTTGCGCGATGTGATCGACCGTCGCCGCCATCTTGGCCAGCAGGGTGGGGGAACGGAGGCGGTTGCTGGTCACGATCACGCCGAGTCGCAGCCGGCTGGTCTGGGCCGCCAGCGCGGCGAGCAGCGTCCAGGCCTCGAGGGCCGCTCCTTTGATGTCCCCCCGCAGCGGCACCATGTGATCCCAGAGCCACGCGTGCTCGAAGACCGGAAGCTGGTCTGCCTCCCGCCAGACCTCAAGGATCTGCTCGTAGCTGTTGCCCATCTGACTCGTCTTGATGCCGAAGCTCAGCGCTCGGTCGGGTACGGTCATCACGATCCGCTCCTCGCGTCATTGCTGCTGATGATCAGTAGGGGCGCAGCCGGAACTCGGTCAGGCGGCCGCGAGCACGCCGACCCGGCGGTCGCAGGTGAGCCTGGGCAGTTGCGCCTCACCGCGGCGATAGCACGCAGAACTCGTTGCCCTCCGGGTCGGCCAGCACCACCCACGACACCCCGCCCTGGCCGACGTCGGCGTCGGTAGCGCCGGCCTTGCGCAGCCGGGCCACCTCGGCCGCGAGATCGTCGCCGGACAGGGGCGCCAGGTCGAGGTGCATCCGGTTCTTGACGAACTTCTCGCGGGGGTTGTGCAGCAGTTCGAGGTAGGGCCCCTCGCCGCTCGGTGACCGAAGCTGGGCCAGGTGCCCGTCCCAGCCGTGCGTGGCAAAGCCCGCGGCGGCCGCCCAGAACGGCGTCAGAGCCTGCGGGTCGGAGCAGTCGACGATGACCGCGGCCACCGGGCCGGTGTCGCGGTAGACCGATCGCGGCTCGAGCACGCAGAACTCGTTGCCCTCCGGGTCGGCCAGCACCACCCACGGCACCTCGCCCTGGCCGACGTCGGCGGGCGTGGCCCCCAGGTCGCGCACGCGGCGGACCAGTTCCTCCTGGTGCTCGGCCGACGCGCTGGCCAGGTCGAGGTGCACCCGGTTCTGCCCGGTCTTCGGCTCGGGCACCGGCACGAAGACCAGCGGCAGCGCAGCCGGGCTCGGGTAGTCAAAGCCCGACGGCCACACGTCAACCTCCTCGGGTGCCTCATCGGCCACCACCCACCCCAGGGCACCGGCCCAGAACCGGGCCAGGCGCGGCGGGTCGTTGGCGTCGAGAACCAGGTGCACCAGGCGTGTCGGCATGACGCCAAGCTGCCAGATCGCCGCGGCTCCGGCAACCTCTTGAAGGCCTTCTGGGGCCGGCCTAGCGTGGAGGCATCGGACCACATCACCGCCGGACGGCCGGCCGCGACGATGCTCCTGCCGGGAGTCGCCACGTCATGGCGGTGGTGGGCATATGCGGGCTGGCCCTCGCCGCATGCACAGGGCCACACCCAGCCGGTCAGAGGTCGGCCGGGCCGAGTGGCGGGCCTGCGGCGGGGGCGCTGCTTGCCTCGCCAGGCCGGCTGGTGGACCGGCCCGTGGCATCGAGCGGCTGCGGTCGCCGCCCGCTCGTCAGTCCGGGAACAACCGCTCGGCTGGCCGTCGCGGTTCCGCCCGCGAGCTCGGCTGGCGCGCGGACGCGCAGCTACTGGCTGCACGTCCCACGGCACTACGCGCCCGGCCGTCCCACGCCGCTGGTGCTCGCCTTTCACGGTGGCGGCGGGACCGGCCTCGGCATACAGCGCTCCACGGGCCTGTCGGCGGTGGCCGACCGGGAGGGGTTCCTGGTCGCCTACCCGCAGGGCCTGGCCCAGGATCACAGCCGGGCTCCGCCGGGAGGCACGGTCACCAGGACGCGGCTGCCGAGCCCTCGGCGCTGAGGCTCTCAGCGGCGCGCTGAGCGAGCTGGCCCTGCCATCGCCGGGGACCAACCCGGATGGCATCGCCGCCGGACCGAGACAAACGATCTGGGTGACCGAGACCGGGAGCGATGCGATAGCCCGCGTCACTCTCCTGGCTGCCCGGCGAGCGTCAGGGTGACTTGACGTCAGGCCAACCTGACGGCAAACTGGGGTCATGGTTACTCCCGATGACCTTGAGCGCCAGTTCACGCTGCAGACCGCGACCGCGCGCTTTGACGAGCTGCGAGCCCGCGAGGCCCTAGCGTCGGCCCCGGACAACGCCGCCCAGCAGGACGACTCCCAGCCCGCGCCGCCCGATCCCGACACGGCGCCCCTGACGCGGGACGAGGCGCTAGAACTGCTCGCGCTGAGTGAGGTGATCGCGCGGAAGGCGGGCTACGGACGTCAGCTATCGGTGCGGTCGGCCCGGGGTGCCGGCGCCTCGTGGTCGCAGATCGGCGCGGCCCTGGGCACCAGCAAGCAGGCGGCGTGGGAGGCACACGGCCGGTGGATCGACGGCCAGGCCGAGCAGCATCGGCGCAGCGGTTACGAGGGCCTGAACGAGAAGGAAGCGGACGCTGCGCGCGCCCTGGCCGGCCAACCCGGCGGGTAAGACGACGGCGAGGGCCGCACTCCGGCCGCCGGCCAGGCGTACGGCATAACGTGTGCGGCGACGACTCCGACCCGAGGAGAACGGCCTTGTCGATGGCCATGGTCTTCCGTGGCAGGGCGGCCGCCGCTGGCGCCGAATCCTGCCGGTGCTCACTTCCTGCGTGACCGCGCGCTGATCGCCCAGCTTGCTCGCGCCTGCGGCGCCCGCGACGGCCGGCTGGTCCTCGATCTCGGGGCCGGGCGTGGCGTGATCACCGCCGGGCTGGCCGCTCAAGGGGCCCGCGTGATCGCCGTGGAGCGGGACCCGCGTCTGGCCGCGGGGCTGCGGCGGCGCTTCGATCGCGATCCCCGCGTCCGGGTGGTCGAAGCGGATCTGCGGACGGTGCCGCTGCCACGCCGGGAGTTCCTGGTCGTGGCCAGCCCGCCGTTCTCGCTTACGACCGCGCTGTGCCGGCGCCTGCTCGGCAATCCGGCGGTTCCGCTCTCGGGTGCCGAGCTTGTCGTCGAGTGGGGCGCCGCCCGGTGGCTCGCGAGCCCGCGGCCGCGCGACGCCGAGACCGCCTGGTGGGCCGCCCGCTACCAGATGCGGCTCGCCCGGACGATCAGCGCGGCGGCCTTCGTTCCGCCGCCCCGCACCGACGCGGCCCGGCTGTCGGTGCGCCCGCGGCCCATCGTTGCCTCGGCCCAAGGGCAGCGGCGGCTGCGTGCCCTGCTGCGCGCTGCCTACCGCCGGCCCGGCGCCCGCGCGGACGTCGTGCTGCCTGGCCGCAGGCGGCCGCTGCTTCGCGCGGGCCTCGACCCCAGGACTCCGGTCGCCGAGGTAACCGCGGGCACGCACGCAAACCGTTGTCCACAGGCCGAGCCGGCCTGGCCGCGGTATCCACAGGAGACGGCAGGCGGCTGCGACGGCAACGCAGCGGCGTCAGCGTTGCCTCATGGCCGAGATTGATCAGCCACCCGAACTGCGCAGCCGCCAATACGGCGTCCTGACCATCGCGTCTGCCGCCAGCTGGGTCGGCCGAGCCGGGGTTCGGTGGCGCCTCCAGAGCGGCCGCTGGCAGCGGCCTTGCCATGGAGTTGTGGTCACCCACTCTGGCCCGCTCAGCCGCGATCAGCTGCTATGGGTCACCGTCCTGGGCTCCGGAACGGGAGCCGCGCTGGCGGGTCCGCCTCCCGAACAGTCCGGACGAGGCTACCGGACAGCGCCGTGGTGCACCGGTCTCGGTCATTTGGCACGGCGGACGTTCATCCGGTGCGGCAGCCGCCGAGAACCCGGACGCCACGATCGATACTGGACGCTGCATCGTGGATGCGAGCAGAGAGCGGCGCTCGGGCCGTCCTCGCCGCGGGCGTGCAGCAGCGGCTAGTCCGTGCCGACGACCTGGCGGCGGCCCTGACGCGACGGGGAAGAGGACCGCGGCATGCTTTGGTCAGCGCCACCATCGCCGACATCGCGGGCGGCGCCCAGGCGCTGTCGGAGCTCGACTTCGGCCAGCTGATCCGGCGCCATGGGCTGCCCGAACCTACTAGGCAGGTGCTCCGCAGGGACGCCGCCGGGCGCGCGCGCTGGCTCGATGCCTACTGGGACCGCGCACGTGTCGTCGCCGAGATCGACGGGCTCTGGCACATGGACGCCGCAGCATGGTGGGCCGACATGAGCCGCGACAACGAGCTCACCATCAGCGGGTACCGGGTACTGCGGTTTCCGGCCTTCGCCGTGCGTGATCATCCCGAGGTCGTAGCCGCCCAGATCACCGTGGCTCTCCGGCTGGGCGTTGAGAACTGCTAAGCGCATCCGCCCGGTGTGTGCGGAAAGTGCTGCGCGCACAGCACTTAGCGCACACGGGCGCGGGCCGGTTAGTTAGCTGGTCACGTCCGCGGTGGTGAACCGGGCCCAGCCGACCGAGCAGAAGATGACCGCGTACACCCCGAACGAGAGCAGCCCGTGCGCCAGGTCCGGCCACGCCACCGGCGAGCGCAGCAGCGCGTCGAACGACAGCCACCAGTGCGTCGGCAGGCACGGGTGCACCGCGGCGAGCTGTGACACGTTGTCCGTCACCTCGCTGGCCACCGCGATCACCAGGACCGCGGCGATCGCGCCGATCGCGTGCTCGGTGAACGTCGAGATCGCCACGCCGACCGCGCCGAGTGCCGCCATGGCCGCGGCGATGTATCCGGCCACGAACAGCAGCCGGAGCAGCCCGGCGGCCAGCGGGATGGTGGCGCCCGACAGCAGCGTCACCGGCCTGACCGGGAACAGGATCGCGCCCACGGCCACCGCCACCGCCGCCACGAGCAGGCACGCGCCCAAGCAGAACGCCACCACCGCGGCGA
>WNFN01190967.1_pt1 | contig 10508 bp, 9 predicted proteins | sample 5400161 | NCBI WGS metagenome assembly WNFN01 (sample SAMN13153353, study PRJNA577476) | soil metagenome | isolation source: 80 cm saprolite on Douglas fir-dominated hillslope | place: USA:California | collected 2013-09-17
TAACTAAGGAGTCTACTCATGGGACAGATAACCCCTATCAATAAAACGTTTAAGGCCACCATTGAAGACCGCGATGGCTGGGCATGTGTGGTGTGGCCTGAATCGGTTACATTTTTTGGTTCTACCAAGTCCGTCAAGGTCAAAGGCACCATGGACGGCGTTGCCTTCCAGACGGCCTTTATGCCGTGGGGCGACGGCACACAATTCTTACCCGTAAGCAAAAAATTACTCAAGGCCATGCAGGCGCAACCAGGCGATGTTATTGAAGTGTCCTTGGAGGAACGGCTATGAACGACCCGTTCTTTATTGGGCTAGACAGTAAGGATCCGGCGAAAGTTGTACTCGGCGCGGCGTTTAAGTCCTACACTGTACAGTTACGTGATGCGTCAGTACAGTATGTATCGGGCGGTAGCGGTCCGTCGATTATTTTTCTGCACGGATTTTCGCAAGACTGGTACGAGTTCAGCAAGGTTATGTGCTTGCTTGCTAACAGGTACACAGTTATCGCAGTTGACTTACGGGGCATCGGAAAGTCCAAAGCTACGCGAGCCGACTATGATGCGGAGACACAGGCTAATGATATTCACGAGCTGACCAGCCAGCTTGCTATTAAAGATCCCTACATTGTTGGCCATGATATGGGCGGCATGATCGCGTATGCGTATGCTCGCCTTTACCCGTCCGAAACGCGAGGTGTAGCTATATTGGACGGCCCGCTACCCGGTACAGCCAGCACCGACCTCATGGTCAAGATGCCATTCCTCTGGCACTTCACCTTTCACCGTCTACCCAAACTTCCCGAACGGCTTATTGGTGGTCGTGAGTACACCTACTTTAAAAGGGCATTCTTCCTTCGCTTCGCAAAGGACAAGCAGGCAATGACAGACGCAGACATGCGTCACTACGCGAGCGCCTATAAAATTCCCGAACAGCTGCGAGCTGGGCTTGGCTTGTATCGAACATATCAAAAGAACCGGGTATTCATGAGATCTCACCGCGACGAGCTGGATGTGTCTATATTCCTCATCGAGGGTGACTATGGCTCCGGTAAGCCGGGGCCAACGGCCAATGAGCTAACCAAAAAGTTTGGTTGTCGCAATGTGATCGCACAGGTAGCGGCAGGCTGTGGGCATTTTATGGCCAGTGAACAGCCACATGTTATTGCCGATCTCCTCCAAAACCAAGCGTAGTAATTTTGCAAGGATAAGCTTGTCGCGACCTTACGGTCAGGTATCGTGTGTCCGGGATAAATTACATGCAGTAGAGGTATATTCTCGGCTTTCCATCATGACTTTGCCTATCTGACCGCTTGCCGTTTTTCGGTCGATGCTTAGTCTCTGATAGACTTCCTCCTGCGTGTTTTAGAGCAAGGTATGCCGGTACGGACTTTCCTTCGGCAACAGGCAATTTCCCGAACCTTTTGGCATTGGCGTGGTCGAAGCGAGTTTAATTAAGTGGTGGAATCTCTTCATTGCGGCCATGAAGAGGATGGCTGGTAATCAGGAGCTCTTCCTTGCACACGAGCTCCTGCCGTTCACCCGCTATGTTCCCGATCTGGCGCGACTTTCCGCGCACAAGGATCGGATCGTGCTCGCAGTTGGGCATGATACTCGCGAACTGCTTGCTGGAGAGCTTGCCTATCGACCAGCAGCCTGGCTGGCCGAGCGTTTGGGCACCCAAGTTGTGGACTTCCCAGGTGATCATGGAGGTTATGGAGTACACCCAGCCGCCTTCGCTGCAAAGCTCCGAGAGGTCCTGGGATAATGGTGGGTCAAGTGGCTGGCGTTTCCGCTCCACCGTATGAAGCACACGCTTGCGTAGGAGAGGAAATCCAGCTTTTCCATACATTTGACGCTTCATCAGTTTTCATTTCGTCACCTGGCCTTCTACCTGACCGTTATTGATGGGCCAGGTGGGGTCCCGACATTTTTTCTCGGCGTTTTTCCCGGCTTTTGCAAAAAGGGGGTCCCGACACTTTTTCCCCCCGTTTTCCCCGCTAAGGACGCTTCGAGGGAATTTGAGCTCATTGTTTCCCCGTTAAGCCAACAAATAGCGGCATCCTTGCTAACGGCGAGGTGGGAAACGGAAACGAACGTTTTCATTTCTCGTTTTCGTACACAAAACACACTGGCATATTTACCCAAAAGTGAGTAAGAAAATGTCAGAAATGAGGTTTTTGTTACCGCTATCAGCCTGTAAATTACAAAATTCGGCGTCGTCCGTTTGGGACTGCTCCATGTCGTCTTCGTCGGGTCGTTCCGTTTGGAAATCTGCTACTGACGACACCGTCTACCCCTGCAGGTGAAGGATCTGCGTCCTTGGCGCAGGAGTTCGGGCGGACACCCCGCACATAGCTCGGTGTGAGCCGAGAAGCCCCGGCACAAGCTTCGGGGAGTGTCACACGCCCTGACGAAATCCTTCCTCAATCCAGGTAATGTGCTCAGCCGCATGCCCCGCTCTCCCGGCAAACAAGTCGCCGGCGGCTTGGTCACCAATGACAGCGGGCACCGAAGCGGCCAGCTGATCATCGGTGAACTGTTGCAGGAGGTCCAATGTTTCCTGCCGCGCCGCCAGGTAATCTGCTGCCACCTTTTCCATACTGTCGTCATGGTGCTCGTTCACGTAGGTTTGATTGACGCTGGCGACGGCCATCCCCAGCCGCTCCACCTCCTCCGGGGTCAGCTCGCTCAGATTGCCCGGAGTGTCCGGCATTTCCATTCCTGCCGGGTATTGAAGGCGTAAGAGAACGTCTCGAGTCTCACCGGCGAGTGTACGGCGCAGCAATTGCTGGATGCTGCGCTCGCTTTTCACCAGGTGAGCAAAATGATCCTTGGCGCGCCACGGAACTTCTCCGGGAACTTCACTCGCCGTTGCCGGGCGCTCCAGGTCTTCCGGGCTCAGCCCTTGAAAAAATGCCATGACCTGCGTCTGCGATGCCGCAAGTGTGTCCAAAATCTCTGCGCGAGTTGGCATGATTCCCCTCCTAGAAACGTTGTCAAGATCCTGCTTAGATGATACCACACATGGAACACTTGTTTAAGTGAAGCGAGGCCGCGTCAACCACAAGGTGTACGTTATACAATTCGGTGTCGTACTCCTTCACCTGCTTTCTGTCGTCAGTAGCAGATTTCCAAACGGAACGACCCGACGAAGACGACATGGAGCAGTCCCAAACGGACGACGCCGAATTTTGTAATTTACAATCAGCCTGATTTCTGCTTAGCGGGGAAAACGGGGGCTAAAAGTGTTGGGACCCCAAAAGAAAAAGAGAAGAGGACAGGAGCATTTGAGAAGAGAACGTGACGATTGAAAGCCTCTGGGGGCGGCGCAGAACCAGAGCGAAGCGGGTTGCGCCGCAAAAGGAAGAGTTTCTATTGGCCATGCGCCGTTTCTCGCACCAGGGTATCTGTTGAAATGCTTCTTTCGCGTCTTGTGCCTGAATTACTGGCTGCTTAGCGGAAAAACGCCGGGAAAAAATGTCGGGTGCTCTATCTCCCAACCAGATCCCAAGCCGTTTCACCCATAGCCCAGCGCTGATCCGTATTCGGGGTGTGCGTTTTGCGTTTCTCGTGAGATGGAAACCGGAGGACGCCATTGTGCGGTTCCAGGGAGCGCGTCCTGAGACAATCAGGGCATTCCACGAGCTTGATGCCACTCTCCAGAAAACGCTTCGCCTCGATCGCGACGATGCCCGGAAAGGGGCATTTGGGTGTTTTTGCCGGTTTCACTTGATCTCCGACAAGATCGCGGGTCGCCGCACGCTCAATCCGTGTGTTGCTGCCTGTGCTCACGGCCTGGTTAGGGGATGCGCTCGAATCCGAGGCTCCATTCGCCGATTGATCGAGAGGAGGAGTACCAGGAAGAGGGGCCAGATTTCCAAGCAGTCGCTTGAGGTCTTCCTCGCCTTTGGTTTTTCCCAGCTCCACTTTGCGTTCTCCTGTATGAGCTTCTATTTCCATACGAGCTCGCTGATCCGGCTGCAACGCATGTCTTTCGAGCGCCTCGATGGTTAACGTGGTTTCTCCCCTCTTGCACAGATCGTCCACTGTTTCTACCAACCAGTCCCCCAAGACCCCGATGCACCCCAGGCTCCACTCTCCGAACCAGCGCCAGTGCTCAAGCAAGCCGTCTACATCGACTTCGAGCGGTGCCTCTTCCAAAAAAGTGCGCAACGCCGTGGCAAATTCCTCGCACTCAGTTTTGTTATTCAAATGGTAGCGATGAAAGGGCAGATCGCGCATTCGCCGTGCAGCTTGCGCATTCAAATGACAACAGTCGTACAAATCAAAATTGCCTACCAGCACATGCAGTACATTCGTTTCCTCAGTAAACGTCTTCAGCCAATCAAGTTGGGCTGTGGGTTTGTGTGGTGTATCGACATACATCAGATGCTGCGCCTCATCCACAAACACCACTTGCACACGCAGCAAAGCCAGCGCGTATTGGACCGCATCTCGCATCTCCAGCCATTCTGCGGGATCTCGACTCTTTCTCTCCGGGTTGGTAAACAGCGGCAAATTCTTCACCCGATCACGCACAGCCACATGCCCTTGCAATTGTTTGAGGATCTGGCGGTAGTAATCCAGACGAGCAGAAGCGCCAACATCTTCCGGCCTGGCACGGATGACAACCACTGGCACGACCGATGGGTCCAATTCTTCTGCTCGCAGCTTCTCGGCCACCCGATGCATGACGGTCGACTTCCCTACTCCTGCTGCCCCAAAGATGGCCAAGAGCGTGTACCTCCTGCGCCCGGAAATGCGTCGCATCAAGTCCTGATCCATTTCTTCCAGACGAGGATGCTTGACGAGGAACGCGCTGAAGGCGTCCAAGCGGGCTTGAAGCGTTGGATCGAAAGATGGCATTAGCGATACTCCCCATAGCGCGAAATCTTGGTCAGGTCCAATTCAATGCGTGGCGGCGCGGAGAGCGTTGGCTCCGGCGCTTTTGGTTTCTTCAAGAGGACGGCCTCTCGCTGTGCTTGCTCTTCGAGATCGCGCTGACGCTGGAGCAAGAGAGCCTCATCCCCTTGCAGTTTTTGCAAGAACTGTGCCAGCAGGGGACCATTGATGGTGATTCGTTTCTGGTTGTGCTGACGCTGCTGTTCTCGCCACTCATCTAAGATCAGGTTCCACTCGCGTTCAGAGCGCCCATGAACGTGTGCAAAGAGATCAGCGATGCATTCGATCCACTGCCCGCCGATGTAGGCATACACAAAGCCCATATTGAAAGGCTCGTAGCGCACCGGCACCGACTTCCCAGACTGATCAGCCAGGCGCATACTCTCATGCCAGTAGTGCAAGCCGTTGACCGTAATCCCACGCGAGGGGTGAATTTTGGCAGTTCCAGTCTCTGTCGAGGGGCGTGTTAACATCAAGAAGTCCTCTGAGTAGGGGATCAAGAGATGAGAGCGACTCCCCGCAAGGGTCATTCCTTGCGCGTAGGCTTCGCGAGGGCTTTGGCCGAGGGCAGGGTGATCCATCTGGTCATAGACCTCGTGGACATACTCCGACAGGCGTGGAGCAAAGCGTTCCAGGGTCCAGACTGCAAGCCTCTTCGGATCAACCTCGCGAGTCATGTGTCTCGGCGTTTTGCTGGCCTGGGTGTTGCCTCGCAGTTGGTTGAGCAGTTGCGTTGTTGCTGTGCCAAACAGACGTTCTACGACCGACCCAAAACGCGGTTGTTGTGGAGGACGATCGAGTTGCGTGACCAAACAGCGGGTCAGCAAGGACTGAAAGTAGACACTGCCGAACTCCGGCCCCTGATCCACGACGAGTTCCTGGGGGAGTCGCCCGTAGCGTTGAACACACAGCCGAAAGACCATCATGGCTGAGCGGTAGCTTGGGGGATCAAACGTCACATAGCAAGCCAGCACCCGTCGGCTGTAGGCATCGGTCATGAAGGTAGCCCAGGGTCTGGCCAGGGGCTTTCCAGTAATCGATGAGACCAGAACCAGATCCAATTCCGTGTGATCCAGATGTGCTCGCTCAAAGGGACGGTTCCCGTGTCTCGGGGTGGTCTGGTCTAAATAGGCAAAAGGCTGAGATAGGTAAGCGACTCGCTTGCCTCGCCGCGTTGTAATCACTTCCTGGGAGGTAAAGCGTGCGCGTTCTCGGTAAAAAGTTCGTTCGCCAACGGGAGCAATTCCCTGCTTTTCACACTCCTCTCGATAGAGTCGATAGACTGCCGCCGCTCGTTTGGCCTGGGGAACTGCGTAATGGCTCTTGAAATACTCCGAGAGCAACTGCTTGGAGTCATCTGGGATGCGGGTGTTGCGGTTGCCGCGCTCTGCCACTCGATCGAGGAGTCCCAGATAGCCACATCCCGACTCGGCTTCAGCCCGACGAAAGGCCGCCATCCAGTTTTGGACGGAGCGCGGTGTCACCGTGATTGCATCTCCACGAGTGTACGCCAGGATCTCGCGCCAGCGTCGATTCGCGGCTTCCAATGCTTTTGGCCCGGCATGAGACAAGATTTCCCGTGTGGAATCGCGTAGGGGTGAGGGAGCCTCCAGCCGCTCTGGCTTAATCACGCCCGCGTTCAGGAGGTGCTGGAAATATTCCAAAGGAAAGGTGAAAACAGCCCCGCTTTCTGGTCGGAGCACCACCGTTGTCGCCTCTACTTCAGCTTCCCAGAGTCGCCCATCCCACAGCAGGCGCGAAGCGAGCGGAATGGCTCCTTTGGCATCTGGGGAGGTCTGAGGAACTTCTGCAGCGCTGCGATACAAAAAGACCTGATCCCAGCTCGTGAGCACAGCAGCAGAGAGATCGATAAAGAGGCACTGCTTGATGAGCAGTGCCCAAATCACGTCAACGGGGAGGCCAGGGTGAGCGTCCAAGAGCGACCGCACACTTACTCCAGGATACGCTTGCAGGCTGATCTGCACCTGCGCCTCCTGAGTCTCTTCAACGTGAAAAGGTTTGATCAAGAAATCTCGGAGCAACTTCAAGTTTTGGATATAGAACGGATGATATTCAGCAGAGTTCCGCACCCGGTAGGAGAGGCCAAGAGCCTTTGCCGCTTGCTCACCTGGAGGACACTGCCACTCGCCGGATGCGTTCCGCTGATAGCGGTGAGGCTGACTGATGGCGAGTTTGTCGAGCGAGGAGGCTTGCTTCCACTCTTCAAAAGAGGCTCCATTTTGCCGCAAGACCAGGAAATCCGGGGTATGCCACGGCGAGGTTTTGCGCCCAGAGCGAGCCTGGTAGTGAAGCTGAATACGAGTCGGTTGATCGTACATTTCCAACACATCAGAGTCGTGCTCCATTGTGTAGAGACCCCACAACTCCACATGCTGGCTTTCAAACTGGAGAGAGCAACCCATTTTCACACTGGGGTAGCGCCCGCTCACATTGGAGGCCCGGCTACGCACCCTCCGCTCTGGATCAGATTCGCGAAGACGTTGAATGTAGGCTTCAGTCCGAGATGGAATGTTGTTCCGCTGGCACCAGGCGCGAAATTCCTCATCTGAAAGCCGAGCCATCGCGTCTTTTTTCCTCTCTGTGTCTCAAAGACGGCGAGTTGGGACCTCGCGCAAGATCACCGCAATCGTCGTTCAAAGTAAATATACCAGAGATTGGTGGAAGAGACAAGTTTCCGCCCCATATCTTGGTTCTCGGACCCGTTTGGTGAGAGGTACCGATGCCAGGAAAAAGGAACACACGCTTATGGGACTCGGAGAGATTGCTCAAACAGTCGGACAACATTCCCAACACCATCCTCTGCACGGATCTGCTCTCCCACTGTTGCCGCTCGCTGCCCCATGGCCTGATCCGTGATCATCAAAGGGAACAATGAGCGAAGGAAGACCAGCGCGCAACCCGGCTCCCGTGGTGCCGGAGCCGCCGTGATGGACCACCGCCGCGACCCGTGGAAAGAGCCAGTCGTGCGGCACAGCATCGATGGCGAAGATCGTCTCAGGCAAGGGCACATGCGCGATGGCTCCCCAACCGGTGAGCAGGATGCCCCGTTGCCCGCAGCGTTGGAGTGCGCTGACCACCTGTTCCGTGAAGCCCCTTTCATCGGCTCCCCTCATGCTGCCAAAGCCAATATACACCGGCTTCGGCCCGGCCTGGAGAAAGGCCTCCAGATCGGCGGGCGGGGACCAGGCCGCTTTGGTGTCGAGGAACCAATAGCCCGTGACATGGCAAAAGTTGGGCCAGTCCGCTGGCCGCGGTAGCACATGCGCGCTAAACCCGTAGAAGTTCGGCGTCTGCTCCCGTCGCATCTGAGCAAGAGGGGAGCGCAGCGGCGTGCCCAGGACGGCATGGACGGCTTTGCCCATTGATCCTCGATACAGTGGCCAGCGCACCCGCTCCACCACCTCTGCCGACAAGCGGTTGTAGGAGGACCGCACCGGAGCCAACCATGCCGGAGATGGAGGAAAGAGGACGCTTGGAAACTCCCTGGTGGGCGTGAGTGGCTGCACATGCGCAGCAAAAGCCGGGATGCCGCGTTTGTGCGCGAGCGGCATCCCGATGAAGACCCCCAGCGGACTGAGCAGCAAGGCATCTACATCCTGAGTCGCCTGCCAACAGCGCTGAGCGCCCTCCTGCAGGAGCGGATGTGCGATGCGTAACGCCTGACGCATAAACGCCATCTGGCGGAAAAGCGCGATCCGACTGGACCGTTTCGCCAGGCCTGCCTCCTGCATGACCTGCTCCATCACGGTGCGTGGGTCCACTCCAAGATCCACAAAATCCAATCCTTCTTCGCGTACAGCGTCGGCAAATGCCCCATGCGTGAGCAGACGCACCTTATAGCCAGCGCGTTTGAAGCCTGTTCCCAGAGCGATATAGGGCTGGACATCGCCTCGGGAGCCGATCGTAATAATGCCGATACGCATCATCGTCACCTTCTTGAAATCTGCTAGGCAGCCGACAAAAAGCGGTGTTGCAAGTAGGAAAGCCCCGCTCGACCATACGCCTGGCGTTTGATGAGTTTGAGGCGATTGATGTGTCCCTCCACAGGCCCGGTACTGTAGGGAAGCGTGAGACCCGCGAGAATCGCGGCTTTGTCCCGCTCGACACTTCGGGCAAAGGTGAGGAATTCCCGGACAGTGGAGGCACGCATGCCCTTGAGCCAGGTGTCGAGTCCTTCACCGCTGTGGTGGCGAATGAGGTCTAAGAAGCCGTGAGTCAGCTCTCGTGCCTGCGCGAGAGTGCCATCCATGTGCATGATCTGATCCAACTGTGCCTGGGCCTCTGGGCGAAGCTCCCCTGGACGGGCCAGCATCCACCCGACGACCTTCCCTGGGGTCACGTCTTCGAAGGGCGAGCGAGGGACCGACTCAAGCGAAGCAGGCAGTCCACGCTTGCGTGGATGCTCCCGCCATTTGGCTAGATGCCGATACACACTGCGGCTCGATCCCGTGTAGCCTTTGGCCTGCAACTCCTCCCAAAGCACAGTGCCGTTGCGTTCGCCCGCATCCCAGCGCTCCCGCAGATAGCGCGTCGACCAATCGAGCGGACTGCGACGCGGTTTGCGCGGCCCCGCATAGGGACCATGCTCCTGTGCTAGCCAGTGCTGTATCGTGCGTTGCCCCACTCCCAGACGCTTGGCAATGACCCCTGTTGGAAGCCCTGCCTCTTGGAGGGCGAGCATCTGTTGATAGCGTGCTTCACCAGGAGACTGGCGAGGCCGAGGTGCAGGAGGGGAAACGAGAACGGGTTCGGGTGGCATCTCGGCTTCGCCTCCAGCTTTGGTCAGCTGTTTCCAGCGAGCAGAAACCACCTTATCCAGATGGTCCGTCAGATTTTTCGCTACGTGCCAGCGATCGGCCACGTGCTTGGCATGGGGAAGAGCTTCTGTGATAGCGGCTGCAAACTCCTTACTGCGGTCCCGCGCCACGATGTTGATGGTTGGGTAGCGTTTCAGCCATTGGACGACCGTCGGCTTCGAGCGATCGGGCAACAAGGCAATCGGCTTGGTGCGTTCCAGATCCACGACAATAGCCCCATAGCGTTGGCCGCGCTTCCAGGCCCACTCGTCGAGACCAATGATCTGTGGAGGAGCGATGGAGGGGAGGGAAAGGGCATGCATGAAGCGCAAGATCGCTCGCGCAGTCACTTGCATGCCCTGGAGGGTGGCGCTGCGTGCAGCTGATGCCCCACCTTGTTCCCCACCAAGCTGACCGCGGAACTGACGAAGAGCGAAGGTAAAGCGACCATGGGGCGAGGTCACCTGGGGGAGCCGTTCGGTGAAGATGCGTCGCGGACAGTCAGGCTGATCACAGTAGAACTTGCGGACGTGCAGATGCAGGAGGACTTGCACGTTCTGAACCGAGAGATCCCGGACGGTGCGTTGATAGCGGCTATGGATCCGATGAGCGGCAGTGCCACACACCGGACAGGGCGCGCTCGGCGTCACCCGTTCACAGGTGAGGACCAGACGCGTGGTCTCTCTCCTGTAGTTGACGTTTAGACTAATACGAACCTAGCTGAGCCATATCGTTCATGGCTCAGAGCAAAGAAAGACGAGTCAGATGACAAGCACAAGCCGGGCAAACT